>Ga0105354_1002017_pt1 | contig 12272 bp, 10 predicted proteins | sample GOMGulsemesocosm_FD_83658 | JGI IMG/M metagenome (GOLD analysis project Ga0105354, IMG submission 83658) | Methane-oxidizing microbial communities from mesocosms in the Gulf of Mexico - GOM9B Gulf of Mexico | ecosystem: Environmental > Aquatic > Marine > Cold seeps | place: USA: Gulf of America...
GGTCTATAACCATCAGCGTCTATCATTGTTGACCTCAAATTATTTGAGCAGTTCTCTTTATTACAATCCTTATATCAGAAAGCACTATAAATAGATATAACAGCCGTTTAGATCGAATAACAATTAATCACATCAAGAGTTATCACCATTACAAAATGTAGTTTGAGACTTTATCAACTGATTCTGTGGATATCTTAATGACAACTTGATTTAAATGGCTATTATATCCACAAGCAATAACAATAAGGTGCATAACGCCCTCTGACAACAACGAAATGACACTCGAATTAAACACATTAAAATCAGCAGGATAACTGAGTTACCAACAAGTTATAAAGACATTTAAACTATTCATTGTATAGAATCAACATATGCATAATTCGCCTCAAAATACGGCGTACACTTTTTAACCGGTAATGTTTTTGCTCACAATTATGATTAAATATTTGTTATTTATTGCTCAAATATTGAATAAAACTTCATTTTTAAATAATTATAAACAATCAGACTGATTATCAGCAAAGTTATCCAACATATCTGTGGATATCTATGTGAATTAAGCTATTTTTCACTCGATTAAATTCTTATAATGTCTAATTACGCTTTTAAAGTCCTTTCTATTAAACCTATCTAGTTGTTTATTAGTAAATTTAGATTTAGCACTAAAGAAAGAAGGTACTAAGCATAAAAAACAAACAATCCAAGAGTGCAAGTAACAGCCTTTATCCATTTTAAATACTATGCATGGTTGTATCTGTCACCATTAGCGACATAAAATAAGCTACCAATTACGGATAAAATTACCCTATGAAAAATACACCTAAAGATGAGCAGGAGTTAATAGATAGCGCCATGGCATTATCTGGCTTGAGTTTGTCTCAAATAGCTGAGGATCATAATTTACAAGTACCAAGTTCTTTATTGCGCAATAAAGGCTGGATTGGGAATTTACTTGAGATTGCGTTAGGCGCTTATGCAGGGTCAAAACCTCAACAAGATTTCCCAGACTTGGGGATAGAGCTAAAAACAATACCAATCGATCGTTTCGGAAAACCACTTGAAACAACCTTTGTATGTGTTACTCCCTTAGTGGGCATTAATGGTTTACGTTGGCAAGACAGTAATATAGCCAATAAACTACGCAAAGTGCTTTGGGTTCCTATTCTCTCTGAAAAACATATAGCCATTGGCGATAGAGTCATAGGTTCACCATATTTATGGCAACCTAGTCCGATAGAGAATCAGCTCTTACAGCAAGATTGGGAAGAAATTATGGATATGATAGCTATGGGGGATGTGGAAAAAATAAATGGTAAAACAGGCCAAATTCTACAACTACGTCCAAAGGCAGCAAATTCAAAAGCACTCACTAATGCGGTAGGCAGTAACGGCCAGCCAATCAAGACGCTGCCCCGCGGCTTTTACTTGAAAATTCCTTTTACACACCAAATTTTAAAAAACCATTTTAACTACTAATCAGTAATTAAACCGCTTTTAACAGCATCAATCGTGTAAGTTGTAATCTATAAAAACTTCGCGTACAGTTCAAACTAGCGTTTGAATCATTTAATAGTAAAAATCGATTCTTATTAAAATTATCAGATATACCATTTCCATTAGTTGTTGATTATAACAAGTACAAGAGATCAGCTCATGAATGGAATTGGCATCATTAGCAATGAAGTTTACATGCCTTATGGCAAGCGAATTTGGAGCAACTATGTCGACAAAGACCACCGAAGCCTCACCTCAATTCCCACTTATGTTAAGCCCATTAGACCTTGGCTTTACGACATTGAAAAATAGAGTATTAATGGGCTCGATGCATACTGGTTTAGAAGAAGAAAAAAATGGTTTTGATAAACTTGCATCTTTCTATGCAGAAAGAGCACGTGGCGGTGTTGGACTAATTGTCACTGGTGGCATAGCCCCAAATTTTAGAGGACGCATCTCCCCTCATGGCTCCCAGTTAAGTTTTTCATGGCAGACTAATAAACATAAAAAAATTACGAAAGCGGTTCACCAAGAAGGTGGAAAAATATGCTTGCAAATTCTACACACTGGCCGCTACGCTTATCATCCATTTAATATCAGTGCTTCAGCTATTAAAGCGCCGATAAATCCGTTTAAACCTCGTCAGATGAGCGAACGCCAAATTAAAAATACCATCAAGGACTTTGCGTCAACTTGTCAACTGGCGCAATCTGCTGGTTATGATGGCGTTGAAATAATGGGATCAGAAGGGTATTTGATTAACCAGTTTTTATGTCAACGAACCAATCACAGACAGGATAAATGGGGCGGGAGTTACGAGAATAGAATGCGCCTAGCATTAGAGATAGTGAATGCTTCTCGCAAAAAAGTCGGGACTGATTTTATTATTATATTCAGACTTTCAATGCTCGATCTTGTTGAAGAAGGCAGCACTTGGGATGAAGTTGTAGAACTCACTAAAGCACTAGAAAAAGCGGGTGTAACGCTACTAAATACAGGCATTGGCTGGCACGAAGCACGCATCCCAACCATTGCAACATCCGTGCCCCGAGCCGCATTTAGCTGGGTAACAGCTAAAATGAAAAAAGAAGTTAATATTCCACTAATCACCACCAATCGTATTAATACACCAGAAATTGCCGAAGAAATATTAGTGCGCGGTGATGCTGACATGGTATCAATGGCGCGGCCAATGCTAGCCGACCCTGAATTTGTCAATAAAGCTGCTAATAATAACAGTGAGAGTATCAACATTTGCATTGCCTGTAATCAAGCCTGTTTAGATCATGTTTTTAAGCAAAAGCGAGCCTCTTGCTTAGTGAACCCTCGTGCATGTTACGAAACTGAATTAAACTTTGAACATACGACTAACAGTAAAAATTTAGCCGTTATTGGCGGAGGGATGGCAGGCATGGCATTTGCCATTTATGCCAAGCAACGCGGCCATCAAGTTACTTTATTTGAATCAAAATCAGAACTAGGCGGCCAATTTAATCTAGCTAAAAATGTGCCAGGTAAAGAAGAGTTCGTAGAATCTCTTAAGTATTTCACCAGCGAATTAATCCGCCAAGATATTTGCGTTCACTTAAATACGCCTCAAACGATTGAGAGTTTAAGCCATGCCAACTTTGATGAAGTAATTTTGGCGACCGGAGTTATTCCTCGTATTCCCCACATTGAAGGCATAGATCACCCTAGTGTCTATAATTACCAACAAGTATTAAGTGGAGAAGCCACTATTGGTAAACGCGTTGCTGTGCTGGGCGCTGGCGGTATAGGTTATGACATCAGTGAGTTTTTAACAGAGAAAGGCCAGTCGCATACCGAAAACCTCGACTTATGGTTAAAAGAATGGGGGATAGATACTAATATTGAACACCGTGGCGGCGTACAAGGTGTTAAACAAGTTCAACCAGAATCTGCGCGCCATATTTACATGTTGCAGAGAAAGGAAGAGCGATTTGGTAAATCATTGCAGCCAACCACAGGGTGGATTCACCGCGCCGCCTTAAAAAAGCGTACAGTAGAGATGATTGGCGGTGTAAGTTATCACAAAATTGATGACGAAGGACTGCATATTTCCATCGATGATAAGCCACAAGTATTGGATGTTGATAATATTGTCATTTGTACAGGCCAAGAATCACAAAACTCACTGGAGCAAGGTTTAGCTAACGCAAACATTAAAGTACATTTAATTGGCGGCGCAGATTTTGCGGGTGAACTTGATGCCAAAAGAGCAATACGTCAGGCGGCGGAGCTTGCTGCTCGGATATAATAACGAACGATCACTCAGCGGTAGATTCTAGAAGAACTACCGCTAATATTGATCTAAATAAAAATGTCACGTCGTTTATTGATCCAACCAACAAGTTCAACTTGTTGACCGATAATAGATTCATTTACTTGTCCGCAATAATGGCTGCGCATTGTCTATCTTCCTAACTTTTTCCTGAAGGGCGCTAACATATGGCGCATAGTATAAAGAAAAAGTTTAATTAGGTAAGCGCTAAAATCGCCCCTTAGAACAAGATCTTAATTTTATTAAATTTAAGGCAACTATCAGGAATTTCAGCGATCAAACATAGCCATTGTATAAGTGGTACCAATCCTGTGTTCCAGCAATTTGAAATCACAAAAATAGTACATACTGACGGGCAAGTACTTTAAGCTGATCCATAATTTCATCGATTTGACTAAATTCTTGATTTATTCAATTCATCTGCTTAACTTACATCTGCGAATGACTACTATTATTTTTTTCATTCGTATATCAGTCATTAATAATGGAGAACTTGACAATGATAAAAATTAAAAGCATAGCGGTCGTGTGTCCCCCATATTCTTATTTACATCTTTAACATTAAATGCTGCTAGGCATCAACCTGAAAACAAACCAGAAGTGATCACTATAGACTATTCCGGTACAGATTATTCAGGCTCAGATTGGTCGACCTTCTTTTAAAATGAAATGGTTAGGTCAGAATCAAGTAATTATGGAGCTTTCGATGGTGGTGGTGTTGGAAGCAGTTCAACATCAAAACCTAAATGACTGCTAAAGAAAAAGCCCAAAAAATGTCCGACTGTATGGAAAATGCCGGAGATTCATTCGCGATATGTAACAAGCGATGGGAAGTAAATATAGCAGCAGGGAAGGAAGGATGTGAACTCTATGGTAGTGTTTTCGCTGACATTCCTTTAATTGGGAAATCTATCGAAAAACAAATTAACTATCATTTAAAATGTAATAGAACCGCTGGTGATTACCGTGTCGACCAAGAAGTAGCGTACCGAGCATTAAGAACTAAACAAACCGCAGTATGCAGAAATAAATATAGTTAATTACAAGGAAGGTAACAGCCCAATTGGGCTGCCTAAAGAACATCATGAAAAAAATATTAGCAGTTTGCATTTTCTTATTTCTTCTTACTTTTTATTATATTGGCGACAATTTGTTGGAAAAGTACTTTGACGCTAGTGATCTTGGCAACAGACAAGCGCCTAGTGCAAAAGTTATAAACTCGGAATACGAGCTGCCCATCGAAATTCCAAGAGCAAGAAAAAACGAAAAATTTGTTTGTCAAAATTTTTCATTTTCCGTGGGTGATACTAATAGTTGGAAACAAGATCAGAAAGAAAAGGTATCCCAGTTTATCAAGAGTCTTACTAGAAGTAATGTTAGTCGCACGGTACTGGACCAGACTTATATTTCCTCTGGTATTGGTTGGACTTATGGTCGAGCTATGGAACGTTCTGATGCATTAAACTTAACTCTACCAACTTACATGGAAGAGCGACTATCATACTCAAGCTTTGAACAATTAATACTCGATTATATCGCTCGTAAAGACTATAACGGTCTATTAAAGTTCTATATTGATAAACCTGAGGAATTAAATCGGTTACTTTACACTGGTGATGGGCAAGGACTACCAATCGTAAGTGCACTTGTTAAGAATCAATCCAACGATAAGGAATTTGAAAAAACATATTGGTTAATTAAGCAACTCGCGGGTTTAGGTGAAAAAGTAAGGTATATAGATCTTGTAACTGCAACACAGTATCATTCTAATATCCAATTTACCGAGCAATTATATGCGCTATCAGGCCTAAAAAGTGATAAAATATTTGATGTTTATTCCGAATATGTTTCTTTCGCTACAATAGCTTCGAGATCAAATAATCTCCCTGGATTAATATATTGGCTTAATCAAGGAAGCGCTCCCAACCCTGACCTATTAACGAGTAACGCTTTAGATTTGCTTCAAGGACCTGATTCGCTAGCCAATTTTGAGTTACATAAAAATGCATTTTTAGCTCTAATGAATCAAAAGGTGCAAGCTAATAGCGAGCTAACATATTCATCTCTCGCTCAGTGGGTTCCTAGTGACCTACTGTCGAAATATGAAAGCCAAATTAATTCAGATAGAGTATCTACTTTATCTGAACGAGATTCTAAACTCGTTAAAGATTATGTTATCGAGATCAGCGACATTGTTACTGAACAGGGCTCAATTCTTCCCAAATTTGATCGAGACAATGAAAAGTGTGTTAGATTTGCAGCGACTAAATTAATCGACATCATCTTCGAGTTAAGTGATTCAGAACCTACATCAATCACAAAGCAAAAATCTATTGATAGTTTCGAAGAAAAAGCACTGAAAATTATTGAGGATTTCAAAAGTACCGAGGAAGAAGAAACGATTACATTAGCACTGCGAGATCGTAAAGATCTGGTTGGAAAAATTGCCTATGCGCAAATTTTTAGAGAAAGCGTTTTAGATAAAATTAGAAAGAGAAAACAATCCTTTCCTGACAACAGACCTATCTCTGAGACCGAATCATTATTAAGTAAATTAATATATCAAGATAACGATTATCATTTAGCAAAGGATTTTCTCGAAAGATCTGACTTTGAAAAGGATGCTCGTTTAGCTTGGCTTTCTATTATTTTGAAAGAAGTTGTTAATAACCAATTTGAAGAAAGTTTAATTAGTGAACTTATTACTGCAGGTGCTTATTTAAACCCCATGCATTTATTTACGTTAATTGAAAACCATGAACTCAAACAGATTCGCTTCTTACAAAGTAAAGGATTAAACATTCACTTTTTGCACCCTTATGGACGCAATGCTGTTTGGTTTTCAGTAAAAGTGAAATCTATTGAACTCTTAAGATATTTTATTACCTCTGGCGTCGAAGTAAATCTACAACCCCATGGCGTAGATGCGTTAGATATCGCGCTTTTACAAGTTGGAGAATTAGAGCACGGTATTGATTATGTCGATTTATTGATTAATCATGGCATGATAATCCACTCAAGTCACCGACAAAGGTTACAAGAGATAAAGAAAACATCACCGTTTATATATTCATTATTAACAGGGCGTCACCCTAAACTCCTATGAAATATTATATAATTCTGTGTTTTATATTCAGACTGACACTAGCATACAATATTTTTTCCATCAGCTCCGTCATGTACACCATCACCATTACTATCTGTAGACAGCCTTGCCCTACCCGATCGATTGATAATTAGCGCTCGATTATATTGCGCACTTTTATCCACAAAGCAAAATCTAAAGGTGCCATTTTGATTATTTGTCCAACCATCTGATTTAAACTGCAAATAGCTTTTATTTTGGTATGCTCGCCACGTTATATTTAGACCTTTAAATTCGCTTTTATGAAATTTAACAACCTTATCCTCCTTATCAATAATTCTATTAGCATTTCTGTCGATAAACACCAATACACCGTCTCTCCAATATTTTCGAGATAAACAGGATAAGCCATCGCGAGATGCACAGAGTGTGATCATTGAGTTTTTGAAGATGGCAGTTTGCCGCGCTAGACGCTGCAAACTAACAAAGGTGTTTATCTGACTTGTCATTTTCTGTCGCAATAAGAATTTTTCCATATTGGAAACTCCAAATAACAAAACAATTAATACGATTGAAAGTGTAATCACTAATTCAACAAGCGTAAATCCAGTTACATTTATCCTCATAACTTATCATCCATGATGGTCAATGAAGTGAGTATAGTTAACGAATAGCTTTCTTGCTGAATGATAATCTCTATCTTTGTTACTTGGCGTTTTACCATGATAAGTGACCCATTTCACACTTTAATGGCTGCCTAAACTCCTCATTCCAATAATTTAAAAGCAATCACTAAACTATGCTACTCTCTGAATCATTCTCTAAAATAACAAAAACTTGTGAGACTTTTATGAAGTATAAATATGCTGGGATAGCGGCTTTATGTATGCCAATGTTTATGAGCAACTGCGCTTTGGCGAGTGTTCATCAATCCATTATGGCTATTCAAGGGGAAGGGTATTCCTCCCCCATGGTGAATGTCGATAAAAAGAAATACAAATCGAAAAAATCGTATGAAGTTGTTGGCATCATAACGGCATTACAATCGACAAAACTTGGTCGTGATATTCCTGCAGGTTTTTATATGCAAGACAGCCAAGGTGATAATAATCACCGCACTTCTGATGGTATATTTGTAGCTATTTCGTCAAAAAAGCTTAAGAAGTTAAAACTGAAATCAGGGGATAAAGTAACGGTAACGGGTAAAGTGAAAGAAGCCTTCGGCTGGACACAATTAATTGCAAGCAACATTTCGGTGCTGTCTAGCGGGCATGTTATTTCCCCTACTACCATAACTCAATTAGCAAGTGATAAATCTCTCAAAGATACCTTAGAGCGTTATGAAGGAATGCGCGTAACATTACCGCCTTCGATTGCTTTAGTTATCAGTAGAAACTATGGATTTGACCGCCGTGTTAAACGTAATAATTTGGCCCTTTCCATCAATACTGTTAATGCTCAGCCTAACCAACATTTTGCTCCAAGCAGCCAAAAGTCATTATCGCACGCTAAATATATTGCTAATAATGAACTTATTTTAGAATCATTTAATCGAGCGCCTGCTGGGGCCATTGCTTGGTACCCAAGTTTTGCTAAGGTGCAATCAAATAATCAATACGATTATATGCGAATTGGTGATGGCGTTTCACAGCTCAGTGGCGTGATAGGATATTCACATAACAGTTATCGCTTGTTTGTTGAATCAACTGCGACTAGTGATAACTTTAAGAAAAATAACCCTAGAACCAATGCGCCGCACATTAAAACTGGCGACGTAAAAGTGGCTACCTTTAATGTCTTAAATTACTTTAATTCTCCTTTTGGCGGCGATCAAAACCCTCTAGGGCAAAACCGCGGTGCAAAAACTAAAGCTGAATTTCAGGTTCAACGTACAAAAATAGTCAAAGCAATTTTAGCATTAGACGCTGATATCATAGGCTTGATGGAAATTGAAAATAACGGTACAGCAAAAAACTCAGCCTTAGTTAATTTAGTCACTCACATAAATGAGAAATTGCCTAAAAATAAGCAATATAGTTTCGCCTCAGATAATAGTAAGAAGCTTAATGGCACAGGCGCCATTACCTCTCAAGTCATTTATCGCAGACAAAAAATGTCACTAACAGCATTCAACATTATCGATATGCCAATACAGGATGCTCCTGCTTCTGGAAAAGAAAATGGCAAAAACTTTATGCGAAATGCTATTACGCCGACATTTACATTAAATGATTCAGGGAAGAAACTAACAGTTTCAGTTAATCACTTTAAGTCTAAGGGGTCGACATGCTGGGAAGATGTTGCGCTTCAAAATTATAAAAATGTCGACAACCAAGGAAGCTGTGAACAGTTTAGAGTTTCTGGAGCCTACCATTTAGCCCAAGTGCTTGAACAAATAGACGGCCATAAACTAATCATCGGTGACTTAAATTCTTATGCGTTAGAAGACCCAATCAGTGTTTTAACCAATCGACAGCATTTAGATGAAGGCTATGTGATTAGTGCAGCTCGTGACACTTTTATTGGTAAAGACCGGAAAACGCTGCACGGGCATAAAGGCGCCGTCATTAGCCAATCATTTGGTTATTTAAATACGGTGAGAGATCGTCATCCTGATGCCTTTGGATATAGCTTTTCAAATGTTGTTGGTACCTTAGATTATATTCTAGCCTCTCCTTCATTAGATAAACATATTGTAGATGCGGTGGAATGGAATATAAACTCACCGGAATCAACGCTATTTGAATACGGCCGTAAATATACAGGTGACATGAAAAAATTTAATGATGTATATCGTTCATCAGATCACGATCCCGTCATTATCTCATTAAGTTTTAAGTAAAAACCACACACTAAAACGGTCACTAATGTGACCGTTTTATTTAATGCAACTTCAAATATCTGCTTAACGAATTAGATTATCTAACGATAACTTTCCACCGCCATTTTTAATAAGGTATAACAGGGGGACTAACCACATTATATGGGTTGGCCAAGCATCAGGATAAACAAAAACCTGAATGACCAAGGTCATTGCCAGCAAGCCTAAAGCACTAAAGCGCGTTAACAGCCCTAACATGATGGCTAGACCTAAAAAAAACTCACCATAGGTTGCCATATAAGCTGAAATATCGCTGGGAATTAGCGGTAACTCATATTCGTATTCAAATAAGGTAAATGTCGAATCCGACACATTAAAAAATTGCCACTTTTGCCCCAGAATCAAAGAACCATCAATTTTAGTTTGCGCGCTGCGCCAAAACACTAAACCAATAGCTATTCGCGCGATAAGTGCCAATATATCCTCAGGGATTTTGCTACATAACTGATTAATTGTCTCAAGAAAGCTTTTCATGAAGTTACCTCTGTTTAAACATTTACTTCAAATGTTGTAAAAATATCTAAGCTAAATAAATAGCCTAACATACCACTTAATTCTTCTGCATCGAGTTGACGTTGCTGCTTGTTCGCCGCCTCAACTACTTGGGACCATGATTGATTAATCGTATTAGATTGCGTTAGATGCTCTAGTAATACAAAACAGTTTTCATCTAAACTGACCAATTGCATCGTTAAACCCAATCGATAAACCAGTAAACAAACACCATTGCTTTCATCTAGATTAATTACACTGGGCTGTTCTTTTTGGTTCTCATGCCAAATATCATCAATAGGCCATTGCGAGCGCATTAACCGTAATGACGGATGACATGTGAAAGTTACATGCCCTAACTCATCCGGTGGCACACTCCCCAATGAGTGCGGTGAAAAAGGGTGTGCATCACCACTGTGATACGCTTGATTATATTCAAACTCAAGCAGGGCAACATCAGGTAAAAAAGTAAGTGCTTTACAGGGTTCGAATTCACCAATGAAATGACAAAACTCTCGGCCATAGTGTAGCAAGGCTGCATGTTGCGGCGGCTTATTGCGAACAAACTCTATCGCTGCAGCGTTAAAACATCCCTCACCAATGAGCTTTTTAACAACGGGGTATAAATCCCCCATCGCACTAGATAATGAATGAATAACATTATTGCGATAAATGGCCAAACGTAAATTGGCTTCTTCATTACTCTCATCATTACTTTGCTTGTTATTAAATAGTGCCATTAACTCATCACTAGATGAGTCCAATTGTGATGACAATAAATTATCATTCATCAATTGCTGAAACTGTTGTAAATTCAGCGAAGCCATTAACTCAGTGCCTCTTGAGAGTGTGAAGTTAAGTGTTGATGAGCAATCCTCGCTTGAGACGAAAGCACTTGCCAATCAGGAACATTAGTGTCCCATTCTATGAGTGTCGGTTTGGTGCCCACTTTATCCAGTGTATATTGATATAATGCCCACACTTCATCACATACCATTGAGCCATGATCATCGATTCTAATCTCACCAGAGAGTAATGACTGAACGCTGTGCCCCGCTAGGTGTATTTCACCAATCAATGATGAAGGTATATTGTCGATGTAAGATTTTGCATCAAATCCATGATTCTTAGCACTAACATAAACATTATTTATATCTAATAATATTTGGCAGCCAGATTGCTTTGCCACGGCAACAAGAAACTCATCTTCACTATATTTGTTATAGTTAAGTTCGAAATAACTCGACGGATTTTCAATCAATATCTGTCTCTTCAAGAAATCTTGAGCGCTAGATATATTGGTTACGAATGTACTTAAGCTTTCATCAGTATATGGCATGGGCAATAAATCATTTAGGTTATTATGACCATGGCGACTCCAAGAAAGATGTTCAGAAATCAAACCTGGTTCATACCTATCAATTAACACTTTAAAATCATTGAGTTGGCGCTGGCATGGGCCATCAAAACTGCCTAAAGAGAGACCAACACCGTGAATTGATAATGGATATTTATCACGAATAAGCTGCAAATAATGATGAAAAGGGCCCCCGGCGCTCATATAGTTTTCGGCGTGAATTTCAAACCAACTAACATGGGAGTTTTGCGCTAAAATAGATTGGAAGTGCTGCGGTTTTAAACCAACTCCAGCGAGTGCTGGAATCGATTTACATTGGAAATTAGTCATCATTGTTCAATAACTATTTTTTAGGTTTTAAGCTACCACCGACAATTTTCTCGCAAGAGCCTTTAGCAACGAACATCCAAGCATCTTTTTGACCATCTTTTGTAGAAGAACCTGCACATGAAGTACCTGGTCCTGCTTTACAATCGTTTTGACCTGCTTTGGCAACGCCATAACATTTTTCTAATTTCTTGCCTTTTGCTTCAACATCTAGAGATGTAACAGCAGCGATAGCGCCATTAATTAATACTTTGTTAGACATAATTTTTTCCTTTAATACGTTGTTAAGTTAATTATTATTTTGATATGTAAATCTAATATACCAAACTTAACC
>Ga0105354_1002018_pt1 | contig 12272 bp, 19 predicted proteins | sample GOMGulsemesocosm_FD_83658 | JGI IMG/M metagenome (GOLD analysis project Ga0105354, IMG submission 83658) | Methane-oxidizing microbial communities from mesocosms in the Gulf of Mexico - GOM9B Gulf of Mexico | ecosystem: Environmental > Aquatic > Marine > Cold seeps | place: USA: Gulf of America...
ATTGTAGGAGTAACTCCACCTTGTACATTAGTTAATTGAGCATCGTTTAATTCTAAAACAGTAGTACTGCTAAAATCTAATTTGCTGTTCTTGTTTTGTGATTTCATAATTTAATTTTTATAGTGATTATTCCCTTTTTAACGCAAAAGGATTAGCGTTCTATATTTATGGTAATAGAGTTGACCATAACTCATAGGTATTATGCCCAAATCCAAGCAATAACTCCACCAACTATAGCTCCACCAACTGCTGCACATCCTGCAGAAGAAGCTGCTGCAGCTACAGCTACAGGAGTAAGTCCTCCATCAATATCATGCATTTGTGCATCGTTTAATTCTATTACCGCTGTAGTGTTAAAAGCTAATTTGTTGTTTTTGTTTTGTGATTTCATAATTTAATTTTTATAGTGATTATTTCCTTTTAACGCAAAAGGATTAGCGCTCTATATTTATGGCAATAGAGTTGACCATAATTCATAGGTATTATGCCCAAATCCAAGCAATAACTCCACCAACTATAGCTCCACCAACTGCTGCACATCCTGCAGAAGAAGCTGCTGCAGCAACTGCTACAGGAGTAAGCCCTCCATCAATATCATGCATTTGTGCATCGTTTAATTCCATTACCGCTGTAGTGTTAAAAGCTAATTTGTTGTTCTTGTTTTGTGATTTCATAATTTTAATTTTTATAGTGATTATTTCCTTTTTAACGCATAAGGATTGGCGCTCTATATTTATGGCAATAGAGTTTCCTTGTTTATTGTAATTCAAAGAAGTCTTCTTAAGAATAGATAAAACTATTTTAGATAGTCCTTCCTTAAATAGATTATAGTGGTATTAACCAAGAATTGGCTTAGTCATCATAGTAGTGATTGCAATCGCACATCTAATACCAGAGTTTATAGATAAAGACATAGCTCCACCATTAACGCCATTTAGTTCGTTGTTATTTAATTCAGTAACAGAAGCTTTATTAAAAGCTAGTTTGTTGTTTTTGTTTTGTGATTTCATAATTGTGTATTTATATTTTACTGGTTACTCTTGTGAAAATAATGATAGAACTAGGGAAAATGATAGAGGAAGTAGATACGGCTCCACCATTAATGCTATTTAGTTCGTTGTTATTTAATTCAGTAACAGAAGCTTTATTAAAAGCTAATTTGTTGTTTTTGTTTTGTGATTTCATATTAGTTTTCTTATAATTTACATTCAATTAGGAGCATATAATACTTGTCTAAATACTAATTATAGAGGCCATTCCATAGCTGTGTGATAGTAGTTAGTTTGTTGTCCTAATGGCCTCTTTAACATTTAAAAGAGGCTATGTTAGGTTTTATATATGCTGTTTTTTAGCTTGATGATACTGTATTTATAAAATAGAAATATAGTTCACGTCAATTAAAGTTGGCAGCTTTGTTATGTGACGCGGAATCATCTTTTTGATACTTAAAAACAGAATGTATAAGGAAAATGATTGTTATCTTCCTTTGATAATAGTCATTTTAGTAAGAACAGGTAAGCATACACATCCTGTACAAGTGTCTCCGCCACCTACAATTGTAGAACCAACTATACCTCCGTTTATGTTGTTCATTTGGTTGTTATTTAACTCCATTACAGCTGTAGTGTTAAAAGCTAATTTGTTGTTTTTGTTTTGTGATTTCATTTTGATTTATATTAAAGATTAGTATTATCTAACAATTGTCCAGATTACGATAGGAACTATAATGCTATATGGTATAGATTGTTTAGCCCCACCATTAACGTTGTTCATTTCGTTACTGTTTAATTCAATAACTGCCGATTTATTAAAGACTAGTTTGTTGTTTTGCTTTTTCATAATTAATGAGTAATAGTATTCAATTCTCTGGTTATTATATCTGTTACCCAAGTCCACATATCTTTGGATTGAGCCGCTCCACCATTAATATTTTGCATAGTGTTTTCATTTAGCTCAACAATGGTATTTTGTCTGAAAGCTAATTTGTTGTTTTTGTTTTGTGATTTCATAATTGATTTGTTTATAATGCGTAAAATGCCGCTAATGTGAACACTACAACTAAAGCCGCTCCAAGGGATTTTTTAGCTCCACCATTGATTTCATTTAACTGATTGTCGTTTAATTCCATTACAGCATTACTGTTAAAAGCCAATTTGTTGTTTTTGTTTTGTGATTTCATTTTGTTTTTTTTAAGATTAATAACATAATTAAATTCTAATTTTAATAGTATTTATAACATCTCGAAGTTTTAAATATTGATATAGTGTAAAAGGTGTTTTTTCAAATAAAGTTTGATAGCTCTACTATTTAATATTTTAAAAAGCATCTTTTGAAATAAGGTGTTAACTACTAAAAGTTAATTATCTTTTCATAATAGTTAGTACAGGTAAGCATACACATCCAGTACAAGTATCTCCACCACCTACAATTGTAGAGCCAACCATACCTCCATTGATGCTGTTCATTTGATTACTGTTTAATTCGGTAACAGCAGCTTTATTAAAAGCTAATCTGTTGTTTTTGTTTTGTGATTTCATTTTTTGATATATAAAAGATTAGTATTATCTAACAATGGTCCAGACAATGATTGGAATGATGATAGTAGAGATTAGAGACTGAGCTGCTCCTCCATTAACATTGTTCATTTCATTACTATTTAATTCAGTAACCGCTGCTTTATTAAAAGCTAATTTGTTGTTTTTGTTTTGTGATTTCATGATTTTAATTTAAATATTAGTGATTCCTTTTTCGCCTAAAAAAAGGTGTTGTTCGTGTTTTGTTAAAGTGCTTATATCGCAATTCACGGATACATTCTTTACTCATAATTAAAATAGTTTAATGTTGTTTATTGCCAATAAAAGTTGACTGCTTTAACTATTAATGATTGAATAGGAACATAATTTTTTTGTAGACAAAAGCTTATGACTTTTGAGAGTCAATAAAGATTGTATTTTAGTCTGATTTTATTTGTAAATGTTACTTACCTACGCTTGGTAGTTAGAAAACTTACTATTGCATCACAGAGTACTCCTGTTGTACTCTCGCTAAATGAGGATCCTCCTCCATTAACATGGTGCATTTCTGTCAAATTTAATTCTGTAACGGAGAATTTATTGAAGGTCAATTTGTTTTTTTGTGATTTCATAAAAATTATTTCATATCAGAATTACAAAATGTATTTCTTGAAAAATTAGTAATAGTAGTTATATTAGAGGTTAAGGGAATGATAGAGTACACACCTCCTTTAACATTGTGTAACTGATTGTCGTTAAGCTCTGTAATTGAAGATTTCTTAAAATTCAATTTATTGTTTGTTGTTTTCATAATAATTGTTTTAATTGTTTTAATATGTTATGTAAAAACGAAGTAGATACTGGTTTTTTAACATTTTTAAATGTTACAATAGAGTTGTTGTTTAATTGAGTCTTTTTTTTTTAGGAGTCTTCATAAGTTACTTATGTTTAATACATTATAAGTTAAGTAAGCCATATGTAAGGTGAAATTACCTGATAATAGTTCTGATACTTTTTGGGAGTAAAATACAATCACCACATAAGTAAGTAGTTTGTACTGTTTCGGTAGTGTTTTGACCTCCTTTAATTCCATTTAATATATTGTTGTTTAATTCAGTAACAGCAGCTTTATTAAAAGCTAATCTGTTGCTTTTGTTTTGTGATTTCATATTTTTTTGTTTTATAATATAGTCTTCATTAACGTATTGAGACTTTTACGTTCAATTTTTAATGTGGTTTAGAAAAATCCACAGATATTTATATAGTATTGAATGTATAATGCGCTACTTAAAGTTAGGGTATCAAGTGAAGCTATAGTGACTAGTATATTGTTTTTGAAAACAAATATTAGCACATAGGTTTCTGATGAGTGTTAGCATATATATGCTACACTATATTTGTAGGACCTATTAGTCCAGATACGTTACTTTTTAGGTAGTTTTTGAAAACATAAATACATACAATTCATTTTAAATGTTTTGTGTATTCTTTTCAAGTTAAAGTGAAGGGATGTACTTTTCAAGAGGATGCCATTTTATAAACATTGTCTATTTATAAAAAAGGCGTACATTTGTAAAGTATTCTCCAAATTAATTTGTTGGAATACGTTTTGTGATACATATTTTATAAAACAGAGCGGCCATGCTCTGTTTTATTTTTTGGTTTTAAAGGTAGTTACTCATATCTCCATACTTTCACTACCATAAAACTCAAGTATAATTGTCAAAGGATATAAATGCACCTATAGTTACACAGATATTTATCTTTTATAATTACTCTACAAAGGAAGATATTTAATCTGTTAGAACCAAAGGTATCTCCCCTATTTTTATAAAATACAGGTGGTGCTTATTGGCTTAAGTTGTTGTTTTTTAGTGATTTATGTGTTTTTTTTTTAAACTGGTAAGATGAAGTCGTTTTTTTATAGATCATTTATTTTTTTGATATAAACAGAGGGAGAAATTCCAGTAGCTATTTTAAAATACCTGGTAAAAGAATCGGAACTTTTATACCCCATTTCTTCAGCAATGGCTTTGGTAGAGTATGATCGCAGTCTAGAATTATTTTTTAATTCAATAATAGCATAATTAATGCGAAGCTCATTAATATAGGTACTGAAGTTTTTGTCTAATTCATTGTTTACAATTTTAGACAGATAGGCAGTGTTTGTTTTAAGTTTTTTGGCAACGTTGTGTAAGGTGCACTCTTGTTTTAGGTAATATTCTTTCTCTTCTAATTTTTTTAATTTTTTTAAGATTTCAAAAACTTTTTCGTCTTTTATAATATATGATGAAGTATCGTTTTTAGTAGCTTCTGTTGTAGTAACTTCGTCCTCAATTATAGCAGAGGGTACATCTGTAATAGGAGTTGCAATAGGAGGTGTTTGAACTGTTACTATCTCTTGTTTTTCAATAGTATCCTCAGTAATAGTAGGTTTTTTATTTAAAGAATCAGTATGTATTACTGATTGTTCAAGTGTTTCTTTTTGCTTTATTTCAAAGGCTTTTATTTTTTGCATTAAATTATCAAAACGAACTTGATTTTGCTTTGTTAGCTTCTTATTTCTAAAATAGAACAATACAAATACAATGATTAATGAAAGAGTTATTATAAACAAGTATATTTTTTGTTTTTTTTGAGATTCTTTTTCTGTATTTATTTTTTCTAAATCTATTTGATGAAGGTTCTCAGTAGTACTAAAGCGCTTTTTGTTTTGCTTGTTATTTTCATGAGCAAATTTTTCAAAATAAAAATTAGATTCTTTGAGACTGTCAATTTCTTTATAGTTTTCAGCTAATAGTTTGTAGTAATCTGTTAACTCTTCGAAACATTTTTTTCTTGAACTTGCTAAAATTGCCTTAATAATCTTATTAGATTGTGTAATATTACCTTCTTTCTTATATAGTTTCGCAATATTATATTCAATGCCTTCTTGAAGAATTTTACTATTAATTTTTTTAGCGTTTTTCAGTGCTTTTAGATAAGATTTTTTAGCGTTTTTATAGTTTCTATTAAGAAAAGCAAGCTCTCCTTTTAAGATGATAAATCGAATATTTAATTCGGTGTCATTATTTTTATGACTATTGTAGAGCCCTTTATGAATGTATAAAGAGGCAGAATCTAATAATTTTGTTTCAAGATAAGATTGTGCAATGTAAGACTCTAAAAGTGATTGATCTTTACTGTTTTTTTCTTGAGAATAACTCTTTTTAAAAATTCTAATAGCTTCATGTACTTTTCCAGTTTTAAGCTTAATTAAAGCTATAAAAACATTAATACTTTTTACTGTTTCATCATCATTTAAATTAAGTGCTATAGTTAAGGCTTCTTGATATAGATTTAAAGCATCTTTATAGTAAGCGTTGGTATAGAATAAAATAGCTTTATTAATGGTAATGTTTAAAAGCATTTTTTTTAAATCATGCTCTTTAGCAATTTTGTGTCCCTTGTTGTAAAAATATAAAGAGCTATCAATATCATTTAGTTGTCTCTTAATGTAGCCTAAATAATAATAAGCTTGTATTTGGTTGTGTAGGTTTTCATTTTCAAAACTAACATTAAGAAATTTACGAGTATAATAATCAGCTTTTAGATTATCATTATAAATATATTTTTGAATAGAATCAATTGTTTTTTGTGAGAAAATTATGATGGGAAATAATAAAAATAAGATGTTCAAAATTGATTTTTTCATAAAATTCTCTAACATTTTTAGTAAACATAATGTAAAAATAATCGTTTTATGATTAAAAACAATTTTTTTTTGTATCCCCTTTATTTACAGTGGTTTTTAGGGTTTTGAATAAGCTTTTTTTTATAAAATACGAGAGACTATGTTTTTTAAATAGGTAGCTTATATATAGTTTAGCGTCAAATAAAAACTCAACCAATATGAAAACTCAAGAAAAAAAACGATTAGAATTTAAAAAAAAGAACGTAACAGAGCTTACAAATTTAGATGCAGCTACAGTTATTGGAGGAATTAATCCAAAGCCAACTACCTTAACAAGGTTTACTCCACCTTTTTGTGATGCAGTAGCTATTATTAAAGAACGATAAAATTAAAAAACAAAAACTCAACCAATATGAAAACTCAAGAAAAAAAGCAATTAGAATTTAAGAAAAAAAATGTAACAGAACTTACAAGTTTAGAATCAGCTACAGTTATTGGAGGGATGGATCCGAAACCAACTACATTAACAAGGTTTACTCCACCTTTTTGTGATGCAGTAGCCATTATAAAAGTCAGATAATTAGTTAAAAGATTGGTTGGTATAAAAGCATTATTATTTATACAATCATAATACAACTAAGTTTGATGTTATATAAGGACAACCTGCTTTAGAGCAGTGTTGTCTTTATTATTTTTTAATATTATTTATTTCGGGTTTTATGAAATCATTTTTATACCATATTGTCACTCTATTTTTTTTTACTACAAATGTTTTTTTTGCTCAGGAAATAATGAGTTTAGAAGACTGTGTTAATTATGCATTAGAGCATAATATAGCTATGCAGAAAGAGTATTTAAATACTCAAATAGAAGATCAAAATATTAAAATAACAAGAAGTAATCTATTACCAACAATAAATAGTGCCGTTACTCAATCCACAACCATTCATTTTTCTAATTATTCACAATTCATAGCTCCAAGATTGAATAATTTTTCAACGAATTTAGAGCCAATACAATTAAATTATACTTTTTACAACGGTTTGATAAATAAGAATAGTTTAAAAAAAGCAGCCTTAAATAAAGAAATAAGTATAAGTGAATTAAAAAAATTAGAGAATAATATAACAATACTTATAACAAATGCTTATTTGGAATATTTGGTAGCAAATGAATTTGTGAAAATTTCAAAAAATCAATTAAGCTTATCTACAGAACAATTAGATATAGTTAAAAAAAGAGTTAAGTCGGGTACTATTGCAGAAGCAGAGGTTTTTAATGCAGAAGCAACATTAGCACAAGATGAAGAAACAGTACTCAAACAAGAAAATAGAAAAAAAATAGCATTATTAGAATTAAAAAAAATAATGCAAATGCCAGTAAATCAAAAATTAGAAATTAATAGTGAATTTATACAACGTGATTTGTTATATAATGATGCAGAAGAATATTATACTAAAGCAGTACAATTAAGGCCTGAAATAAAAACAGCAGAACTTGTAGTGGAGTCATCAAAAGTAGACATGTCTATTTCTAAAGGACGTTTTTTACCTACAGCATCGTTAAACTATTCATTAAACTCATTAATAGCAAACACCAATTCTTTTCCCGATGTAAATTATACAAGTCAAATAGGTAGTAATTTTAAAAACTTTGCATCACTACGAGTATCGATGCCTATTTTTAATGGAAAAAGAAATAAAAGCAGATATAAAATATCTAAATTCAATAACGCTGTTTCAAAATTAGATTTAGAAGCTGTAAAATATTCATTGCGTCAAGAAGTAGAACAAATGTTTGTAGATTTAAAAAACACAGAACAAGCATTGGCTTCTTCAGAAAAAACATTTAATGCACGTAAAATAGCGTTAGAGTATTCTCAAAAGAGATTTAATGTAGGGAAAATTAATAATTTCGAATACGATAAAGTTAAAAATGACTTTATACAAGCTCAAGCTAATTTTACACAGGCAAAATATAGTTATATGTTTAAAGTAAAAGTATTTCATTATTATACTTTGGGGGTAGATTAAATAAATTCATGAATATGAAATGGTTTTTTATAGTGTATTAAATTAAGAGCCAGAAATAGTTATGTGACTGTATTTAAACAAAAATAGTAGTATTGTAGTTTTTGTAGACGGGATTATTACATGGGCAAATTATAATTTATAATGGTCGACTGGTGAAATTTTAAAAAGACGCTTAATATAGTGAAATTGAAAGGAACGATGTATATTTATAATAATGGAAAAATATATTGAAGCATTTGTGCAATCTTTTACAGGAAGTCTTAATTGGACGTGGAGGTCTATCTTATTCGAAGTGCCTTGGTGTATTAATTTTTTCTGGGGATTGACATTAATTTCACTTGTTGTTTGGGGGGTGGAAATCTTGTTTCCGTGGCGTAAAAATCAAAAAGTTTTCAGAAAAGATTTTTGGCTGGATGGGTTTTATATGTACTTCAATTTCTTTATATTTTCAATTGTGGTTAGTGGATTTTATAAAACACTCGGGTTGTTATTTAATGATTTTGGGGTTACTATGAAAAGTATAGTATTGTTTGATATTACTCAGGTTTCTACTTTGTTGCAATTGCTAATTTTCTTTGTGCTATTGGATTTTGTACAATGGTTTACTCATGTGTTATTGCATAAGTATGAGTTTCTATGGAAATTTCATAAAGTACATCACTCTGTTAAAGAAATGGGTTTTGCAGCACATCTTAGGTATCACTGGATGGAAAATATATTCTATAAGCCGTTAAAAACAATTGTTGTAATGCTACTTGGTGGTTTTGAGCCAGAACAAGCTTTTATAGTACATTTTATTGCAATAGCAATAGGGCATTTAAATCATGCGAATATTAAAGTTTCTTGGGGAGTACTAAGGTATGTTTTTAATAACCCAATAATGCACCTGTATCATCATGCTAAAGTACTTCCAGAAGATCTAAAAAATGGAGTGAATTTCGGAATAAGTTTAAGTATTTGGGATTATATATTTAAAACGAATTATATCCCAGAAAATAGTGGGGCAATAGCTTTGGGATGGGAGGGAGATGAAAAATTTCCTAAAAGTTTTTTTGAGCAGTTAATAGTTGGGTTTAGGGAAATCAAGAAAAGATAGGTCGTTATTGAAATATAAAGTTATTGCGTTATCCTGAATTTACTTTAGAATCTAAATAAGTTGTTTTAATATTGAAAAGAGGCGGAAACAAGTTCAGTTGGACTGAAATGTAACTTTTTTAGAATCGCATTTTTATAAAATTAATTCTCTTTCAAAAGACGTCAAGTCGAGTGGTTTTCATTAGAAAATTGTATCGAAAATAGTGTTTTGAAAGAGAATTCTACTAGATTCTGTAAATTAAAGTATTTAATTTGGAAGAACTGTTTTTCCTGTCCATTCTAAAATACCTCCGGTAAGGTTATTTGTTTCGTTAAATCCTATAGAGTTCATTACTTGGCAAGCTTGTCCGCTTCTTGCACCACTTCTGCAATACACATAGTAGTTTTTACTCTTGTCGAGTTTTTCAATTTCTTCCATAAATGATTGAGGCTCTAAAATGTTTATGAGAACAGCGTTTTCAATTATTCCTTCGGCCCATTCATTAGGGGTTCTTACATCTAAAATAACAGTGTTTATTTCTGTTATTGAGTTGCTCCATTCTGCTTGTGTTAAGTCTTTCATTGTGTTAAATTGTGTATGTTATAAAGTAGATGGGCAAACGTATTCTGATATAGAAATAGTTGTTTTTTTAATAGCACCAAAGCCACCTTTTACATCTGTAATATTATGTATTCCTCTGCTTTTTAAAATTGATGCTGCAATTACTGAACGGTAGCCTCCTGCACAGTGGATATAACTTGTTTTTTCAGCTTTATAATCATCTAAGTAATCGTTTATTTTGCTTAAAGGAGTATGCGTTGCATTAGTAATATGTGTTGATTGAAATTCGCCTACTTTACGAACATCGAATACTTTAGTGTCTCCCATTTCTGAAGCAAATTCTTCAGCTGTAATAGATCGTAATGTGTCTGTTTCCCTGCCTTCTTTAGTCCAAGCATTATAACTGCCTTTTAGGAAGCCTATAGTATTATCAAAACCAACTCTGGAAAGCCTGGTAATAACTTCTGTTTCTCGACCTTCAGGGGCTACTAATAAAATTGGTTGCTTAACATCAGCAATCAATGCGCCAACCCAAGGGGCAAAACCTCCATCAATCCCAATAAAAATCGAACGTGGGATGTGTCCAAGTACAAAATCATTTTGATGACGTACATCTAAAATTATAGCCCCTGTTTCATTCACTTTTTCTTCAAACTCAGTTGGTGTAAAACCTTGTGTTCCTCTTGTTATAACAGTATCTAAATCGTCATAACCTTCTTTGTTCATCTTTACATTCTGAGGGAAATATGCAGGAGGAGGGAGTAATCCGTCAGTTACTTCAGTAATAAACTCTTCCTTAGTCATATCAGCACGTAAAGCATAATTGTTATTTTTCTGATCACCAATAGTACCTGTGGTTTCTTTACTCATGTTTTTTCCACAAGCGGAACCAGCTCCATGAGCAGGGTAGATAATTACATTGTCAGCTAATGGCATTATTTTATTACGTAAGCTATCGAATAGGTATCCTGCCAAATCATTTTCTGTTAAACTTCCTGATTTTTGAGCTAAATCTGGTCGTCCAACATCTCCAATGAATAATGTGTCACCGCTGAAAATTGCATGATTGTTTCCGTTTGCATCTACTAACAAATAAGTTGCACTTTCCATGGTGTGACCTGGAGTGTGTAGTACTTTAATAGTGATGTTCCCTAATTTGAATTCTTGGTTATCTTTTGCAATAGTTGACTTAAATGATGTCTCTGCATTTGGGCCAAATATTATTTCAGCACCTGTTTTTTTGGCTAGTGTTATGTGGCCACTAACAAAATCAGCATGAAAATGTGTTTCAAAAATATACTTAATTTTTGCGTCATCAAGTTTCGCTCGGTTAATGTATGGTTGAGTTTCTCTTAAGGGGTCTATTATAGCTACTTCTCCATTACTTTCTATATAATACGCTCCCTGAGCTAAACAGCCAGTATATATTTGTTCAATATTCATGTTATCTATAATTTTAGTTGCCCAAAGATAAAAATAGTTGCTCGTTTTTTTGCAGTAACTTAGGTTACAATACTATAAAATTTATTTTTTTATGCAAAACTCCATATAAAAGATGAAAAAAGCCATAGCAAAAACAAAGTAACTAAAGCCTTTTTTTAATTTTTTTCCGTTAATGAAATTATTTAGATAGCTTCCGATAAAAATACCGACAAAAGAAATTAATGTGAAAATAGATAGAAATTCCCAGTCAATTTCTAAAGTGAAAGCATCTCCTAAGAAAAAACCAGATAGGGATTTTAGGGCAATAATAACAAGCGAAGTCCCAATTGCTGTTTTCATATCTAAATTAGCTAAGATTACTAACGCAGGGATGATTATAAATCCTCCCCCAGCTCCAATTAATCCAGTAATTATACCAACAACTACTCCTTCAAGTACTATAAGTTGATAATTATAAGTGGTGTTTTTGTTTGTTTGGTCTACTATTTCTTTTTTATCCTTTAACATAGAAATAGCTGCGGGTATCATAAGTATAGCAAACAAGCCAAACATTGCCATTCTTCTTGTGAAATCAAAACCGTTAATATGTATTAGAATATCGGGTAATGCTGGGACTACAAACTTCCTAACAATAGTAACGCCAATGATTGCTGGTGCGCCAAAAACGAATGCTATTTTCCAGTTTACAAAGCCTTTGTGGTGTTGTTTAATCCCTCCAACTAAAGCACTACACCCTACAATAAATAGTGAGTATGCGGTAGCGATTTTTTCATCTACAGAAAATAAGTAGGCCAAAACAGGAACTGCTAATATTGAACCTCCGCCGCCAATTAATCCTAAGGAAATTCCAATAGCTAAAGCACTGAGGTATCCAAAAAACTCAATTAGTTCCATGATGGTGTGTTTATAATAGGGGTTATTGCTTGGTGAAAGTAACACATGTTAATTTAATATACAACAATCTTTTTCGAAAA
>Ga0105354_1002023_pt1 | contig 12268 bp, 10 predicted proteins | sample GOMGulsemesocosm_FD_83658 | JGI IMG/M metagenome (GOLD analysis project Ga0105354, IMG submission 83658) | Methane-oxidizing microbial communities from mesocosms in the Gulf of Mexico - GOM9B Gulf of Mexico | ecosystem: Environmental > Aquatic > Marine > Cold seeps | place: USA: Gulf of America...
AGTTATCAACTAGTTAATAGCGCAGAGCGTGCAAAAATAGCACTGACAAATAGTGATAGTACTGATATTTCGCTGACCTATTTAGATGATGAATTAACAACTGCAGTTAATCGCGATACGCTATATAGAGCAAACGCCCGTCATTTAGACAATATTGGAAAGCTAATTGAAGACACCTTGCAGCAAGCCAATTGCCAGCCAGATGTAGTTTTTGTTACAGGGGGCAGTGCACAATCTCCTGTATTACAAGATTATTTAAATAACTACTTTAAAGATCATCAAACACGTTTAGTGACAGGCGATCATTTTGGCAGTGTAACGGCGGGGTTATCTCGCTGGGCTAATAATATTTTTAGATAGAAATTCACTCACTATCAAAGATGAGTGAGTGAAAGTAAGTCAGCTATTGTCGGCATGGATGCCGACAATAGCCTCCAAGGAAGGATTTACGGCGGGCTGTACGTCTTTTGCTGACTCATCGCAGCGCTGCCTTGCACCATCGTCTTTAGTCCATAATTTAATATATAGACTAAAAGTTATAACTCACCGACATTCTCACCGTACGAGGTTCGATAACATGATAATGAATATCTTCTTGCGCGCTAGATTCACCAGCGAGTTGTGACTCATACAGGTAATCAATATCGTGAGCGTTACTATCAAACAAATTTAAAATATCAACTTTCACTGTCCAATCATGATTTTGATAACCCACTCTAAAGTTAGTTACCGTACTTGAATCAGAATTAACGCTACCATCTTCAACTAACGGGCGCTTTCCAAAATGGCGCACACGCATGCTGCCAAACCAACCAGATTCAGAGTCAAAGCTAACTCCTGTTTGCACCACATGTTTTAAAGCGCCAGGAATTAAGTTTCCTTCGGGAGCCTCATCACTAAATTTAGAGTCTGTCCACGCATACTCAAAATCGAGGGTCCATTGTGGATTTAAGCGATAATAACCTGTTAATTCAGCGCCATAACGTTCCGATTCACGGCTAGATTCCGTATTACCCGCATCACCAACAAATAATAGTTCATCATCTAATGATAATGACCATAACGCGATAGACGTATTAAAACGCTCACTCCAAAACCCGCGTAAACCGACTTCATAGCCAAAAGATGCTACCAGTGGATCTACAGCTTGTGCCGCTTCACCAGACATTGGGTCTATTGAAATAGTTGTGCCACGCGCATCATTAGAGTGGAATCCTTGCCCCATAGATACGTAGGTTTCCCATTCATCATTAAGGGTATAAATGACACTACCTTTAACTGACACTTTATCGTCATCAGCGCTGCCGCTATTGGCGCCTAATGCTACGCCGTGTTTATTCACATCAATTAATGAGCGCACATCAAAATCATAATAATCATAACGCACACCAAAGACGGTTCTTACCTCATCAGAAATTGCGAGTTGGTTCTCCCAATAAACACCAATGCTTGACTGACTAACATCATCAGATTTCACAACGCCTGTACGAACGCGCGCAGTAGAGGAATAAAGTCCTACTTCATCTATATTGTCGATGCGCGTTTGTACCCCAAACAAGTTAGTCATAGGCATCTCTAACAACTCACCAAATTGTTGATAACTCACTTGTCCGCCATAAATGTTACGATCATCAACTTGTTCAAATTGATCGCCATTAATAGGATCATCTAAAAAGTAAGTAAAATTTGACCATAATTGCATGTCATAGCTAATGGCATACGCCGAAGCTGTCCATACTTCATTTTGCCATTGAACGTTTGCGCTATAGCGACTTGACTCACCGCCAACCGTTTTATCAATAGAACCTAGCTCGTCGATAAGGCCGGACTTTACGGCGCGTAAAGGAATTTGATCGGCGCTGTTCCAGCTGTTGTCATAACCCATCAAAGATAATGTTAACTGACCATCCCCTAACGCTTGACTGTATTTAACAATGATATTGGTTTTATCCAAATCTTCGTTAATGTCACTCCAAGGGCCATCGTATTTATTACCTTCAAACGCTAAAAACAATTCACCATCTTCGGTTTTCATGCTGTCTAATGCGACTAAGCGTTGATAGTTATCCTGACCTAAACTCAATGAAACTAAGCCATGTTCAACCTTATTGCTGGTCATCATATGTGCACTACCAGCCCCACTAAAATCGCCCACTTGCGCGTAATAAGCCCCTTTTTTATAACTGACTCCGGCAATTGCTTCAGGGATAATAAAGTTAAGATCTGTATAACCCTGGCCGTGGCCATGTGTACGATTGTTAACAGGCATGCCGTCAACCATCGTTGAAAAATCAGAGCCATGATCAAGGTTAAAGCCACGTAAGAAATACTGATTCGCTTTACCTGTTCCGCTATGCTGGCTAACCACCATGCCCGGCACTAGCTCTAAAATTTCACCGGTTCTTAACATTGGGCGAATAGATATCTCAGCTTGGCCAATAAATCCTTGAGAGGCTGAAATAGCTTGTCCCAGTAAATTAACCTCACGGCCAACAATCGAAATACGTTCAATTTTATTGAAGTCATGGGCATAAATTTCGCCACTAAGCGCTAGTAAGATACTTGTTGTTACTAGGCTATGTGATAGTTTTTTCATCGTCATTACTTTTTACATCTAACTCGTTACATAATGATATATTATAACATTGTATAATGACCAAAAAACCCGTTTTCACTCTTTGTTACAATTGAATACTCCATTCCAATTTTTCATCTTTAGTTAAGCGCTGAAACTCACATAAATAGCCATGAATTATGCTCTGTTTTGCTGGGGCTTAATTTTAATGCCCCTCGGTATTTAATGAATGTACATATTGCATAATGGGCTATGCTTTCACTCACCATTGAATATACGATAAAACATATATATAATTTACTTCATATTAATAAATGGTGATTTATGTCAGCTAAAAATCGTAAAAGCGTATTATTTTTGTGTACAGCTAACTCGGCGCGTTCCCAGCTAGCTCAGGCGTTATTAACGCACCGCGCCGGTGATTTTTTTGATGTCAGCAGCGCCGGCACACACCCAGACACAGTTGATGTTCGTGTGAGTAAAGTATTAAATGATTTAGACATTGATACGCATTTATTGCGATCCAAATCCCTGTCTGAGTTTTCAGGGCAGAATTTCGATACCGTGATAACTTTATGTGATGAAGCGCAAGCACAATGCCGTGAGTATGAAAACGCCACTCAACAACTTGCTTGGCATCTACCCGACCCAAAATCCAGACAAGAAAGTCATGCATTCACAAAAACTCTGCAAGAAATTGATGATCTTATTTCATTGTTTCTAGCGGTGGAAGTGCCACAACTAAACAGGCTAAATCTTCAATCCTCGATACCACTGGAGATTGAGCCCACCAGCTTTTATAAATGTTTAACTGATGAGCTACGCTTAAAAACGTTAATGCTTACACATTATCATGGTGAATTATGTGTTTGTGAGTTGATGGCAGCGCTCGATGAAGAAAGTCAGCCTAAACTATCTCGTAACTTAGCCGTACTAAAAAAAGCGCATATCATTACAGGTCGAAAACATGGCCAGTGGGTTTTCTATCGTATTAACCCCGACTTACCCCAATGGATAAAAACCGTGATAGCGCAAACAACGCGTCACAACCTAAGCATGATCAGTGACAGCATTAACACTTTAAAATTAATAAATGACAGGCCCAACAAAGATAAATTTTGTAACTAGGGCCGAAATGGCTCAGCCTAATGAAAGCAAGTAGAGAATAATTATGACGATAAAAATTGGTATCAATGGCTTTGGCCGTATGGGACGTTTAACAATGCGCGCAGCATTTGATTGGCCCGAAATAGAAGTTGTGCAGATTAACGATCCCGCAGGTGATGCAAAAACTTTAGCACACCTACTGACATTTGATTCCATCCACGGCCGCTGGCATCATGAGGCCACCCATCAAGACAATAATATGATTATTGATGGTAAAACTATCCCTTGTACACGAAATACAGCCATTAATGATACCGATTGGTCACAGTGTGATGTTGTGGTGGAAGCCAGCGGAAAAATAAAAACTAAAGCCCTGCTGCAAGATTACCTAACTCAAGGCGTTAAACGTGTTGTGGTTACCGCGCCAGTTAAAGAAGATGGCGTGCTAAATGTAGTCATGGGCGTCAATGAAAGTTTATATAATAAATCAGTCCACCCAATCGTTACGGCGGCGTCATGTACCACTAATTGCCTGGCCCCCGTTGTTAAGGTCTTACATGAATCTATTGGAATTAAACACGGTAGCATGACTACTATTCATGACATTACTAATACTCAAACAATCTTAGATGCCCCTCATAAAGATTTACGCCGTGCCCGTGCTTGTGGCATGAGCTTAATACCAACCACAACGGGTTCTGCTACTGCTATCACTCATATCTTCCCTGAGCTTGCAGGTAAACTAAATGGCCATGCTATTCGTGTTCCACTGGCCAATGCTTCGTTAACTGACTGTGTTTTTGAAATGGATAGAGCCACTAGCGTAGATGAACTTAACGCGCTATTAAAAACAGCATCAGAAGGTACTCTTAAAGATATTTTAGGCTATGAGGAACGTCCATTAGTATCAATAGATTATCGCACCGATCCACGGTCAAGTATTATAGACGCGCTTTCGACCATGGTTGTGAATGACACGCAAATAAAGCTGTATGTGTGGTATGACAATGAATGGGGCTATGCAAATCGTACTGCTGAATTAGTGAAGCTTGTTGGTTTGAGCGACAAAGTATAAACATCATGCCATCTATTTCACTTAAAGCATTACCAACGAGTTTAAAACAGTACTTCATCATCACTGGTAACTATTGGGGCTTCACCCTAACTGATGGTGCACTGCGAATGTTAGTCGTGCTGCACTTTCATGCCCTTGGTTATGATGCGTTAAGCATAGCAATGCTGTTTTTGTTTTATGAAATATTTGGTGTGGTCACAAATTTAGTGGGCGGTTGGTTAGGCGCAAAATGGGGCCTAAATCGCACAATGAATATTGGACTGGCTTTGCAAGTAATTGCCTTAGTTATGCTCACGTTGCCGAATGAATATCTGAGTGTTGCTTATGTAATGACAGCCCAAGCATTATCTGGCATTGCTAAAGACCTTAATAAAATGAGTGCTAAAAGCTCAATTAAATTTCTAGTAGCCGGAAATGAGAACAACAAACTCTATCAATGGATAGCCTTATTAACTGGATCTAAAAATACGCTTAAAGGCGTTGGGTTCTTTATGGGCGGCCTATTGCTCACCACCTTAGGTTTTCAGCAATCAATGTTGGTGATGGCGTCATTTTTATTTTGCTTATGGTGCTTTAGTTTATTGACCTTAAGAGGTGATATTGGCAAGGCGAAAAACAAGCCTAAATTTAAGGAATTGTTTTCAAAAAGTGCCTCTATTAATACTCTATCTGCCGCTCGTCTATTTTTGTTTGGCGCCAGAGACGTGTGGTTTGTGGTGGCATTGCCCGTTTTTTTAGCTCAGGTATTTAATTGGGATCATTGGTGGGTAGGTGGTTTTATGGCTAGTTGGGTTATCGGTTATGGCATAGTGCAATCTTGCGCCCCACTCATTACGGGTTATGGTTCTAAAAATGTTAAAAATAGCAAAGCGCAAGCTCCCTCAGGAAAGTCAGCTATTAAATGGGCTGCGCTATTAGCCCTAATCCCTATTACTATTGCCCTAGCGTTGCAGATGGATTTTTACATTAAAATTAGCTTGATAGGCGGACTATTAATATTCGGCGCTATATTTGCCATTAACTCTTCATTGCATAGCTACCTTATTGTACATTTTGCAGGTGAGGACGGCGTATCCCTTGATGTTGGCTTTTATTATATGGCCAATGCTATGGGGCGATTATTAGGGACTGTATTATCTGGCTGGGTATATCAAATGCATGGACTCATCGCCTGTTTATGGATCTCTGCGTTGTTTCTTTTGTTAGCAACATTGTTATCACTGAAATTACCGAGTGAGAACAAGCAATAGTTTGTTAGAAACTGACTGACTCAAAGTGTGGATTTTGAATATCAACGGTCATTATCTCAAGACTCGATAGCTCGACTAACGTGGCTACATCATCAACGCGTAGTTCCATACCCGTGCCACTTGGAAATGCAGTTTCAGAGCTTGGGTAGGATTCGAGTACAAGGCATGATTTGTAATTAATGGTCATTCCCTAATTATGAATCATAACGCCGTAATCGTTTTCTACCCAAACTCCCATAGGGCGAGGCGATAAGCGACCAACTGCGTTGTTATAAGATATTTGTTAAGAATAACTTAACGACACATCTTATGCCTTGCATTTGGCACGCTTTTCGACTTGCTGAAATCGAGCATTTCCAAGTAGCACGGGTATACACATTCGAGTCTCTCATCATTTCGTTTCGTATCAAGGGCAATACCTGATATTTTTGTTTTATCACGAAGTGTTAATGTAATGGGATAATGGAACATGCATACGATTTCGATGGTGTCATATAAATTACAAGAAATGGGCATTAGGCATCCTATTACGTCTGAACGTTATTAAAGAATTATGTTAGCTCGTCATACGCTACAAGGAGACGTATAATAGCGCTACTTATTTTAAGATTATTAGTCAACTATGCACGCAGTTCAACGTTTATTTAAATACCGCAAAAGTATCAGTACCAAACCATTTAGAGCCCGCGGTTATAATGTGATACGTTGCGAAAATTGCCGAATAGCTTTGAAGCATTGTATTTGCCAATATAAACCTAAATGCCATAGTAAAGCCGCATTTTTACTGCTGATGTGGGATGATGAAGTATTAAAACCCAGTAATACTGGGCGTCTTATTGCCGATCTTATCACCGATACACATGCCTTTATTTGGAAACGTACCGAAGTAGATGAAACCTTATTAAGTCTCATTAATGATCCAACTTATCAGCCCTTTGTTGTATTCCCTGCTGACTACGCTAATGAACATCAACAGGTCATTCATCAAGTTGCAGACATAAAACCACCAGCAAAACAGCCATTATTTATTCTTTTGGATGGCAGCTGGCGTGAAGCAAAAAAAATGTTTCGAAAAAGCCCTTATTTAGAAAAGTTTCCGGTTTTATCCATTAACCTTGATACTCAAAACGAGCGTTATCGTTTAAGAAAAGCCAATGGTGATGACCGCCTAGCAACAGCAGAAGTTGCCGCGCATGTATTACGCAGTTTTGGTGAAGAAGAAAACGGCGACTTACTCGATCTGTGGTTTGATACGTTTAGCCAGCAATATCAACTGGGTGCCAGCGCACGTCATGCTATTTCTGTTGATTATTTGGAACAATTACAAGCAAAAAACTAAGAAATTAAAAACCTATGGGGTTTTTACCAGCTTTTCGATTTAATTGTATTTTATAGCCAGAAAATTCAGTTAGAGGTCCCATTAATTCTTTATCTTTATGAAGTTGTATCATTGATGCCGCATCGATATTTTGATCTTCTCTCCTCATACCAGATAGCATTTCAAATTTATATCCCAAATATTTCTCTCTCAATTGGGGACAACTGAGATCTTTATGAGGTAAGTTCATTTTTTTTAATAAGCTTTTAGCGTGTTTTTTAGCAGTACTATAATGCATTAGCTCATGTTCTTTTAAGTAACTAATATAAGTGATCCACCATTGTTGGATCTTTTCATCTTGCCTTTGAATATCCGCCCAGTCTGGCAGTTTCATTTCTGCTATAACACTTACAGTTACAACATTAAACTGGCAACCTTGTTCAGTAGTCCTGAAATCAAATTTGGTTGTTATATCAGTATACAACATGGCCCACGTATCAAGTCCTCCTTTTGATTTAGGCCCCTTACCTCGGACTTCATTCATCATTTCTAATACGTCATCGGCGCTAAATTGATAACTTTTTTCTATTATCGATGTTTGTATCAATGCTTGAGCAAACGAATTTACGCAACATAAAGCAATAAAAATTAACATTTTCATAACGTTACAAATCCTTTAAATAATAAATATATCAAACATTTTAAATTAGTGAAGCATAAATATTCTTCACTCTGATATCCCCTTTGTGCGTTGAGGTCTTTTAAAGGCACTTATTCAAGGAGTTACGAAATTAGCGCATCTTACAAGTAATACATATAAGCACTACAGCTCAGCAATCATTTATTGCCTGACAATGGCCGATTAACGAAGGATTATATTCTGTAATTATAATTCAGGAATATTGGGTGCATTAGTCAGTATTATCGCAACAAAAATTATTGGATCGATAAATGATAATACGCCAAAAGCGGCACAGAACTCGAATCAGCAGGCATTTTTACAACAACACAGCTGGTACCACTCTGCTTAATTGATCCCACTTTAACATTATGCGCCATAGCAACTCTTAACAGACAAACTAAAAAGATGCCTCTTCAAACAATCATTACTTTATTTAATGTAAATATTGGTGTTTACTTGCGATGGATTTAACAGATGAATGATTTACGGTACATTTTGAATCCGTAATTTTCCATAATGTTATTTTAATATCAAACTCTTAATAATAGATAAGGTTTTCAATGCGCTGGTTGTTTAATGAATTTACGTTCGATTCGAGTACTCGTTTATTAACCATCGATGATGAAGCACAATTACTTGAGCCTAAGGTCGCTCAATTGCTAACCTATTTTTTAGAGAATCAGCAACAAGATATCAATAGAGACCAATTACTTAATCATGTGTGGAACAACCAAATTGTCACTGAAAATGCGATTAATCGCGTGGTTGGCTTATTAAGAAAAGCAGTAAGTGATGAGAATAAAATTAAACACACCATAGTGACTGTGCCCAAGGTCGGTTATCGATTTATTGCCCATACAGTATTGCTGCCAGAGTGCGCGCCGCAACAAAGCGAAACGAATAATAGAGCTGGTCAAACGACACCTAAACTTGGTCTTTTTCTTAAGCAGCATTTCAATAAAATATTAATTATTATAATTTCAGCGATAGTAACGTTAAGCGCATGGCAAAAACAAAACTCAGCCATAACCACCAACCCCAAAGTAGAACCAGTTACCCGGTTATCGGCAAATCAATACGACGCTCACTATGCCAATGAGCAAGACAGGTTAATATATAGCAGTAGGCAAGATAATTTTCAGGCACTGTTTTTAACATCACTGCCAAACATAAAGCCACAAGTTATTAGTAAAGATGGCGGCCATGCCACACAGGGGCGTTGGTCCAATGATGATTCAACGCTCATTTATCTCTTTAAAAATGATAAAACGTGCGAATTCCATCAAGTGGATTTCATCAATAAGAAACCTCAACCACCACGTACCATCTATCAATGTCCGTTGAAAACCGTCACTAACTTTGCGATCAGTCATGATAATCAAACGCTCTACTTTGTCAAAAAGGACACTTTATTCGCGCCCTATCAAGTATTCTCATTACATATTTCTGATGGTTTAGAAACTAGACTTCCTCAACCAAAGCCCTTAGGTAAGGGAAATCATCAATTAAATTTATCCCCAAACGGGGACGATTTATTACTGCTCAGCAATCAACGCCCAGGCCAAACATCATTTTATCGATTAAACCTTAGCTCAATGGCATATACAAAGCTGCTCGACCTTAATTACTTTGTTAATCATGCTATTTGGGGCCACAAAGATAATTCCATTGTTCACCATGGCCCTCACCCGTCCTCACAACTAATGATTAACTTACTTGATGGCAATGGCTCACAAGTGCTCGTTTCAGATACACGAAGAATCAATAGCGTTACACGCATTAATAACCAAGTGGATTATGCCTTTAGCTCTTACATAGATGACAATGACATTGTATTAAGTGATTACAAATCAGCGGCTATCAACTCATCTGTGACTGACTTCTTACCGGCATTATCACCTAATGGGGCTGAACTTGCCTTTATTTCTAAGCGCTCAGGAATGAGTAGGGTATGGCTTTATCATTTAAAAAGTCAGGCTATTGTGCCTTTTGATCCAGCGCCTCAAGGCAGACGATACCTTAGCCTACAATGGTCACAAGATAATAAACAATTACTCGCTAACACCAGCAACGAACTAATAATTTTTGATGCTGAACTTGGGATAATTGATAAGATTATTCCATTAGAACTACCCGCCTACAATGCTGGCTGGATGACTAATAATGAAATAGCATTTAGCTATTATCAAGATAATCATTGGCAATTAAATTATTATAATTTAGAGACGAATATGACCATTGCAGAGGAAAAAAAATGGGCCTTTGTATTGAGCAGTCCTAAACAGCAGCTCTTTTTCACACAGGATATGCAAGCGTATGACAATAAAAAGACGAAGCTGACAGCGCTGCCCTGTCGTTTCTCTATGGTTCGCCGCAAGTTAACGGCACAATTAGATGGCAAAGATCTGTACTGTCAGTCGAATGTAAAAAGCAGTGAATTGGTAAAGGTTGAAAACTTAACGAAAATACATAGAAATATGCATAAAATTGGGTCGATGGGCTTTATCGATTTTTCAATATCGAATAAACGACAAGCGTTGACTAAACTAAAATCAACATCAAGCGATATCATGAGAACAAGGTATTAGAACATTTTAAATGCCCTAATACCCCGCTGGGAAGTTTTATTATTTAGTGATTAAAGTTAGAACCAAACTCATCTTTATCTGATGAGTCTGTATAACCTAGGCCAATAGAAAAGGTGTTGTCACCACTGATTGTAAATTCTAAACCAGTTGAGATTGTAACGGCTTTTTGCCACTGATCTTGTTGTGAGTGATTGTATCTGATATTGGCGTCACTAATACTTGCCTCTACCTCAACAAACGGCCTAACCGTATCACTAAGACCAGAGTATTTGAATCGTGAACCAGCAACTAAACCAAGTTCCTTCACGTCCCCATACAGTCTGTCTTCATTTTCATTTACACCATAAAACGATGCATGTTGAGCACGTAACCCAACTTTGTTTGTCACAAACCAATTATCTGATAACTGATAATCCTTGGCCAATCCTACTGTTAAATTTGGCGTGTACGAGAAGTTAAACTTCTTATCTAATTCATGATAGCTCGTTTTATTTAAACCTAACGACACAAATGAATAAACATCTTCGTCACTGGCAAATGCACTAGAAGCAGCCCCAAGGGCAAGCACACCCACAAGTGATTTCAATATAGAAACCATGTTATTTTTCTTCATTTTCTTCATCCTCTGATTGAAATATTAATAAATCTCCTGGGCTACAGGAGAGTGTTCTACAAATTGCATCTAGTGTTGAAAAACGTACTGCTTTTGCACGACCACTTTTTAACACAGATAAATTTTGCGGAGTAATGCCTACAGCTGCAGCCAAATCGTTAAGTTTCATTTTTCGCTTTGCCAGCATTACACCCAGTTCAATGATAATAGCCATTAGATCACCAAGTCTTGATCTTGTTTCATTTCAATGCCCTGTGTCATTACCCATGTCATCACATAAAAAATCAAACCGAGTAACAAATAATAAACTTCCGTGGTTCCCAAATTAATATGTATGGCCAAAGTGTCAGACCAACCACCAAACCTTATAACTAAGGTTACGAATAAGGGGTAAAATAAATTAATCGCGATCCAAAATAATAAAGTCTTGCCTACATTCCTTAGGCACTGACTCGTCGCTAATGTAAATACCTGCCCCTGACGATAAAGGTTAAATAACTTAAAAAGGAATAAATAGATGCATAAATAAGGCAATAGTTGAACCGTGCCGAGTATCAATAACGCATCGAACCCCTCGGCGTAAAGGCTATCAGCCATCGTTTCCCAACTATTGGTCATGTCATAATTAGCAACAATAGACAAATTATCGGAGCCCGTATTTAACTCTCGCGTACTCTGATCGTATGGATTGTTGATAACTAATACGCAATGGGTTACAAGCTGACTAAATGCAAGCACCACCAGCAGCACTTGGATCCAACGGCTTGCAATTGATATTTTCGACATAATTACTTTTTACTCACTAAACAATAAGCTCAATGTAACAGAGAAAAATAAAAAACAATAGTTTTTTATCGATAAACGATAACTAAATACTGTTTTAATACCACATTCCAAGAATTGTGTGATCTGTTATGCGAGGAAATAATTAACTAGAACAAGGCGCTAGAATGAGCAATAGCTAACTATTGGGAGTGAGAGTAACGCTGTAATTGTTGAATAGAGCAAGCACAAGTAATCAACTATTAAATGGAATCGGTATCATAAAATTTATGCATAA
>Ga0105354_1002030_pt1 | contig 12243 bp, 8 predicted proteins | sample GOMGulsemesocosm_FD_83658 | JGI IMG/M metagenome (GOLD analysis project Ga0105354, IMG submission 83658) | Methane-oxidizing microbial communities from mesocosms in the Gulf of Mexico - GOM9B Gulf of Mexico | ecosystem: Environmental > Aquatic > Marine > Cold seeps | place: USA: Gulf of America...
CATAAGGTTTCAGCAGAAAATAACCGCCCGTTACAACAAGCACCATATTTCGATTTGCGAAAGGGGGCTTGCTGTTGCAAGTGATAATACGCTTAAAATCTTTCGCTTCTAAAATTCTTTCAATGGGCATTTTATACGCTCAAAACAAAAATAACAAAACACGTAATATGAGGGTATTGTAATGCAGGATGATTACAATACAAGCACTTGTTGGGTTTAATTTAACCATAAGACTTATAAAGCCTAACTGCATGGGATTAGGTTACCTTGTAACTGTTACATTAAGTACAAAGCATATAATTTGTGAATTTAACAGATGTAACACTTTACGTGTTATTTGGATAACACCATTAGCTTTGCCACCTAATAACTTTAGATTGTCCAACAATTTTCAGAAATAAATCGCAGTACTTTTAGGAAAGCGGACATTCGATTAACCTCTATTAGAGACACTTATCGCCTTAGATTTTATGGCAACTTGGTGCGCAGTATAGTCCTTTTAGTCTGAACAAGACCATAATTAGGATGTTCAGATCATGTACCTATTTCATACGAATATTGTGCGCTCAACATTTCAATGATTTCCGCATTGCTTTCGATGTTGTAGGTACGCTTTAGCTCAATAACGAATACTCAGGGCTTGCCCCTAAACGCTATCTATATTGCTTTCGAAGAGTTTGGGAACGCATGTATCAATGAAATAGGAGATTGGCATGAACTCGCATTTAAATATTACTAATTACAAGGCATTTGTTGGCATTGACTGGGCAAATGATAAACACGACCTCTGCATTCAGGATCCCCTCACAGGTAAACGTGAATTTTCTGTCATTAAACATGAAGTCAATGAAATCGACAAATGGGTTAAAGGTCTTCATAAAAGGTTTGGATCCCCCATTGCTGTTGCCGTTGAGTTAATAAGAGGGCCTATTGTATACGCCCTACAACGACATGAATTTGTTGTTATCGTACCGATTAATCCAGCGACACTTGCAAAATACCGAACGGCATTTAAACCCAGCAAAGCTAAAGACGACCCCACTGATGCTGAGTTAGCGTTAGAACTTATGCTTCGATACCCAAATCACTTTCCTCCTTTAAATCAGCAAAGTGTCAACATGCGTAAACTTATGTTTTTAGTGGAGCACCGTAGAAAAGTAGTTGATGATAAACAACGAGTGGTTAATCAAATGATTAATGCAATCAAACAGTATTATCCTCAAGCTAATTAATGGTTTTGTAAAAAAGACACACATATTTTTTGTGATTTTATTGCTCGATGGCCAACCATTCAACAGGCAAAAAAAGCCTATAAATCAACCTTGGTAAAATTCTTCAACGACCATGGTATCCATAACTCTACAATAGTTAACCATCGAGTATCTCTTATAAAAAATGCCAAACCACTAACTGATGACAAAGCAGTGATTGATAGCCATACCATGCTGGTAGTTTTCTATGTCGAACGCATAGTTAATTCAATGAAATGCATACAAGAATACAATAAGTTGATATTAAAATTGATGACAAGCTTCCTGACGCTCCTATCTTCAATAGTTTACCTGGTGCAGCCCTATCCTCACGGTTACTTGCGGCGTTTGGGGAGCAAAGAGATAGGTTTAAATCAGCTAAAGAAGTGCAACAGTATGCAGGTATAGCACCAGTAACAGAAAGAAGTGGCCAAAAATATTGGGTTCATTGGCGCTGGCAGTGTTCTACATTTTTACGACAAACATTTATAGAATGGGCAAGTCATTCACGTCTGAAATCTTACTGGGCAAATTTATATTACCTACAACAAAGAGAGAAAAGTAGTTCTCACCAAGCAGCTATACGAGCACTAGCATTCAAATGGATAAGGATCGTATACAAGTGCTGGCAAGATGGTAAACCATATAATGAAACTCAATACTTGCGCGCTTTAAAAGATAGAGGTTCGCCACTGCTTTCAGGTAAAGTTTAACTAGATCTCAGGCTCAGGGCGTGAAGTGAGATAGGTGGGTTTTTATATCAGTCTTTTACTAGGTATTTACCAGCCTGATTTACATACTCTTTTAAGTTACAAAATACATCTAATAATTAGAAAACACCTCCTTAAGCAACTTAGAAAGAGAATAGATACCCACCACTTTTGCTTTATTGACAAGTCACTTCAAAATATTTTTACTATTAAAGGCAACCCCTAATCGAGAAATACAATGATAATACGGCGTGTCTTGCAAACTAATTTGTCGTTTTCTTGCTACGGCCATAATAAAAAAACTCCCAACTAGATAGGTTATTTAACCTTAGTTGAGAGGCTCTGATTAAGTAATTAACTGTGAGTGTCCTTGTTAACTTCTTAGTTGAGAGGCTCTGATTAAGCAATTAACTGTGAGTGTCCTTGTTAACATTCGCATGTTTTAATCATTAGAATTTAATATTATAACCATATTATAGGTGTTTTTTACGGCTAATGCCTCAAAGTACCAATTAATTTCCTTTGTTATAAACCGCAAACTCCCGCTAAACCTAATACTATTAGACCCCATAATCACAGCTTTCCAATCTTGTGAATTAACGATATTTATTGTGAATGTTCCTTGATTTTGGATTGTGAAAACAATTAGTCCTGACATTCTCATATTGTCCCGTCCTGCCAATATCGTGTCAAAAGTTCCACCATTTGGCTCAATTAGAAATGGATAAGACTTAGGTTTTTTGTCAGAACCATTCAAGACTAACACATTAGAAATAACGACGCTTTCATTTGAAGAGAGATTTACTACCTGTAAAGATATTCTATAATTTTCAACATGTTGAGTCTGTTGATCACAGGCAACCATTAAAAAAGACATTAGCACAAATACTACATTACAGCCTGCTTCTTTCATTTTTACTTTACCATTATTATATATGGCCATCAAAATCTGATTACTATGCTCGCCTTTGAACATCCAAGTAGTGAATAAATAAGAGACCCGTGGTTCTGTATCTATTCTGCATTATCAGATTTACTCTCACTCCTGTTAAAATTGGTCTATAAACTGTGGTTTGTTTATAGAGCGGCGTGAGCGTTCAGTTACTTTAGTTATCGTTTACAATATTTGGCTCCGACGGCTATAGTCGTCACTAGGGGTGTGTCCCGGAGTACTCTAGTTCCCCCCCATCTAGTGGGTGTTGTCCTTTCTAGATGGGGTGGCGCCATTATTTTAGTACTTACGCAACTGTAGCGTTAATTACATAATTTTCACCGTTGCTTTGCGTCGTAAATGACCAGCTAATTTCCTGAAATGTAAAATGGTGTGTGCCATTATCTGCCAGCTCAAAGCTTGGGCCGCCATTACCGATAATAAATTGGGTTTTGCGTTTAGACATAGTATTAGAAAAAGCAATACTACAGTTTAACTTGTTTTGAATAACGTATAACACCTGTCCTATACTTCCTTGACGCGCTGAACTTGCAGAGAAATCTACCTGCGCATTGCCACCATTGTTTTCTATGTTCATCGGGAAGTCCGAACTTGGCGTTACTACTGTTCCCTGACTTGCTTGCGCGTTGCTAACAGTCATTGTTACTGCTGGGTTTTCAATGCTGTCGTTAAATAGATCAACGCTTACAGTTCTTAAATCAGTCATTTTAATTTTCCTGTTATTTAATATAAAATTATATTTGTGTTAAATTTTTCAAGCGACAGAATTGTATTGAATAGCCTCTGGTTGTCATAATTAATATTCTAATGTTGTTTTAGAAAAAAACGAGTAAACACATTAAAATCTTATTTATAGAACGCCAGTTATTCAATTACTAACAAGTGTTGTCGCCAACGTTAACTCCATTTTATTCGCCCAAACAAGTGTTACTTAATAACCTATAAAAAAATTTAAGTCATCTGTTGGCTGTCTGAGCTTTTCTAGATACAACTCTTTTTTGAGTGGAGTAATTTCTCAATTAGAATTCTTGAAACCTGCACGTTATGAACTAAAAGATTATATTTGGTTAGCTCAATATAATTATCTTTGAGTGTCCTCGTTAATTTTCTCCCTATAAAGCCTCGCTTCACAGAGGTTTATCAGTACAAAGTACTTGATATTGCCTCAAACAAAAAAACTCAAAGTTTATTTTACCTAAAAGCAATGATACGAATATTAGTCTGTTTTTTATTCTCGAAGTATCATCTTGGTATCACTTACAGTTTTTTCTTAAAATGATCAAAGGTTCAGCTTAGTTCATCAATAAAACCATGATCACCTTGCCGAATCTGAATCAAATTAACTTAACTTAAAGGGCCGGACTCAAAACACCGAGAGATAAAATCCAATATCATCAACATTATTCTTAAATTCACTTATTATTTGTTCTAAATCTATCTTCACGCCACTGCTAACCCAAGATAACCATCGTTTAACATACCCGGCAATCCATTCTTGTGATGCATCTTGCTCATAAAGCTGCGCGAGTTTTGCCCGATGATTAGCCCAGGTCTTCCAGGCCAGTGTCAGCCCGTTAAATTTATCAGGACCCCCCATCTCAAAAGCAATGACATTAATATAGAGCCCTTTATTCCTTCACGCAGTATCACCTTGGTATCACTTGGTGTTTTTTATTAACTGATCGCAAAAAACTAGAATAAAAAAACAAGTTTTAAACCGTTTTCCTATTCATAAGTACATCAAAATAAAGTTACTAAAAACTAAACCAGCTAGTGTGTGGCTGGTATTACAGGTGCATAAGGAGGGTAATTACTGATAAAATCAGGAGAAAAAATCGGAAGAAATAAACATAAAAAAAGCTGACAGCCTGTTATAAAAGGGCTATCAGCTTAATTAACCTAAATAAAGATAATTAGGAAAACTAATCAAGTGATCAATTCAGAGGTTGCTAAATAACTAGTCTTAATAAGGACTAGTAGGTGTCATCCCATCAAATTCAACGGGTTTATAATAAGTCAAACGGCTAGCGCTTAACTTATTTTTGATCAGGTTTTGTAATGCCCCTATGGCCGAGCCGACAGGAGCAATAACGGGAACATATTGCCCATTAAAATACGTCTCTAACTCGTAAGCCAGCCATTGATTCACTTCCAGCATGCCGGTGCAGCCTAATAAAATAGCTTCTGCGCCATCTTGCTCTATAGCAATTATACTTTGTTCCAATAGTTTCAGTTTTAATAACTCAGTATTCTCCAGTTGATCTACTGATAGGCCAACTTGACGTACTGAGGCAATACTCGAAGTTACCCCCATCTGCCTAGCTAGAGTCCACAACATAGGTACAACACTAGGTAGAACGGTAACAATGGAAAAACGACTTGATACCATCATTGCATTAGCTATCGCCGGATAAAATCCACCAACGACAGGTATATCAACAATTTCTTTGAGTACCTCAACCCCTGGCTCGCCAAAGCAATTAACAAAAATGCCATTAAAGCCTTCTTTTTGTGCCTGTTGAGCAATTTCAATAATTCCAAAGGTATCCCAAAACTCTGCCGTTCGGCTTTGAATAAATGGTGTTGCCTGTCCGGGTAGGCTTTTATATGTCACCTCAAAATCTGAACTAAGTGCCGCATTTATCTCGGTCTCAAAACCAGGCATAAATGCCTCGGCACTGTCTGCTGCAATAGGGATAATAACCATTATTTTTTGTTTTGCTTGTTGTATTTGTGTCATTAGTAAAACTCCATTTAATTTATCGTGATTTAGTGATTATTTAGCTGATACTTTCTCTGATAACTCATTGATTGATACATAAGGTCCAAAGTAACCAAATTGCGCGCGAAGCTGCTGAAATATTTTGTTGGTGTCTTGCTTTAATCTGTCATTTGCGGGTAATGAAAATAAATACACCTCCTGGCCAGGGGTTAAATCTTCAACAGACAAACCATGTAAACCACTCAGGCTTTGTTCTGCTATTTCTCTTTCTTGTCCTTCAAAATCAGTGAGGATTTTTTCTTTTAAATCGTCACCTATATTGCCTACGCAACAAATAAGATCAGGGGCCATGGCTATTGGGTGATCAATTTTGGTATTCCAAGCAAGTAAGTTTTCATTTTGGTTAATAATCACTATTTCGTTATTCTTTCCATTTTCATCTTGAGTGAAGTGCAATAAACTGTGATCAAAGCCATCGCCATTTTCGCTCTCTTTTGCCTCTACAAAAGTACACTTTTTCCGATTAGGAAATAAGAAGCAAGGCGCAATTGATTTTTCGGCTAGATTAGCAACAAACTCATGATTTAATTCATCGTTATCAATGTCACTATATTCTCTGAGGCATTCTCCTAGATATTGAGAAATCGATATTGTTCCTTTGATAAGTGCGGTTTTAGCGGTTTCTGCTGTCATAGCCCATCCGGCAATGCTCGCTATACCGTCAAAACTACCTTCAGTCTGCAAAATAGGACGCGTAGTCGCTTCCACAATACGGGCTTGTTTAACAAAGTTTGTTTCTTCTTCCAGGTTAATCACAATATCACCCTGAACTGAGTTTTCTCCTTTAGCGGCATTCAACAATGCAAAAGGACAAGCAGCGACATCTTCACTAAAGGTCAGACAAGATAAGGTAGGTACAGAGCGGCCTGCACCGTCTCCATCAACAACAAAAATGGGAGGGTCTTGCTTTAACGCACTTAACATCGCGACAAAAATGTTAGATCCGGTTTCTACAGGAATAGTAAAGGACATTTTTTTAGACGTTGCTTTTTCCAGCGCCTTTAAAGCCAAAGTTTCAGAGCCCCGTAAACCAATTTCTTCGAAGCTTTTTGGCGAGCCCATTGCAGCGACAACGCCCCCCCAACTTTCGGCCTCCAACTCAGCGGGTAGCCGTAAATCGACAGCAGATTTTTGCTGATTAATTTGTCTGATGAAACTGTATGCCGTTTTAATAGAACCTCCACCGCCACTCGCTAACAGAGTAGATCCATTGGCAATGTCATACAAATTCTGTGCGTTTAGTTTGTTCATTTTTTATATCTTCCTTAATGTGATTGATTTTTCTAATGAATAAATAAGCTTGCTGTTTGGTTGCTATGTCGGTTGCTTTGTTTAAGGTATCGGAAATAGGTAGTTTAAGTTGATGTTCGGCCAATGCTTTGAAGTAATATAGGTGACTTAAATAGCTCTCCTCCCGGTGTTGAATTGAAAACTGAATACCCGTTATTGTCACTGCCAGTGCTTCTGACGGCTGTTCATTATCAATTAAAATTTCAGCGGTTAGACAACAATATAAAGAATGCGGCATTTTATCGCCAGATTTGGCTAACCACTGATGATAACCTTCGTTTAACCACAATAATCCCTGTTGCCTGTCACCTTGCTTGGCTATAGCCCAACCCAAAAATAATTTAGCCACGCCAATAAAAAACGGGATCGAATGCCGCTCGGCCAACGTAAGTAATTGCGCAGCATACTGCTCAACTTCTTTTACTTCCTGTTGGTGATAATGAAAAAAAGCATAACCTTGCATTGCTATCGCCTCAGTAAAAGGACTATGAATTTGCTGGCAAATAGTTTGCATATCACGAAGTCCCTGACGGGCAAGATCCTCTTCACCTTTTAATGAAGAAGAAAGAACCAAAAATAAATGCGCAACAATCCGAGGATCTTGACCAAATTCACTGAGATCACGTTGATGAAATGAAGGTAAATATAATGCTAATGCTTGTTTTGCAGACTCTATACTCTCGTTAAAGCGCCCTTGCCAAAATAACGTATTACTTAATGCACTGAGTGAATGAACTTCAGCACACTGATCTTTTTTTCTTCGGCTTAATTTATTGAGTTCTTTGGCTAACTGTAAAGCTTCGTCTAGCTCTAACGCCATCAGTTTTATCAACCATTGATTAAATATGACAGCTCGGATTGATGGGTGATCATGACTCTTCTTACACAAAGCTGAAATAGATAATAAGGTCGTTTTTATTGGCAAGGATGCCCAACCATGACATGCTTTTAATAACGTGAGTTGTACTAAACGAAGTTCAATTTCTTTTAGTGGCTCAAGTACCTTAGATAAAATATTCAAACCATCATGTACACTGGCTAGACCTTTTCTGTAATTGCCTTCGCCTTTTGCCACCAGCGCTGCTTGGTGATAATAATCAACGGCCTCAATCAGCTTGTCCTGTCTATAATAATGATAAGCGACCAGTGAATTTTTCAAATATTGATCGTCTAAATTACTTTGTATCAAGGCGTCAGCAATCGCTTTGTGTAGTTCTTTTCGATTACTTTGAGGAATTAATTCAACGACCTTTTCATAAATACTGTTGTGACTAAATTTAAACTCAAGTGGATTGACCCTTTGTATTAAATTAGCAAAAGATAATTCATTGAGTAAAACCTCAGCGCCCTCTATCAATTGCTCCATAACCTCGATCAGTACAAGACGACCATAAGTGGCACTGTACCAAAGCATCAACTTTTGCTGTTCTGTTAATGCGCTAATTCGGTATTCAAGCAATTGCAGCAACGAGGAAGGTACTGTTGAATCGCCCGATGTTTTACATAATAACTGCTGAAGAAATAGTGGATTACCAGCGGAAATCTCTACACATTGTTGTCGGTACTCAGTATCCGCTGCAAACCAGGTTTCAGCTAATAAACAAGTATTTGTCTCAGATAACGGTGATAATTTAAACGCTTTATTCAGCAACGGAAAATCAGCGTTATATGCCGACCAGGCAACCTGTGAAGAAATAACAATAATGATCGACTTTCCAGATAGTTGCTCAAAAGTTTGCGCGAGAAGTTGCAAACTAAAACGATCACTTATATGTAAATCATCAATACATAACACCGATAGTTTAGCTTTTTGGAATGCTTTACAAATTAGCTTAACTAATCCTTGTTTCTGGTGATGCGACGCATTTAAATATTGTTTATCCAATGTTGATAACGGATATTCATCGAATATTTCTTCAAGCCAAAATAGTTCATCATCTAACCATTCACCTTTGCTTCGTAACTGAGAAAAGTATAACTGTATCTCATTATCAGACAGCGGCTCCTCTAGATTTAACAAACCAAAAATAATTTTCGATATCACGCTTGACTTGTGTGATGGCTGTTCAGGTATGCACTGAATAAATCCCACTGAATTTTCTTCGTCATAATGCTTACGGGCGAGTTCACAAAACTGTTTACAAAGTTCTGATTTTCCTATGCCGCTATCGCCATAAACATTGAGTATGGATAAGCCATCTATTGCAGCCTGATCATCCATTAAGTTGTTAAACAGATAAAGCTCTTCATCCCGACCAAAAAGGGTTGTTGCATCTAAGCTATTTTTTGTCAGTTGAAAGTATTGTTTCTCTATATTCGGAAATAACTCAATAGGCGTAAAAGCAAAGTTATTGATTTCCTGTAAGTAACATTCATTATCGACAATAAATATATTTTCTTTGGTGTGCTGCAGTACACAAGCAAGCTCTTCAATATCCTGATCAGTAACTTGAAGAAGAGTTCCTTTTGTTAAACCAATGCTTTTCTTGACACAAAGCGTGATATTGCACTGCTCAAACTTGCTAGATACGTGTTTGTAGATATACAGTAAATGATAAAGTACCTGATTATTACTAGCCTGTAAGCCTGACCCTAGTAAATAATGACCAATGACGTCGATTACATTAAAATCTTGCTTGCTTAAATAGCTGGCTATTTCGGTAAGAATTATTTGTTGTTCGTGGGCAGTACAATAACCATATTGCGTCGTGACAAGAAAAGAAAATAGATAAATCTCTTTTCTTTTTTCACCAAATAATTCCGCATGTCCGTTGTTTGATATAGAACTTTCTAATAGCGCTTCAACCGTCACGTCAAAGTATAAAGCAAGCTCTCGGGCAACACGGTAACTCACATTTTTCCCTAATTCAGCCCGCTTCAACGTTGCGATCGATACCTGTATATTTTGGCAATAAAAAATATCACATAAGGCTTCCTGACTTAGCCCACGTTTTGACCTTAATTCTTTTAGTTTTGAACCCGAAATAAATACTTTACCGTTCACTTTAACATCCTTTAAAGAATAAAAATCAGTCCTACATTCAGGATTTTTGAATTGAAGGGGCTAGATATCATCACCAAATTTAATTAACGTCTGTGTCCAATAAACTTAAACCGCACACCGAAATAAATACTTAAAGCCGTGATCTTTTTACCTTTGCCTGCACGGTATAAACTTCGGATTTTAAATGGTTTATATTTAAGCTATTGCCTCAAATATTACCTTTGATTTCTCTTACTTAAGGTTGACTTGATCAGATTTTTGCATTGCTATATACCCTAGTGCTAAAAGACAATGGTCTTTATTAAAACTATCTCAATAACACTCAGGTAACTCTTTAACACCTATATAAAGTGTTAAGGAGTTAATGGGTTGCAATTTTTCATTACAGAAGTAATCTGCCAAGAAAAAATTAAAATATCGTATTTAGTATTGATAAAAACTAAACCTTTTTATTTTGTATAATGCGCTTTGTGTAAAGAGTTATGGTTTGATCGCTCCAACGGAGAAGTAAAGCACTCTCCTCCGTTCATATCTGAAGTAGTAACTCTCTGCCAATTAAACTAGCAGAATGGTTATCAATAATATATTACATGCCATTACACGGGCGTTTTGTACTTACCATTTTAACTAAAATCACAAATTTTGCAGAAAGCTATCTCACTTTGTGCCCCATAGCGATGTATGGACTCCACTCCCTTAAGCTATAGTTTTAGCTAACTATTCAGGAGAGCATACAATGTTAAAATTTAATGTTATTGGTATTGATTTAGCAAAAAACGTACTTGAAATCTGTGTTATCAGCAAACATGGTGAATTAGTCAGTAATAAAATAGTCGGTCGTCAAAAATTAAAGGAAATAATAGCTAAATCACCACCTTCGATTGTTGGTATTGAAGGTTGTGGGAGTAGCCATTATTGGGGACGGATGGCTGAATAATTTGGTCATGATGTTCGTATTATCAGCCCTAAAAAAGTAAAAGCCTTTCTTACTGGTCACAAAACAGATGCAAATGATGCGCTTGCCATAGCCAACGCAGCCATGCAAATAGGTTTAAAATACAGTAAACCTAAAAATGAAGAGCAGCAAACACTTCAATCCCTTGAAGCCAGTCGAGTTTTTCTTTCTAGAAATATCACCTCATTAGGTAACCACATTCGGGCAATGTTATACGAATACGGCATTGTTAGTGCTAAAGGGGCTGCGGGGCTAAGAAAGGTTATTCAAGATACGTTTGAGGAAAACAATGCGCTTCCTACTTGCCTGATATCAACATTACATCAATTGTGGGCACAGTATCTGAACTTGAAAGAGGAGTTTACTAAACTGGAAAAAGCCAAAAACTCGATAGTTCGTCAAGTAAAACCATGTAAGCAACTGATGGCATTAGAAGGTGTCGCAGAAGTTTGTGCGGGGATGCTTTATTCCTCGATAGGAAATGGAAAGCAGTTTAAAAATGGTAGAGAAGCCGCTGCCTTTGTTGGGTTAACACCAAAGCAACATAGCTCTGGCGGTAAAGTTTTCATGATGGGCATTGATAAAAAAGGGGGGGGTAAAAGAATTAAGGGCCGCTTTATATCAAGGGGCTATGTCAATAGTTACTCATTTGCCTGATGAGCCAAAAACAGTTAAACAAGCCTGGCTAATTCAATTAGTAAAGCGAGTCGGCATTAAGCGAACATGTATTGCCCTGGCCAATAAAACCGTTAGAACAGCTTGGGCAATGCTCAGGCATGAAAGTAAATATGAGCAACAACAATTAATTACAGCATAATGATTTAACAGAACATAAAGAAATTTTACAATAATGATTCAGCATAAACGGTAAGACCAACCTATTAAAACCTGTCTATGGCGGAAGTCATTAAAGACTGTCATTGCGAAAAGGATAATAGGTGCGCAAACATCTAAGGCTAGAGGGTAGCACTCTCAATAAAAAGCCGTATATACGCAAGCATCTTAATCTGTTTAATGTGAAATTATTAGTTGTAAAATACGTGGAGTCCATATACGCCTTAGAAGGATGAAGTAGAAATGTCCGCTGTATGATCATAAAGCGGACCCTCGTTGCATCTAATTCTTTATGCCACCAGCAACAGGTTAATTATTAAATTCGGGCTTTTAATAAGGTCTACTCTACGCCCTGAGACCTTTAACAAGCTTTTTCTTTAAAAAGTAATGGCGAATTTCTGTCGCGCAACGCTTTTAAATACTTGGCTTCATTGTATGGCTCTTTAGTTTTCCAGCAACGATATAC
>Ga0105354_1002032_pt1 | contig 12240 bp, 8 predicted proteins | sample GOMGulsemesocosm_FD_83658 | JGI IMG/M metagenome (GOLD analysis project Ga0105354, IMG submission 83658) | Methane-oxidizing microbial communities from mesocosms in the Gulf of Mexico - GOM9B Gulf of Mexico | ecosystem: Environmental > Aquatic > Marine > Cold seeps | place: USA: Gulf of America...
AATTTTCATGTTCTTCAACTTTAGTTTTACTTCTTAAGTTCTGAGTTGGTTTGTAACCATCTAACCAAAGGTATTCTAATTTTATTTTAGCCATAATACGTAAAAATAGATTGTGTTGTGTTTTAATCAATTTAAGGTGCAAATATAAGCTTTTTTTAAAATAGCAATGTGTATCTAGGGTTAAAAGTTGTAAAATAGGATAATAATGTATGTAACCCTATTTTTTTTAGGGGTGTTTGTGTTTAATTTGTATTTTTATGCAGTTGTCCTATTGCTTTTTCAGGGGTGTTTTTTGTTTTAGTTGTTTTTTGAAGTATTTTTACAAAGAGTTTTAACTAAAAATTTGTGTATTATGTCAACATTACGATTTCATGCAATTAAAGAAACATTTAATAGAAAGCCAATTGCTATTGAAGAGAACATACGCCGATCAGAATTGTTTGGTAAAAATGTATTTAATGAAAATACAATGCGTCAGTACCTTACAAAAGATGCTTATAAAGGAGTGATGAATGCGATTGAAAAAGGAGCTAAAATAGATAGGAGTATAGCCAACCAAATTTCAGCATCCATGAAAGATTGGGCCTTGTCAAAAGGGGTTACACATTATACACACTGGTTTCAACCATTGACAGGAATTACAGCAGAAAAGCACGATGCTTTTTTTGAAACTATTGAAGGAGGCAATGCTATTGAAAAATTTGGAGGTGGAGAATTAGTACAGCAGGAGCCAGATGCGTCTTCTTTTCCTCATGGGGGTATTCGAAATACCTTTGAAGCACGTGGATATACAGCTTGGGATCCTACATCTCCAGCATTTATATGGGGAACAACATTATGCATACCTACTATATTTGTATCATATACAGGAGAAGCATTAGATAATAAAACTCCATTATTAAGAGCTTTACAGGAAGTAGATAAAGCAGGTACAGCAGTAGCTAAGTATTTTGATAAAGCGGTAACTAAAGTAAATGCTTCTTTAGGTTGGGAACAAGAATATTTTTTGATTGATAAAGCCTTGGCGAAATCAAGACCGGATATAACGTTAACAGGTAGAACTTTATTAGGACATTCTTCAGCTAAAGGGCAGCAATTGGATGATCATTATTTTGGATCTATCCCTGCTCGCGCATTAAATTACATGAGGGATTTGGAAACACAATGTATGTTGCTAGGTATTCCTGTAAAAACAAGACATAATGAGGTGGCTCCAAATCAGTTTGAATTGGCTCCAATTTATGAAGAAACTAATTTGGCAGTAGATCATAATTCATTATTAATGGATGTGATGGAAAAAATAGCTGATCGTCATAATTTTAAAGTACTATTGCATGAGAAGCCTTTCGCAGGGGTAAATGGTTCAGGAAAACACAATAACTGGTCATTATGTACAAATACAGGAATTAATTTATTAAGCCCTGGGAAAACACCAATGCATAATTTGGAGTTTTTAACCTTTTTCATCAATACAATTAAAGCGGTAAATGATAATGAAGAGTTATTAAGAGCTACAATTGCAAGTGCGAGTAATGATCATAGGTTAGGGGCAAATGAGGCGCCTCCAGCAATTATATCGGTATTTATAGGTTCCCAATTAACGGAAGTTTTAGATACTTTAGAGAAAGTTACTAAAGGGAAAATTTCTCCTCAAGAAATGACGGATTTGAAATTGAATGTGGTGGGGAAAATTCCGGAAATATTATTGGACAATACGGATAGGAACAGAACATCTCCATTTGCTTTTACTGGAAATAAATTTGAATTCAGAGCAGTGGGGTCAACCGCTAATTGCGCTAATCCTATGACTGTATTAAATGCTATCGTAGCAAAACAGTTACATGATTTCAAGACTGAAGTTGATGGCTTAATAAAGGATAAAAAAATGAAAAAAGATGATGCAATATTTAATGTGTTGAGGGAGTACATTAAAGCATCAAAGAGAATCCGTTTTGAAGGAAATGGGTATAGTGACGAGTGGGAAAAAGAAGCTCAGAAAAGAGGGTTGAGTAATAATAAAACAACCCCAATAGCACTTCAGGCTAAAATATCTAATAAAACGATTAAGTTATATGAGGATTTAGATATAATGAGCAGAGTAGAAGTGATAGCGCGTCATGAAATAGAAATTGAAGAGTATACACTTCGTGTTCAGATTGAAGCTAGAGTTTTGGGAGATATTGCCAGAAATCATGTAGTACCAACAGCAATTAAATATCAAAATATATTAATTGAAAATGTACGTGGGTTGAAAGAAATATACGGGGCAGAATTCAAGAAATTAGCTAAAGAACAAATGAATATTATTGAAGGGATTTCAAAACATATTGAAAAAATAAATGAGGGTGTTTCGGAAATGATAGAAGCGCGTAAAAAAGCAAATATTATTGAGGATTCAGTAGAAAAAGCATTTGCGTATTGTGATGATGTGAAATTATTTTTTGATGAAATTAGATACCATTGCGATAAGTTAGAGCTTTTGGTGGATGATGAGTTTTGGCCACTAACAAAATACAGAGAACTGTTGTTCACTAAATAACAGAAAACTCAAACTACTATTGTGATAAAACAATAGTAGTTGCCTTCCTGATATAAAACAAAAAGTTCAATTCAAAATCTATTATCCCTGATTTTGAATTGAACTTTTTGTTTTGCAATTAAATGTGTTTTAGTTTAATCAATTAGGAATGATTATGTATAGTTTTTTTATAATTTAAACATAGTGAAAATGTATTGCTCAATCCATCTACGAGAAATGTTTTAGATTTTTTTTGAATTTAGTTAAAGAAAAATAACTAACACTTTTTAATGATATTAATCAAAATCGTTATTTATGGTTTGGTTAACATTTAGGTAATTGATGGATAAAATAAAATAAAAGGGATTATAGTAAGTTTTATTACTATAAAATACAAAAAAATAAATAAACATAATATTTTGAATATCAAGGGGTTGTGATTACCTTTGAGAACGGTTAAAAACAATTTTAGTTTTTACCATTATGACTTAACCCATTACTTCACAATTTCATAATTATTCTCTTCCCTATAAGAGGACTTATTTCTCAAGAAAAATGCTTCCCTAAATAACCATGAACAAAATTGTTTTATGCAATGAGTTCATTTTAAGATGTATATAATAACCAATAAATATTTTAATTATGAAAAAAGTAGTTTTAACTTTAATTTTTGCAGTGTTTACTGCATTCGCATTTTCGCAAAGCCATGACTATCAATGTGGTGGAGATAACGACGGTGGGCAAACAGGACATCGTTGTCCTCAAATTAATCAACGAAATGATAGCTGTAATCCAAGCATACGATTTCGTGTATTGTGTCGTCCAGAAATGAGAGCTGCAATTAATGCAGGGGCAAGTTACTCCCAAGCTTTACAGGGAGGAAAAAATAGTGAGGCAAAAATCACTCAGAGTGGGCAAAATATTTCTTCTACATTACAATTTGGTACTGGAAATAGCTTACAAAAAAATTCAATTTTGGTTGACCAATCTGATGGTGGTGGATTACATAATAAGCTGTACAATTACTCCTATGTGAGTCAATGGGGTAAAGGAAACTCAGCTGATGTAACTCAATCAGGTTTAAAGCAACGTTCTGATATTGATCAAAAGGGTAATTTTAATGATGCTACCGTAAAACAAAGTGGTCATAGACATATAGCAGAAGTAGATCAAAATCAGCTTTCTAACAAAGCCTTGGTAGTACAAGTTGATTGTAAAGACAGAGCTGAAGTGTATCAACGAGGTTGTAGTAATGATTCAGACCAATATCAAGCTGGTAGTTTAAACAGGGTTTGTGCTAGACAAATTGGTCATTTTAATGAGTCTGACCAAAGACAAATGGGAAGTTCATCTAGCCTTAATAAGGCTAAAGTACTTCAAAGAGGTAATGGTCAAGCAAAAGGATATTGGAATACAGCTGACCAAGAGCAAAAAGGGGAGTTAAACAAAGCTTATATTACACAAAGAGGTGATAATAATTTAGCTGAGCAACTTCAGGATGGGAATAAAAATTATCTAGAGTCTGTGCAAACAGGGAATGGAAATGAGTCGTATCAAACTCAAGTTGATGGTAAAGATAATGAAGCATTAGCAGTGCAAAGAGGTAACCGTAATAAGGCTACTCAGGATCAAGCTGATGAAGATAATACCGCTATAAGTAGACAAATTGGTAATGATAATGTATCTTTTTCTGATCAAAAAGGCGATGATAATTACTCAACTATTTTTCAAGGAGCTCAGTTTAATTATGCAGAAGTAAAACAAGGTGGATCAAGTTCTAGTATCATTGAACAAAACATGTTTAGTGGAGGAGGATTCAATTCAGTAATTGTTGATCAAACTAAATAAAATTTAAATTTAAATCAAGCTCTAATTGATTAGAGCTTGATTTTTAATATGATATATTATTTACGGCATTATTTTAACAAAATAAAATTGTCAATGGAATTTATTAAAAAGTAGTAAAATGAAAGTGTTTAGTAGTATTATAATATGTTGTTTGAGTATGTTGTTTGGATATGCTCAAAATTATAACGACAGTAGAACAAATTTGGAACAAAAAAGGAACCTGTATTTAGATCTTGAGAACACAGATTTAAAAGAAACGAATAATTTGAGAAACATTGTATATGTTAGCCAACAAGGGAGTAATAATTTATCTGAAATAAAAACAAAGGCACTAAAGTCAAACGTTAAGATAATACAGAAAGGAGATGATAACACAGCTTTGATAGATGTTCGAGCTAAGGTTATTAAGGAAAAAGTTGTTCAAATAGGAAATGGGAATTTTTTTAAAGATTATAATCATTTAAATAAACCATTTCATAGTGTAAATGTGCATCAGCATGGGAATAAACAAAAAATATTTGTGAATGGAATCAATAGTATTTCAAAGGAACTAATTATTAAGCAATTTGGAAATGATAAAATTATGTACATCAATAATTTTTAAAAAAAAACATTTGGAATGAGCAAGCCTTTATTATGTAGTGTTATTGTGTTGCTTTTTTGTTTAAATACTAAAGCACAGTTTTTAAACAGAGAAGTAAAAGCAATTATTGAGGTTACCCCCTCTGAAAAACTATTTAAAATTGTAGCTAAAGCAGAAAATGTATCAAAAATAAACCAGAGTTTGCTTTATGAATTGAAAATATTTAAAGAAGATAATAGTTCTGGAAATGTAACAGATAATAAACAATCAGGTAGGTTTGTAATAGAATCTGGTGAGGTGAAAAAATTAGCGTTTACTGTCATAAACGGAACAAATGGAAAAGAAAAAATAATACTGTTGTTCTTGTTAAGAAATTTGGACAATGAAATTATAGGAAAAGCAAGAGTAGTAATTTCAGAAAATAAAATTTTAAATAGTGATTATGACAATAAAATTACACTTGATATAAAACCAAAAGATGGAATTAAATTAACAGGGGTTGTTTTGGAAAAAACAAAGACTAAGCTAGGAAGAGATTTTTATAGTTTTTTTTATAGTCAATTTTTAAGCTATGATTTTAAGGATAGTAGAACAGTAATGGTGGAAGAAGTGTTTTCAAGGGGTCGAACAACTAAAATACATGTAAAAGTTGACAATGTAAAAGTGTATGAGTTTTTCCTACGGCCCAATACCGATTTTTTAAAAACAAATGCAGAGAAAGCAGTGAAAATAATATACAGTTATTTCAGTAAAAAAAAGAAAAATTATATTGTAAGGTACTGATGTTTTTCGTACCTTGTTATAGTAACCTATAAGGTTACATTACCCTCCCAATCTACTTTGATAGAAATTATTTATGTGAATTTGTAAGCTGTTATCAACCCTACTTGATAATGGATTCATGGATGTTATATCTAATAAAATCCCCATTGTTTATAGATGCATTTTAAAAGTTTAAAAATCAAAGGTCATGAAAAAAAGTATCGTAATTTTTTTAGTTTTTTTAGTCAGTGTTTCGTGGGGTGTAGGTGCGCAAGAGTTTGTGTACAAACCTATTAATCCAGCTTTTGGAGGAGAGACATTTAATTATCAATGGTTGTTAAGTTCTGCAGAGGCTCAAAATTTTTATACAGATGAGGATGATAATCAAACTGATGAGACAACATTAAGTGAGTTTACTCAAAGTTTAAATAGTCAATTGCTTAGCCGTATTAATCGAGCATTACTTGATGCTCAAATTAATACAGAAGGAGGCTTACAACCTGGTGTGTATAACTTTGGAAGTTTAAATGTTCAGGTATATGAAACTTTAGACGGTTTAATAGTAGATATCTTAGATATTGACACTGGAGAACAATCACAAATAATAATTCCTAATTAATTTTTATGTTTAAAAAGATAATTAAAGTAACAGTCATTGTTACAGGGGTTTTTTTTGTCTCTTGCGGAGCATATTTTAACCAACCAGTAACAATATCAAAAGCCGTATTAGGTGAAGGGACACAAAACACTAAAAAGTTGAAAAACTTACCGGAACCAGAACAAAAAATTGTTGTAGGAGTTTATAATTTTAGAGATCAAACAGGTCAATATAAAATGTTGCAAAATGGAAGTAGTTTTAGTACTGCTATTACACAAGGATCTACAACAATTTTATTAAAAGCATTAGAAGATTCCAAATGGTTTACCGCAATTGAACGTGAAAATTTAAGTAATTTATTAAATGAAAGAAATATCATTCGTTCCACTAGACAGGAGTACCGAAAATCATCCAATCCAAACGAACCTGAATTAGATCCTTTATTATATGCAGGTGTATTGTTAGAAGGAGGAGTAGTGTCCTATGATTCTAATATAATTACAGGAGGAATTGGAGCTCGTTACTTTGGCTTAGGAGGTTCAACTAAATACCGTCAAGATAGAATAACGGTTTATCTAAGAATTATTTCGACTTCTAGTGGAGAAATTTTAAAAACAGTTTATGTTTCAAAAACGATACTTTTTCAAGCAATTGATGCTAGCTTTTTCAGATATGTGAAATTCAAACGATTACTCGAAGTTGAAACAGGAATAACTAAAAAAGAGCCTGTTCATATGGCTGTTAGTGAGGCTATTGAAAAAGCAGTTGAATCACTTGTTATAGAGGGTTTAAAAGATGGTTTGTGGCAATCAAAATCTGATGAATCTGAAGTAAAAGAAACCATAACAGCATATGACCTAGAAAAAGAAGAGGCTATTAATAGAGAAATTTATGATAGAATAAATACTAAAAAAAGAGCTAAAAATGTTTTTGAATTAAGTGCTGGTGGAACCTTGTTTGATGGGGATTATCCAAAACCTAAATTAGAGCTTATGCCAGTGAAAGCTGGATATAAAAGAGGTTTGACTCCATATTTTAATTTGGGATTAAATTATGCTAAGTTTAACTTAGCTAATAGAGATGTGCCCGGATATCAATCTACCTATGGTTTTATGAGTTTTGATTTGAAAGGAGAATATATCGTTTTACCATTCGATGATTTTTCGCCCTATATCTTTGCAGCTGGAGGAATAAATGTTTCAAATTATTTTAAAGAAGTAGCTCCTAAAGTAGAATATGGCTTGGGGCTAGAATACCTTGTTTCTTCTAAAATTGGGGTTAAAATATATGGAGGTCATAATTTAGTGCTCAGTGATGAATTGGATCGAGTAGAATCAGGAAAGAGGGATGATTTTTACTATAGATTTGGATTAGGAGTTAACTACTATTTGGTTGGTTCAAAAAAGAAAAATGAATCTGGTTTATCAAGGAAAGAGCAGCGGTTAAAAAGAAAACTCGAAAAAAGAAATAATAAAAATATAAGTGATAAGGAAAAAATAGATTTTAATACTAATACCAAATAGCATGAAAAAATATATAATTTACATTTGTATAATAGTTTCAACGATTTTATTGAACTCTTGTAATGAGGATACTCTAGATGCTATAGGTACAGGTATGGTTACAGGGAAAATTATAGTTCAAGATAGTTCTACCCCTATAGAGGGAGCTACAGTTACTGTAGTATCAGCAGGTAATTCGGCAATTACCAACGCATCTGGAGATTTTGTAATAAACAATGTACCTGTAGGACAACAATCTTTATCAATTCAAAAGGAAGGATATTTAGCCAATTATGAAGGAATAGTTGTTATTACTGGAGGGACAATAAATGTGGTCGCAGAATTAAGTTTGACTACAGCAAGTAATAGACCTCCAGATCAACCTGTATTAACGAGTCCTATAGATAATAGTGTAGATCATGGTCTTGAGGTTGAATTAATGTGGACAGCATCAGACCCTGATGAAGATGTTTTAACGTATAAAATAGAATTGCGTAATGATCAAAATTCAGATGTAGAGGTATATGAGGATATTACAGAGTTAACATATACACTGACAGGACTGAATTATGGCTTTAAATATTTTTGGCAAGTAAGCGCAAGCGATGGTATTAATTCTGAAATTTGGAGTACTGTAAATGTATTTGAAACAAGCTCGGATCCAGTATATCGCTATTTATTTGTAAGAAATGATAACAATAATAATGTAATTTATTCGGCTGATACTGTTAACAATACCCCAGTAGAATTGCAATTAACATTAAGTAGTAATAATAGTTGGCGACCACGGAAAAACTTGAGTACTGGTTTAATAGCTTTTTTAAGAAGCGTGGGGGCAGAAACACATCTGTTTACAATGAATCCAGATGGTTCTGATGTGCAACAAATATCCAATACAGTTCAAGTTGCAGGTTCAGATTTAGAGAAAATTGATTTTTCTTGGTCAAATAATGGAGCTAAATTATTGTATACTAATTTTGATAAACTGTATAGTATTAATAAAGATGGTAGTGGGTTAATGTTGGTCTATCAAACATTAGACGGAAGCTTTATATCAGAGTGTGATTGGGCTGTAGATGAAAGTATTATTGCTCTAAAAGTTAATAATGTAAATGGGTATGGCGTGTCCATATATACCATAGACATGTCAGGTGTAATTTTAAATACAGTTCTTTCAGGAGTTAATGGTGCAGCTGGAGGGTTAAATTTATCGATTGATAACACTAAGCTACTATATACCCATGATATTTCTGGATATGAAAGCCCTGATGGAAGACAGTTAGACACGCATATATTTATGTATGATTTTGGTACAACTTTGACCTCAGATTTATCAGGAGCCAAGCCAATAGGCTTCCTAGATTTGGATCCTCGTTTTTCTCCAAATGAAGCTGAAGTAATACATACACACACTTCCAATGATGGGGTTTCGGAAAATAAAATACAGAAGGTTAATGTTGCTTCATCAACAACTAGAACAGATTTGTTTTCAAATGCCAAAATGCCTGATTGGGAGTAATGGAAAATATAGAAGTATAAAAAAGCCGATAAAACATTGTTCTATCGGCTTTTTTATACTTCTATAACTTGTTTGTATTATACGTTAATATTGTTATTTTTGTTCGTTATAACTTATAAATTATCAAGACCATTATGAAATTAAGCATCTTTATTGTTCTAACTTTACTTTTTACAAGTAGTGTTTTTTCTCAAAATAGTGAGGTATTATTTACTGTAAACAATACAACAGTAACTACCAATGAGTTTACAAGAGTGTATAATAAAAACATTGAATTGGTACAAGATGAAAAACAAAAAGATGTAGGTGAGTACTTGAAGTTGTACGTTAACTATAAGTTAAAATTAGAAGAAGCTTTTGCTTTAGGTTTAGATAAAAATAAAAAATATAAAAACGAACTAGAATCTTACAGGAGGCAATTGGCTAAAAAATACTTGACGGATACAAAAATAAACGACAAATTATTAGAAGAAGCGTATAGCAGAACTATAAATGAAGTAAGCGTAAATCACATTTTAGTAAGAGTTGATGAAAATGCTACAGCAGAAGATAGTTTAAAGGCGTATAACCAAATTTTAGAATACCGAAATAAGGCACTAAAAGACGGTTTTAGTACCATTATGCAAACGAGTCATAATGGAAAAACGGTTTATGGAGAAACCTTAGGGTATTTTAATGCTTTTAAAATGGTATACCCTTTTGAAAATGTAGCGTATAATACGAAGGTAGGTGATATTTCGATGCCATTCAGAACTAAATTTGGTTTTCACATTTTAAATGTATTAGATAAAAGGGAATCACGAGGAGAAGTAACTGTAGCTCATATTATGGTTGCCAATAACAATAAAAAAATAACAACATCTGCGGAAGATAGAATCAAGGAATTGCATCAGAAAGTTGTTGAGGGAGCTTCTTTTTCGGATTTAGCAAAACAGTTCTCAGATGATAAAAATTCAGCTAAAAAAGGAGGGGCTTTAACTCGTTTTGGAACAGGTAAATTAAGTGCGAAAGAGTTTGAAAATGCAGCCTTTTCTCTTAGTAATGAAGGCGAAGTGTCGAAACCGATTCAAACAAAGTTTGGATGGCACATAATTAAGCTAATTAAAAAACATCCTGTAGCTAGTTTTAACGAATTAAAACCAAGCTTGGAACAAAATGTAAAAAAGGATTCCCGTTCTAAAATTATTAGTAATAAATTTTATGACAATTTAAAAAAACGATATAGTTTTTCAGAGGTTTCTGATGTGAAAAAAACATTGTTAAAAGTAGTTGATGAAGGATTTCTAAAAGGGACTTGGGATAAATCAAATGAATCTTATAAAGAAACTCTAGCAACTTTTGCGGAGGAAAAGTTGACGTATATTCAATACTATCAGTATTTATCTTCTAAACTAAGAGCTTATAAAAACCTTTCTGAAATATCAAAAATAGTAGATGATAGTTATAATAATTTCGTGAATTATAGAATTTATAATTACCATAATGAAAATTTAGAAAATGAATTTCCAGAATTTAAAAATATTGTACAAGAATATAGAGAAGGCTTGTTGTTATTTGATTTAATGGAACAGGAAGTATGGCAAAAATCTAAAAGTGATACTATTGGTCTTAAACAATATTACGGTAAAAATAAGGCTGATTATTTTTGGGGGAAACGAGTTGAAGCTACTGTGGTAACAAATGAAAATAAATCAGTTGCTAAAAATACTAGGGCTTTACTGAAAAAAGGAGTTACCATAAAGGAACTTAAAACTAAAGAAAAAAATATTGTAATATCAGAAGGTTTATACGAATTAATGGATAAGGAATTACCTAAGAGGTTTAAGTTTAAATTAGGAGTTTCAAAAGTGTTTAAACATAATAACCAGTACGTAGTTGTTAATGTTTTAAAAGAGATACTTCCAAAACAAAAAACTTTTGAAGAAGTAAAGGGGCGTGTTATTAATGACTATCAAACACAACTTGAGAAAGATTGGTTGTTAAGTTTAAGAAGGAAGTATAAAGTAGAGGTAAACCAAGTTATACTAGATAACGTTAAGAAAATATTATAAATTGATTTTGAATATAAATAAATATCTGTTATTGATACTAATTTTGTTAGGAGGGGTTTCTTGTAGTTTTTTTGAAAAACAAGCACAAGAAAAAACAATAGCAAGAGTTAATGATACTTATTTATATAAGTCAGATTATATAAAGCAACTTCCTGAAGATTTATCAAAAAAAGACAGTACGCTATTTGCTACTCAATACGTTAATAATTGGGCAACTAAACAATTACTTAAGCAACATGCAGCACTGAATTTAGATGAAGATAAATTGGAGTCTTTTAATCAATTAGCTCAAGAATATAAATTGGAGTTGTATGCAAATGCGTATTTGGATGCGTTTATAGCAAAACAATTGGATACTGTAATTTCTAGGTCAGAGTTTGATACTTTGTATAAGTATTCTAAACAGAATTTTAAATTGAATGAGGAATTATTAAGGTTTAGTTATATAAGTATCAATAAGGATTATAAAGATTTAAAAAGTATAAAAGAAAAATTTATGCGTTTCAATAATCAGGATAAAGTACTGCTTGATTCACTTTCTATACAGTTTAATTCATTTATGTTAAATGACTCTTTATGGGTTAAAAAATCACAAGTATTAAAAACCGTACCAATTATTAATACACCAAAGAATTTGGAACTGTTAAAAAAATCTAATTTTTTACAATTTGAAGATTCAATAAGAGTATATTTGGTGCGAGTAAATGAATTACGGAAGAGGAATGGGCAGGCGCCGCAAGAATATGTGGAACAAACCTTAGAACAAATTATCCTTAATAAAAGAAAATTAAAACTAATTAAGCAATTAGAAATTGATGTTAGAAAAGATGCAATACAAAATAAAGAATTTGAAGTTTAC
>Ga0105354_1002037_pt1 | contig 12232 bp, 12 predicted proteins | sample GOMGulsemesocosm_FD_83658 | JGI IMG/M metagenome (GOLD analysis project Ga0105354, IMG submission 83658) | Methane-oxidizing microbial communities from mesocosms in the Gulf of Mexico - GOM9B Gulf of Mexico | ecosystem: Environmental > Aquatic > Marine > Cold seeps | place: USA: Gulf of America...
GCTTGTTTTAAATATGTAATAGTTTTCCCATATGGAATCTCATTCAAGGATTCCCACACCATTTTTTGAATATCAGTTCCTATGTAATCCAATTGTAGATCAAATACTTTTCTTTCTCCTTTAAAGTATTCTTCTAATTGAGTAACACAACTTTGTAATACTTTAGGAATAGTATCCGAAATTATAACCTCATCATCTAAAATAGAAACTTGAGATACTCCTAGTTTACTTCCTTTTATTTTACAAATCCCTATTGGAGTTTTTATATAGGCAACCGCAATACACTTACTCATCATCAATAATTCCTAAGCGCTTTGCACGATTTTCCCAATTTTTTCTAGCTAGCTGTTGCATATCAGCATCGGTATCGCTCTCATCCATTATTTCTAGTCCTAATAAGGTTTCAATAACATCTTCCATAGTCACCAATCCACTGACCGAACCATATTCATCTACCACTAATGCAATATGTTCTTTCTCTTGAATCAACTTTTCAAAAAGGTTTGGAATAGGTACATTTCTATTAATTACTAATAGTTTACGTTTTAAATCTAACAGATGTTTTTGGTCTTTATCCTCAGCTAAGTCTTTATATATATCATCTTTCAAAACATACCCTGTAATATTATCCGGGTTATCTTTATAAATAGGAATACGTGAGAAACGTAGCTTTTTATTTGTATCAAAGAATATTTTAATATTCGTTTCTTCTTCTGCTATTTTCATGACACTTCGTGGGGTCATAATATCTTTAGCATAAATAGACTTAAAGTTTAATAAGTTCTTAATCACTTTCGATTCTGACTCCTCAAACACTCCTTCTTCTTTAGCAATATCAGCCATAGCTGAAAAATCTTCTCTACTTAGTATACTTTCTCCGTGTGCCCCTTTACCAATTAACTTAGTGGTTAATTGCAACAACCATAAAATCCCCGTCCATTTAAGCGGAAACATTAATACTTGTAATGTTTTAGTTGTAAAATTAGTTAAGCTTTTCCAATAAGTAGCTCCTATTGTTTTTGGAATAATTTCCGAAACAACTAATATTAAAATAGTCATTATAGCAGATACAACCCCTACTATATTAAAACCTAATATTTCTATTTTATATGGCAAATTTTCTGCTTGAACTCCTACTAAAATAGCTCCTACTGTATGCGCTATAGTATTTAAAGTTAATATCGCTATCAAAGGCTTGTCAACATCTTCTTTTAAAACCTCTAAACTAGAGGCATAACTTTTACCTTCTTTCTTTTTAAGATTAACAAACGTTGGTGTAACACTTAGCAATACCGCTTCTAGGATAGAGCACAGGAAGGAAAAGAAAATTGATACTGTTGCATAAATTAAAAGTAATGTCATACTATTGTTCTAAATCTTTTGAAAATCGTTCAATTAAATCACTTGAAAACTGGTTGATCAGAATTTCTTCTTTTTTATCTAAATTCCCATCTGCTTGTGCTAATTTCCTTAAAGCATCAATGAAAAAATCATACGCTTCATCTGCCCCATGATCAGAATAGGTTTCTATAATTTTCCTATACAAGTCTTCTATAGAATTGTTAGAATTTAGTTCATAATTAAAAGACCACTTGATATTTTCTGATGCTGGGTGATTTTTTAAAATTTCATCTAACTTCTTTATTTCATTTTTAGTAACTATTCCATCTGTCATGGCCACTAAATATAATAACTCTCCAAAAGTACTATATAACCTATGCTCACTTATCATATTAAATATTTTACTTAAAGATACAACCTAATATTAATTTGATCCATAAATTATGATATTAACTTTACAATATCCTTCGCAAAATAACTTGCAATTATATCTGCACCAGCACGTTTAAATGCCATTGTGCTTTCCATCATAGTTTGATCATGATTCAGCCACCCTTTTTCTGCAGCAGCTTTAATCATTGAATATTCACCACTCACTTGATATACAGCAACTGGAACATCATATTCATTTTTTACTTCCCGAACAATATCTAAATACGGCATTCCTGGTTTCACCATTACAATATCTGCTCCTTCATCAATATCCATTTCTGTTTCACGAAGTGCTTCAAAACGATTAGCATAATCCATTTGATATGTTTTCTTATCACCAAAGCCTGGAGCTGAATCTAAGGCATCTCTAAAAGGTCCATAAAAAGCAGAAGCATATTTGGCAGAATAACTCATGATACCTGTATCAATAAACCCTTCATCTTCTAACGCTTCACGAATCACTCCTATACGACCATCCATCATATCACTAGGCGCTACAAAATCAGCCCCAGCCTCTACATGAGAAACTGCCATTTCTGCTAATAATTCTGAAGTTTCATCATTCAAAATAATTCCTTTTTCAACAATTCCATCATGTCCAAAAGATGAATACGGATCCAAAGCCACATCCGTCATGACCAACATCTCCGGACACGCATCTTTTACAGTTTGAATAGCACGCTGCATTAAGCCTTTAGCGTTTAATGCTTCTGTACCGGCATTGTCTTTTAATTTCTCAGGAACTTTTACAAACAATAATACAGACTTTAGTCCCATTGCCCACAACCCCTTTATCTCCATATATAATAGATCTAAACTAAACCGGTAGTAATTAGGCATTGAGGCAATTTCTTCCTTCACCCCCATACCTTCAACCACAAATAGCGGCACTAAAAAATCATTTGGAGAAATGCTATTCTCACGTACTAATGACCTAATTGCTTCATTAGTTCTTAAACGTCTGTTTCTTCTAAGTGGATACATATTATTTTAAACTTGCTATAAATTTTTCTACATTAAATTCTACATCGTCTTCTCCGACTTGATCAAATGGATTCTCTAAATGCATTTGAATATTATCTAAACTCACTAAAATTACACTAAATAATATCGGCATTGCATAAACTAAATAGGAGGAATACTCCTTAGCAGCTTCAGCAAAATATGGTCCATAAATAATAGGTAATATAATAATAAATATTTGACTATAGGTTCGCAATGTTCGCGGTGTTCTGTATTGATAAATATGTTTTATTTTTTCAAAAGAAACCATCATTTTACTTAAAAATGAATTCGCCCTAGAAGCCTCTCCCGAAGGCAATCCAAGCCCTCTCAATTTTTTTATAAAAGATGACAACTCATCAAAACTATTATAAATTCCAATTTCATTTTTGGGTAGATTCTCTAGCGGTTCTGTAAAGGAACTCCTACAAGATACTAATAAATGTGTTAAATGTTTTTTTCCTTCTTCTTGAATTTCATTTGAAGTTTCCGGCAGCCAATGCTTTACAGCAAAAAACAAAGCTCTACCGTGTGCTTTTATATTTCCATATTGATCTAATGCTGCTTCCCTACGTTTATAAGCCCCTCCAATTGAAAACACTATCGGAAATACAATTGCCGTAGCTATTAAAGTAAGAGGGAAATTAGCTGTAATATGGTAATAATTACAAAAATATGCAGACAAAACAGACAAAAACAAGACGATAAACGTTTTGTAATTGATAATAAGTCCTATTCTTTTTATTGTTTTTAACATTATAATTATGGTTTATATAGTTTGTCAAAAAAATGTTCAATTACTTTTGGTGCTCCAAAACGATATCCGAAATACACTTGAAAATAGGAGTGTGAATCCTCCCTATTTGTTTCTTCATTTTTATTATATGTAACTCCATTTACATTAAACTGCATTCCTGTAAATATTTTATCAGAATTAAATCCCATATTTAAATGTCCATCAAAAATAAAGTTAATATACGTTTCATCATTTTCTTGTAGTTCCCCAACTTCGTCTTCTTTTATATTTTTAGCGAATTTAAGACCTAAACCAGATGACAAACCCAAAGAAGCAAAAAAATTATGGTTTGCACCAAACACAAAGTTATGAATATACCCCGCTGTACTATTTAAATCAAATGTACTTTCATTAAAGGAAATAAATTCATTTATAGGGTTATTTAATTCTGAATAATAATATGACAAACTAGGCACAAAACTACCAGCGCTTTTTATTTGCTTTTGGTTTTGCATCAATAAAGCCTTAAACGAGAAGTTTTTATTCCACACAAAAGATGTTTTACCACCAAATCGTTTTAAAATCAAATTTTTAAGTTGGAAGTATGGATCTGTATCTTTTACCCAATTTTGATCAAAATCTGCAGAGTTTTCAATATAAAACCCCTGAATTTTATTGTATTCAAATTCCTGAATAAAACGTTTTATAAATAAGCGTAATTGAATTGAATTAACATCAGATTCCCCTTTTAAGAATTCATCCTCATTATTATTTAAAAATTTTGGAGAAAACCCTACAGTAATTCCTATAAACCTATATTGAACAGAAGTAGTCATTCTTACTGATTCATTCAGTTTCAAATTGAAATCCCTACCTGTTGCACTATTGGCTACTTTATAAGAAAACCCTTTTGTGTCAATCCCAATTTTTCCATTTATTTTATGAGAAAAATCTTGCACATACTTACTTTCTTGTGCGCTAGTAGTTACAACGATACAGATTATTAAAAGTAAAGCAATTACCCTATTCATACTTTAAATTATTTAAGCCATTCCTTTGGGTTTTGTAAAACAGCAACTAGTTTTTCTTCCTCACTTCCTTTGCTTGGAAGATGATTGTAATGCCACTGTACTTTTGGCGGCAAGCTCATTAAAATACTTTCTATACGTCCGTTAGTTTTCAACCCGAATAAAGTTCCTTTATCATGTACTAGATTAAACTCTACATAGCGACCTCTTCGTACTTCTTGCCATTTTTTATTTGCATTCGAATAAGGCATGGCTTTTCTACGTTCCAAAATAGGCAAATAACTATTTAAAAAACTATTTCCTATTTCTGTTACAAAATCATATCGGTCCTGCATTGTTAGTGTTTCTGTTTCTTTTAAATAATCGAAAAATAACCCTCCAATACCTCTTGCTTCATTTCTGTGTGTATTAAAAAAGTACTCATCACATCTTTTTTTATACATTGGATAGAACAAATCACTATGTTTATCACAAGCATCTTTACATACTTGATGAAAATGAATTGCATCTTCATCAAACAAATAATACGGCGTTAAGTCCTGTCCTCCTCCAAACCATTGTGTAACAATATTTCCAGAACCATCATACATTTCAAAATAACGCCAATTTGCATGTACAGTTGGCGCGAAAGGGTTTTTAGGATGTAAAACTAAACTCAAGCCACAAGCAAAAAAATCACCTTCTTCAACACTAAATTGTTTTCTCAACACTTCTGGCAACACCCCATGTACAGCAGAAATATTCACTCCTCCCTTTTCAAAAACATCCCCGTTTTCAATTACTCGAGTTCTACCTCCTCCGCCTTCTGGACGATCCCATAAATCTTCTTGAAAAATGGCTTTACCGTCAATGGCTTCTAATTTCTTACAAATAGTATCTTGTAATTGACTTATGTATGCTTGAAATTGTTCTTTCATGGTATGAATTAATTTTCTTGATGTACTCTTTTTACGGTTTCTTTTGTTGCTGAAACAACTGACAATGGCAATACTAAAATAATTCCTACCACAGGAATCATGAGCAATAACATAAACACAATACCATTTCCTATTGCGACTCCTTTATGTTGCTTTACAAAAGCAATACTATCTTTATAATTATAATGACGCTCTAAAGTATAATCCATGTTTCCAAATCCTGTATAATAGGCTTGAATAAAAAAGATCAATCCTGTAAAAACAATCCCTATAACAGGCATTAAACTTAAAAAAAATAATGGAGTTATAAATAAAACCTCTTTAAACAGATTTCTACTATTAATTTTTATAGCCCTTGTTAATGTAATAGAAAACTTAGAATCGAGATGAACATCTCCTAGATAATGTTCTTCTATTTTCTCAGAAACCGGACTCATGAATGGCGCCGAAAATGCCATAACTACATGCCTATAAACTATCAACCCAAATATTAAAATAAAGGCTCCTCCTATAAAGCTACTAATTACCGAAAACAATTCCTTCCCCCAATCAAAACTCCAGAAACTAATTATATAAACCCCTATTGTATCTGAAAATAGGTATGCCCCACTAATAATAACAACTGCTGTGAATAGGCTTATTAGTACAGGAATCGCAAAATACTTCCAGAGCTTGAGTTTATTCAATAAATAAAATGCTGAAAAATACGCTTGTATTCCCTCTAAAATAGTCTTAAGCATTGTACTCTTTAACTGCATCAATAAATGCTTTAGCATTATCCAAAGGAACGTTAGGTAAAATACCATGTCCAAGATTTACGATATACTTATCTTTCCCAAATTCATTAATCATTTGAGTAACCATCTTTTTAATTTCAGCAGGTGGCGAAAATAAACGTGTAGGATCAAAATTCCCTTGTAAGGTTATATTACCTCCTGTTAAGTAACGTGCATTTTTAGCAGTGATTGTCCAATCGACCCCTAAAGCAGATGCATTTGACTTTGACATTTCATCTAAAGCAAACCAACATCCTTTTCCAAAGGCTATTACAGGAGCATCCTCTTTTAATGCTTCTATAATTTGGTTTATGTATTGCCAAGAAAACTCCTGATAATCGACTGGGGAAAGCATCCCTCCCCATGAATCAAATATTTGTACTGCATTTACTCCTGCTATAACTTTTGCTTTTAAGTATGCAATTGTCGTATCCGTAATTTTTTGCAATAAAATATGTGCCGCAACTGGATTTGTAAAACAAAACTCCTTTGCTTTATCAAAATTTTTACTTCCTTGTCCTTGTACGCAATAACATAAAATTGTCCAAGGTGAACCAGCAAAACCAATTAACGGAACTTCATTATTCAACTTCTCTTTCGTAGCTTTTATTCCTTCCATGACATATCCTAACGCATCATTTACATCTGGAATAATGACATTGTTTACATCATTTAAGTTACGAATAGGATTTGGTAGATACGGTCCAAAATCTGGTTTCATTTCCACCTCAATATTCATTGCTTGAGGAATAACTAGTATGTCTGAAAACAATATAGCAGCATCCATACCGTATCTTCTGATAGGCTGTACTGTTATTTCGGAAGCCAATTCAGGTTGTTGACAACGTGTGAAAAAATCATATTTTTTCTTTAATTCCATAAACTCAGGTAAATATCTCCCTGCTTGACGCATCATCCAAACTGGTGGTCTATCTACTGTTTCTCCTTTTAAAGCCCTTAAAAATAAATCATTTTTTATCATCATGTGTCGTTGCTAGTTATCAAGAAATTGTGCCCACAAAGATACCTTAATTGCGCTTTGAAACCATGCTTTTCTCTTTGAAATTTTATTCAAACACATCAAGTCTAACGACCTTTAAAAATGTATATTTGTTAAAACAAGATTTATATTTTTATGAGCACAATAGATATTATTATAGGAGCGTTACTAATTTTTGGTTTAGTACGCGGTTTTATGAAAGGATTATTTGTAGAGGTTGCTTCTATTATTGCATTAATTACAGGTATATATGGTGCTATACATTTTTCGCATTACATAGCTACTAAATTAAACGAAAATGTTGATTGGGATCAAAATTACATTAATGTAGTTGCTTTTGCTACTACATTTTTTGTAATCATTCTACTGGTTTCTTTAGCAGGAAAAGCATTTACAAAACTTGCTGACTTCGCTTCACTAGGAATTTTAAATAAATTATTAGGTGGTGTTTTTGGAGCCTTAAAATTCGGGCTAATTACCAGTGTTCTCCTTATTGTTTTTTCTCATGCCAATAGTACTATTGAATTTATGCCGCCAGAAAAACTAGAAAACTCCGTTTTATACAAACCTGTAAAAGGATTGGCTGCATTAATTTTTCCAAACATCATCAAGCAGGAAGAAACACTAAGAGAGGAATTAATAGGGAGTTAAATAAACAAATACTATATTTTTATCAATATTTATGGGGCTTATCAGAACTTTCCTTGCTATAATTGTAATTATAGGACATACACAAGCTTTTTATGGTTGCTATTTTTTAGGAGGTAAAATTGCTGTTCAATCTTTTTATATTATTTCAGGTTTTTACATGTCCTTGATTTTAAATGAAAAATATATTAACATCAATAACTCTTATAAATTATTTATAACGAACAGATTAATTCGCTTGTATCCAATCTATTGGACTGTACTGCTATCAATTATCATTAGCTGTATTCTTTTTGGGGTTTTTACAGACGGTAATAGTTATGGAGCATTAAATGTTTTTAAAGATAATTACAATACATTAAACCCCTTTAGTTTATTCACTGTTTTATTTTCTAATATATTCATTTTCTTTCAGGATGCTTTGCTATTTTTTGAACTTAATTTAAAAAACGGACAATTTTTCTTTAAACCTTTTTTTGACAAACAAGCCTTAAATGGTTTTAATTTTGCTTTAATCCCTCAAGCTTGGACAATCGCATTAGAGTTACTTTTTTACATTATAGCTCCATTCATAGTTAAACGAAAAACTATTGTTATTTTGTTTTTATTTACTTTCTTTATAGGATTTAAATATGTCCTAAAACATCAATTAGGGTTAAATCATACTCCTTGGAATTTTAGATTTTTTCCAAATGAACTTCCTTTCTTTCTGTTAGGTGTTTTTTCATATAAGATTTATAAATCTGTGGATAAAAAACTAATCCCCCCAATAATTAATTCCTCCGCGTTGATACTTCTTATTTTCTTTGTTATTTTTTTTGAAAAAATAACATTTAATTTAAAGAATCAACTTTATTTCCTTTTATTTTTTCTTTCAATCCCATTTATTTTCAAGCTTACAAAAAAATCAAAAATAGACCGTTACATTGGCGATTTAAGCTATCCGTTATACATTACACATATATTTATAATAACAATTATAAATAAATTAAATTATGTTTTTATCACTAAAGGGATAACTGTTATTATTTTTTCAATTATAGTTTCAATTATTTTAAAACACTTAGTAAGTGACAAAATCGAAAACTACAGGCAAAACAGACTTAAAACAAGCCAAAAATTATCGACAAAAACATCATTAATAAGCTCTAGTACCGGTTAATTTTTCACACACTTTCTAATTCATCGTTTGGGTTTAATTCAAATCATTAATCTACAATAGTAATAGTTCCTCCAAGGACTCTTTTTGTATCTGCTAAATTTGGGTGCCCATAAATTTTGATATCACCACCAGCTTTTGCTTTTGCCTTTACAATTTCTGTAGCATATACTTTTGCTACTCCCCCTGCACTTACTGAAATTTTTATTTGCTCTGTCACACATTCATTTGCTCTATAACTCCCTCCTGTACTTACTGTTACATCTTGGTTTTTAGCTTTACCAGAAAGCGTAATGATACTACCTGAAACTACTCTTGAACTTACTCTCTTAGTATCCACCTCAAGTCTGATAATAGCTCCTTCTTGTGCTTTTACCTCTAAATCAATTTCTTTTATCAATTCATCTGAAAAAACAAAAGCTCCCTCATTAACATCAATCAAGTTCAATTCATTATAGAACAATACAATTTTTGTTTGGTATCCACTTAATACTCTAGGGACTCCAAATCGTATTTTTAATAAACCTTTTTTATTTATGAAATCGACATCCTCGGCATATTTACCAGAAATAACTGCTCTATTTTTATCAGACTTAACCAATTCAACCGATAAGCCATCAAATACTTTTAACCGAGAAAACTCCCCTAAAGACTTTTCTGTTTTTTGAGAAAAGGTCGTTATTGAAAATAATATTACGAAAGTAATGACTAACTGTTTCATGATCCATTTTTTTATATTAACTAATACACTACTAGCTTTATTACAAATAGCATGCCTTTTAACATGCTAACTAAAATTTAACACTTTTCTTTTACACCATTAAAGTCCTAAAATACAATTGACTTTCATTTAACAAAAATACACCTAATAATCCTTACCCAAATTTTAAGTATAATTTTATTAATTATTAACCTTTTTTAAATCAACTTAAATTAGTATCCAGTAAAATCGTAAGTTCAAACTTATTAAAAAAAGAGTTATTATACCATCTATGACATAAAATAGCTCTTTAAAATGACTCATTTTTAGTTCATTACAATTTCTTAATATCTTTTGTGATAATCCAACCTACTGAACCATTAGTCAGCTTAATTTTCGTCCATCCATCAAAATCTTCAAACACGCTCACTTTGGTACCTTCATGTAATCGAAAAGCTTCATTACTATTAAAATTAGGCTCAGACATTACTTGTGACTCTTTCGTAAAAACAATAGCATATTTTTCATTAATTATTGTTGCTTCTTGTTGGTATGCAAAAGCAACTGAAAGCACCGAAAGAAATAAAGCGAATAACGCCATTATAAAAAAATAACGTTTCCTATTTGCAAATTTTGATTGACTATACCCTACAAATGCCACAATAAATAAAAACATAAATACGATGGCTAAAATTGCCCACATATCAAAAGACAACATATTTATCACAGATGAAAACATTTTTGAAAACCCTGTAACTGGAATAACATCTATTTTATCGATGCGCATGTTATTAGCAAAAGCTAAATTAACAAGAACATCCTCATTGGTAGGATCAAGTTGTAATGCTTTTTCATAATTATAAATACTTTCAGCAGTCTGATTTAATTTATAATACGCATTCCCTAAATTAAAATACAATGACGCAGAATGGTTTTTTGTACTCAATATTTGTTCATACACCTGTATTGCATCATTATATTTTTCGCTATTATACAACTCATTAGCCTTTTCAAAAAGCTGTCCATTTTGAGCATAGCCAAAACTTGTGATTAATAATACTATGCATATAATATTTCTCATTTTTCTGTTTTTATAAAATCACTTTATCCTCCTAGCCTTCCCCTCCAAGAGAAAGAATGCATTTATTTTTTCTAAATTACTTTATCAATTTCTGAAATCACACGTACTGCTTTATCATAATCTTTCTGCATGGCATCACTGCTTATTGGCGTAAAACGAGCTAAATTACAGGCTTCTACTAAACTTATAAATTTTTCTGTAACATCTATATTGATGTTGTTTTTACCAAAAACAGTTGCAATTTTTTCTTTACTAAATTCAGTCGTTTCAATTTGTAATTTTGCTTTTAAATAGTTGTGTAATGATTTATGTAATGATTCATAAAAGGCATCTTTATCATTTAAATTTTTCTTGGCTTCAAATAAGAATTTCTTTGCCAACTTATCAGCCTTTCTAATCTTATTCCCTTTAATATCATTTGCTATTAACTCTTTCTTCTTCTGAAACAATAATACTCCAGGGATTATCAATAAAGGGAATAACAACAAGCTCCAAAATAAAGTGGTTTTAAAAAACTGAGTTTCATGTGTTGAAATCAGATTTGAACTGGTATGAAATGATCTAAATTGATTATTATTCCCTATAACTTTCTGATGGCTAACAATTATATCCTTTGACGGATTTACAGTTCCAGAGTTAGTTGGACCGGTTAGCACCTCTACAATATGTTCCAATGAACTTAACGTATGATAACTTTTAGTTTTAGGATTAAAATAACTAAATATAAGTTTTGATATCGGATAATTACCTTTGTACTGAGGTACAATTGTGTAAACATCACTTATTGTCCCTCCCATTCCTGATAAACTGGTACGCACATTTTCTTTATGCTCCGGTTCATATATCTCCAATGAACTTGGCACAACAAGTTCTGGTAGTTCAAATAATTTTAAATTCCCTCGCCCACTTACTTTTACAGTCGCTTGTAACGACTCTCCTGACTTTAATGCCGATTTTGTTGTGGTAACATCAAACTCAAACTCCCCTACCGCTCCCGAAAAGTTAGCTGGCTTCCCTTTTTCCGGAAATGGTTTTACTGTTATTTTTCTACTTCCAGATGCTACTTTATGACGTACCGATTGATATTGTCTTCCTCCAAAAAAATCTCTTCTGTTAGTTGGCACATTCACAACAACATCTATAGTTAGCGGCTCAATGATTAATTTTCCCGTTTTTTGCGGATATAACACTGACTTTCGCAATACTACATATCTATACTCTTCTCCCTTATATGTCCCTATTTCAAACTTAAGCTGCTTAACATCTATATTTTGACTCCAAAAATCAGTAAATTTTGGATTATCTACAAAATCAAAATTACTTACATTAACCTGATTTCCTACATAAAGCTTATACTTAACAGAAACTGCTTCATTTAAATATGGATTTGCATTAGAAACCTCTGCAACTAA
>Ga0105354_1002041_pt1 | contig 12211 bp, 12 predicted proteins | sample GOMGulsemesocosm_FD_83658 | JGI IMG/M metagenome (GOLD analysis project Ga0105354, IMG submission 83658) | Methane-oxidizing microbial communities from mesocosms in the Gulf of Mexico - GOM9B Gulf of Mexico | ecosystem: Environmental > Aquatic > Marine > Cold seeps | place: USA: Gulf of America...
ACAACAACCAATGTTTAATTTAGACAACTATATAGAAGAGTTCAATGCTATTAGAGTTCCTGATGGGTTTAGTTACAACTCTGGTGATAATACAGAATGGGAAACCATAGAAACCCTTAGAGGACACGTGAAAACATATGTTGACCCAGACTTTAGGGTGTAATAAACTGATATTTTAATTTCACATCTGAAGATTAAAACTATAAAAAACAGATGAAAGCTATACCATACGGAAGACAAAGCATAGATCAGCAAGATATTGATGCAGTAGTAAGTACATTACAAGCTGATTTTTTAACCCAAGGACCAAAAGTTAGTGAGTTTGAAGAAAAGTTTGCAGAATATGTTGGCTCAAAATATGCCGTTGCTGTAAACAATGCGACTTCTGGTCTTCATATTTCTGTTTTAGCGTTAAATTTAAAAAAAGAAGATAAAGTAATAACAACCCCTATTACTTTTGCAGCTTCTGCTAACTGTATTCGTTATGCAGGAGCAGAAGTATGGTTTGCAGATATAGACCCTAATACCTATTTACTTTCGCTAGAGAGTGTTCGGGAATTAGTAGAAAGCAAGCCCAAAGGTTTTTTTAAAGGAATTATTCCAGTTGATTTCGCAGGATTGCCAGTAAGTTTAGAGGGATTCAGAGAATTAGCCAATAAACATGATTTGTGGGTTATAGAAGATGCTTGTCATGCTCCAGGAGGTTATTTTACTGATTCAAAAGGGGTAAAACAACGTTGTGGAAATGGGAATTATGCAGATATAGGTGTGTTTTCATTTCACCCTGTAAAACATATTGCATGTGGTGAAGGAGGAATGGTAACTACTAATTCCGAAACCTTGTATAAAAAACTTTCATTGTTAAGGTCTCATGGTATTACTAAGGAAAACATGCGAGAAAATCATGGAGGTTGGTTTTACGAAATGCAAGAGCTTGGATTTAATTATAGGCTAACAGATATACAATCTGCTTTAGGAATTAGCCAACTAGCTAAAAATGATGCTGGAGTAATTCGTAGAAATGAGATTTCAAAAGCATATAAAAAAGCTTTTCAAAATAAGGCTAAATTTCAGGATTTACCTAAAGGTTCTTATAATGCACATCATTTATTTGTAATTGAAGTTGATGATAGAAAAGAATTGTATGACTATTTGAGAGAACATAATATTTTTGCTCAAATACATTATATCCCAGTACATAAATTGCCTTATTATAAGGAAATAGGATATGGTAGTTTGGACTTAAGTAATTCAGAAAATTATTATTCAAAATGTATAAGTCTGCCTATGTATCCTGCATTAAAGGAAGAAGAGCAAAAAATTGTAATTAATAAAGTACTCAATTTTATAGATGGCTAATATAGCAATTATACCAGCAAGAGGTGGAAGTAAGAGGATTCCTAGGAAGAATATTAAATCTTTTTTAGGAAAACCAATTATTGCGTATTCTATAGAAGCGGCGTTAAAAAGTAATCTTTTTGACGAAGTAATGGTATCTACAGATGATGAGGAAATTGCAGAAATAGCTATACAATATGGGGCTACAGTACCTTTTTTAAGGACTAAAAAAAATGCAGATGATTTTGCAGTTTTAGCTGATGTTATAGAAGAAGTATTAGAGCAGTACGAAAAAAATAACAACTTGAAATTTGATACTATTTGTTGTATAATGGCAACAAATCCGTTTATAAATCCTTTTTTAATTAAGGATAGTTCTGAGGAGTTAATTAAAAAAAATGGAGAGTCAATGATAGCTGTCACAAAATGCAACCCTCCAATACAAAGAACTTTTGAAATTAAAGACGGTATATTGTCATTTGTGTATCCGGAACATTTTTATACTAGAACTCAAGATTTAAGTACTCGTTACTATGATGCAGGATCTTTTTTTTGGGTAAGAGTAGATGCTTTTAAAATTCATAAAAAAGGAATTACAAATAAAACAATACCCTATGTTTTACAAGATGAGTTTGTTCAGGATATAGATACTATGTCAGATTGGAAGTTAGCTGAATTAAAATACAGGTTAATGACTAATGAATAAAGTTTTTTTTAGAGTAGACGCCAATGAAGTTGTTGGTTTTGGTCATTTTTATAGATGTCTTGAATTAGCAAAAGAATTTTTAAATAAGAACGTAATCCCTGTTTTTATTTTAAAGTATTATACTAAATCTGTTATAGAAGTTATTGAAAATCATAATATACAATATGAACTGTTAGTGTTCAATAATGAAATAGCAAATCGAGAAGAAATCAATCATATAAAAAAACTAAAAGAAGTTCATAATGCAAAAGTAGTATTTTTAGATATTGATCATAAATTATATAAAGAGAGTATTGTAGAATACGAAAATTATTTAAAATCGATTGATTCTTTTTTTTACACAATAATGTTTGGAGATTTTTCTCCTATTACATTTTATTCAGATATGATAATAGTTCCTTATGTAGGAGCTCAAACATATCATAAGAGCTTAGAAAATGTATTAAAGAAAAAATTACTAGGAGAGGAATATTTTATATTAAGAAAAGAATTTTTAAAATATAAAGACAAGTATTCTCTTAGGGAAAAAGTATTTAATATTGTTATAACAATGGGAGGAAGTAATCCTTCATGTTCGATAGAAAAAGCAGTTGAGTCTATCATGCTTACATCATTTACAGGAAACTGTACAATAATAGTTGGGAAAGAAGCAAAAATAGATTTTGAAGTATTAGTTCAGAAAATGAGTTGCTCACCTATAGAGTTTTCTTTTGTGTTTAATAATAGTAATTTTATTGAATATTTATGGAAATCAGACATTGTATTTACCAACAGTGGGTTGACTAAATACGAAACAATGTATTTAGGTATTCCAACATTTACATTTTCAATTAATGAGGACCATAAGGAATTGATGGATCTTTTTGAAAAAGAAACAAAATCAATTATTCATTTAGGCAATGTAAATAGTTTAAAAGAAAATGTAATTGCTGAACATTTAGAAAATTTTATTTTAGATTTTGATAAACGTAAAAGGTTTTCAGAAAGAGGTAAAAAGTTAATTGACGGAAATGGGCTTGATCGTATTTTAAATCAAGTTCTAATGGAAATAAAGAAATTAAATGAAAAATAAACAAATAGTTGTTTTTGGAACAGGTGAGATTGCTGAACTTGCCAAATTTTATTTTACAACAGATAGTACTTATGAAGTAGTAGCCTTTTGTTGTGATAACAAATATAAGGAATCAGATGAGTTTTGTAAACTTCCTTTAATCGCATTTGAAGACATAGAAAAAGAATATCCGCCTTCTGAATACGAAATGCATGTTGCTTTAAGTTATACTAAATTAAATAAGGTTAGAGAACAAAAATATAATGAAGCAAAAGCTAAAGGATACAGTTTGGTTAATTATATATGTTCCAAAAGTGTTAGATGGGACGATTTAGTTATTGGAGATAATTGTTTTATTTTAGAAAACCAAACCATTCAACCCACGGTGAAAATAGGGAATAATGTAATGATTTGGAGTGGGAATCATCTCGGTCATGGTTGTGAAATAGGAGATCATACATATTTAAGTAGTCACATTTGTATAAGCGGCCACACTAAAATAGGAGAGAGGTGTTTTATTGGGGTGAATTCGGCCTTTAAAGACTTTATAACAATAGGAGATGATGTATTTGTAGGTATGGGAGCATCAGTAGTTAAAGATATTCCTACTGGTAGTGCTGTTTTAAGTTCACAATCAACTATTTTTGAAACAGAACATAAAGTAACACAAAGTATTAGAAAAAATTACTTTAAAATAAAAGAAAAGGAGTCATAATGAGTTTTATCAAAAAAGATATAATAATAGTACCTCAAAAAGAATTATCGTGGATGCAATCCCATGCGATGTTGCCAACTGTAGTTCATTTAAAAGATGATTTATTTAGAGTTTATTTTTCAGGAAGAGATACGGAAAACAGATCCTTAATTGGGTATGCCAATGTTGAAATTAAAAATGGAGAAATAAATGTTTTAGACTATAGTAAGGAACCTGTATTGTTAACAGGTCAGAGAGGTTGTTTTGATGATAACGGGGTAACACCTTCGTGTGTTATTAAACTGAAAGATCAATGGTATATGTATTATATTGGTTGGAATTCAGGAACGACTACAACAAGAATGGGGCTTATTGCAGGTTTAGCAATAAGTAATGACTCTGGAAAAACTTTTAAAAGAAATTCTAGAGCTGCATTATTAGAAAAAACAGATAGAGAGCCTTTTGGTATTTTAACTGCTCCTTATGTCATCCATGATGAGGCTAATAATAAGTGGGAAATGTGGTATGTGTCGTGCGAAGGATGGAGAAGTAAAGACTTACCTACATATAATATAAAATATGCAAGCTCTAAGGATGGTATTAACTGGGACAGAGACGGACATATTTGTATAGATTTTATAAATGAAAATGAAACAGCTTTAGCAAGACCTTGCGTAAGAATAGAAGACGGTATATATAAAATGTGGTTTTCATATAAAGATCCTCGTATAGGGTATAGAATTGGTTATGCTGAATCTCTAAATGGAAAAGATTGGAATAGAAGTAATGAAGCTATTGATTTAAGTGTAGGAGAGCAAGGAGAATGGGATAGTGATATGATTGAATATTCTTTTGTGTTTGAGCATGGAGGTATTAAATATATGTTTTACAATGGTAATGGATACGGGCAAAATGGAGCTGGGTATGCCGTTTATAAATCAGAAGAATAATGATAAGTGGAATAATGCAGCCTACCTTTTTCCCTTGGATGGGTTATTTTGATATGATCGATAAGGTGGATCATTTTGTTTTTTTAGATCATGTTCAATTAACCAAGAGGAGTTGGCAGGTAAGAAACAGAATTAAAACTCCACAGGGAGAATCATTTATTACAATTTCAGTAGCAAAAACTAAATCACGAGATGAACAGTGGATTAAGGATGCTGTAATTAGTTATGAAAGTAAGTGGCATCAAAAGTTTTTAAAAACACTAGCGACTTTTTATAAAAAAGCTGCGCATTTTGACGAAGTCTATAAGTGGTTAGAGGGTATTATATGTGAAGAAACTGAAACTTTAGGAGAATTCAATATTAAAATAATCAAAGAAATTTGTGAGAAGATTGGAATTACAACGCAGTTGCATAAAAGTTCGGATATAAGCCCAGAAGGGAAAAAAGATGATATGTTGGTTGCTTTGTCCAAAACAGTTGGTTGTGAACAATATTTGTCGGCTCAAGGTTCTGCAGTATATATTGAAGAAGAGACTCCAGGTGGTGCATTTACTCAAAATAATATAGAACTTTTTTACCATGCATATGAACATCCAAATTATGAGCAGGGTAAAAAAGAATTTTTACCTTATATGGCTATAATTGATTTGTTATTACACGTAGGGTTTAATAATGCCCTAAGCGTTATAAGAGAAGGAAGACGTGATAATATTCAATTTAAAAAATATAGAACAGAAAATTTAAGGTTACCAAACGTATAGACTATGAACACGGAAAAAGTTTTTATTATAGCAGAACTTTCTGCAAATCATGGAAATGATATAGAAATTGCAAAAGAAACTATAAGAGCCGCAAAAAGGGCTGGTGCTGATGCTATTAAGTTACAAACGTATAAGGCTGAAACTATTACAATGGACGTTAAGCATAAGGATTTTATGATTAACACAGGAGGAGTTGCTGATGGGATGTATTTATTTGATTTATATAAAGAAGCTTTTTTGCCTTGGGAATGGCATAAAGAGCTGTTTGATACAGCAAAAGAGGAAAATTTAATTTGCTTTTCTTCGCCATTTGACCATACAGCTGTTGATTTTTTAGAAGAGTTAGAAAGCCCAATTTATAAAATTGCTTCGTTTGAAATTACTGATATTCCTTTGATAAAGTATGCTGCTTCTAAAGGGAAGCCGATGATTATTTCCACAGGAATTGCTGAAATTGAAGATATAAGATTAGCAATTGAAGCTTGTAAAAGTGTTGGTAATAATGATATTACAATTTTAAAATGTACATCTGCTTATCCTGCACCAGTTGAGGAGGCTAATTTGGTAATGATTGAAGATATAAGAACGCGGTTTGATGTAAAGGTAGGTCTGTCAGATCATACTTTAGGGATAACAGTTCCTGTTGTTTCAGTTGCCATGGGCGCAAAAGTGATCGAAAAACATTTTATTTTAGATAAAAAAGTTGGTGGATATGATGCTTCATTTTCTTTGGATGAAAAAGAATTTACTGAAATGGTAGCAGCTGTTAGGCAGGCGGAACATTCATTGGGTAAGGTAGATTATACTTTAACAGAGAAACAACTAACAGGAAAGAGAAGCTCAAGGTCTCTTTATTTATTTAAGGATATTAAAAAAGGAGATGTAATTACTGAGGATACAATTAAATCTGTTAGACCAGGTTTTGGTTTGCATCCAAAATATTATGAAGCTATTTTAGGTAAAATATTTAATATAGATGCTAAAAGAGGTGAGCCTTTAAAATTAAGCATGATAGACGGATTGTAGATGAAACTATTATTTATAGAAAATAGGTATAAGACATATCTTTTTGATGCTATTGCAAAAGAGCTTCAAAAGGAACATCAAATATTCTGGATTGTCCAAAACCCAGAGTTTTCACCTGTTGTAGGGGAGGTTAATGTAATTAAATTCCCTAAAAATGATATTAATGAAGATGAGGTAAAATCTAATTTAGAGATAGATTTTGAAGGAATTATACAGTCAGATAGACAACAAAATTATTTTAAAAAGAAAAGCACTAATTATTTTTACTATTATGCAAATCAGATAGATGAAATAATAACTAAAATTCAACCAGATTTTGTTTTTGGGGAGTCTACAGCTTTTCATGAGTTGTTAACTATTGAAATTTGTAAGAAAAACAAGATATTATATTTAACACCATCTTCCTGTAGGTATCCTGTAGGACGTTTTTCTTTTTATAAGTATAATACGCTAGAACCGTATAAAGGGAGTGATGAGTTATTAGATGAGGATGATGCAATTAACATTATTGAATCTATTGAAAATAGAGTTTTGAAACCAGATTATATGAAAAAAATAAAGGTTTCAAAATCAAAAATAGTGGGGAATAAATTAAAAATTATTAAATCGTATTATAAAGGAGAAAAATATAATACACCTTCTCCTCAAGTAAAATATAAATTAGAGCATCAGAAAAATAAAACTATTGAGGCGTGGGAAGAAATTGCAGATAGGGAAATTGCAAAAGGTAAATTTTCAGTTTTATACCCCATGCAAATGCAACCAGAAGCTAATATTGATGTTTGGGGCAGAAAACATAGAGATCAATTTACTACGATAGTTAAGATACATAAGCAAATGGGCGAAGGTGATGTTTTATACATAAAACCAAACCCTAAATCTAAATATGAATTAACAGATGATTTAATTACATATATTAGCAGGTATAATAATATTGTAGCATTACAACATACTGTTAGTATGGATGCTATATTTAAGAATATTGATTTATTTGTAACAGTTACGGGAACAATAGCTATTGAGTGTATTTTAGCAAATAAACCAATAGTTACCTTAGTAAAAACGATAAATAATACATCTAATAATTGTTTGTTTGCAGAATCATATAATGCAATTAATGAGTATAAGGAAATGATTAAAAAGGATGTTTTTCCCAAAAGTACCAAACAAGAAAAAATAGATTACCTAAATAGACTTAATAGATCTAGTTTTAAAGGTTCTGATGCAGATCCTTTTTCGAAAAAAGAAGCCGTCTCTGATGAAAATATTGGATTAATGATGAAGGCTTTTAATAAGGTTATCAATCTTTAATATAGCAAGTACCAGTATAGTATATGTATTTAAAAATTAATAAAAAAGAGTGCTCAAATACTTCTAATAAAATTACATTTGAAGAGTATAGTGTTCATTATTCTTTAGAACAAAAAACCTTTTTTTTTGAAAGTGAAACTCTAGTTTTATTTTTAAAAACAAATTATCCTGAATCATATATTGATACTATTTTTTCTGAACCAAAAAAGGTGACAATTGCTAGTGTAAAGGGAGCTTTTAATAAAGATGGTGTTTGGGTAATAATTGATAAGCAAACGAAAGAAATTAGTTTAAATAGAGATATTTCAGGTTTAGGTGCTGTTTATTTTTTTGCTGATAAAGAATCTATTCATATTTCTACAAATGTTCACAATTTAGCAAAACATGTAAGTAAAGCATTATGTAAAAAATCTGTTTATCAATTGTTGTTTTTTGATTTTTTATGGGATGGACAAACAATATATGATGGTGTTTCGCAATTGAAAGTGGGAGGAAATTTAATATTAAATGCTTCATTTGAAACAATTGTCGATACAGTTTCGCAGCCTTCAATTACTGAACAAGAAAATAATCTTTCTGAAGAACAAAATATAAAGAAATTAAGGGATGAAATAGTAAAAGCTCATAAGCATTACACTAATTCATCTAACACAGTTTTTTTGTCGGGAGGAATAGATTCTGTAGCAATGTTAATTGCTTTGGATGACTTAGTTGATAAAAAGAGAATAGAGAATCATTCTTTTAAAGTAAAAGGAACCTCTCAAGATGAAACAGTTTACGCAAAAAGTATTGCGGATCATTTAGGTATAGAACTTTCAATAATAGAAAGAGATATTTCTAGTGAGATAAACAAAGAAGTTTTTGAAAAAGAGATATTTAAAATGAATAATCCATACCCTGGTATGTGGGTTATAGGAAATCAAGTGAAAAATGAAAGTTTTAAAACCTATTTTGCAGGACAAGACACTAGATTACATACTCCATCATTAAATAGGCTGGATGCGATTGCTTTTAATATTTTTTCACTTTCAAAATATTTACGTCTACTTTTTGTAATCTTTGATGTAGTATTATACCCTCTTAAAAAGTTATTCGATACAATCCTTAAAAAGAAAACGATTACTAATAAATACTTTTTAGGGTTAAGAAGAACTCTTTATCTCTTTAATACTAAGGCTTATATAAACTTGGTTTATTTCAAAGTAGATAAAGCCATGATGCGGTCTTATAATTACCCAATGGATTATTTTGATGAGGTTACTAAAGATTATAATATATCTTTAAAGGGAATTAAAGATAAAAGATCTCTGTATAATACAATTGTTTCTAAAAAATGGATAGAACAATATGTAAATGACATGCGGTATATGATTGATATGGTTAATAATCAGGGAGGGAAATTAGCGATGCCTTTTTATGATATGGAATTGGCAAAGTTTTCTGCTACAATTCCATTTGAACTATCTATAAAAAGCATGAAAGGGAAGGCTCAATATGGGAATAAATCAAGTATCATACATAAATACGTTTTGCGAGAATCTTTAAAAGACAAAATAGACGAAAAAACGTATTTAAGATCAAAAGCCGTTTCTCGTACAGGTCATATCATGTTTAAACAGAGCTTGGATAAAGTTTTAAAGACTATTATAAAAGAAGATTTGGAGTCACAAAAATCCTTTGTTAAGGAGTATAAACTAGAAGGCTTTATTGATAGATTTTTAAAGACTAATAAGGAGAACTGGATAATGACAGATGATAAGTATTTGCTTAAAGTGTATTATATAGCAACAACAATTGTATATCAACAAAAGATCCTTAAACAATGATAAAGAAAATTGTAATTAAAATAATGAGAATGATCGCTGTCTTTCGTATTTCACGAATAGTAGCATTAGGGATAGTTAAATTACTTCCAAGAAATAAAATTAAGCGTGTAGATAACAAGGATGTTTCTTTAAATGTTGATAAGGTATTTAAAGAAATTGAGATGAACGGGCATAGTAATGTGTTTGCAATAAACGAGGAGCGTTTAAATAAAATTATTGAGTATTCTAATACTATTGAGTATAAAAACTTGCAAGGGAACGAGTCTTTTAAAATAAATTATGATGATCCGAAAAGGCCATCTGAGTCATTATGGTATGCGAATTATAATATAATTGAATCTAATGTAATTAAGGAATTAGTTTATGATTCAAAAATACTTGAAATAGCAAAAAAATATTTAGGAGCAGAACCAATAGTAAAGGATGTTAGAATGTGGTGGTCATTTCCACCAAAAAATAAAAATTACAATGAATTGTATGGTTTTCACTATGATATTGATGCGTTAAAATTTTTAAAACTTTTTGTCTATATAACCGATGTAGGTCAAGACTCAGGACCCCATGTAATTATTTCAAAAACACATAAATCAAAGTCTTTTTTTGAAAAGAAAAATAGACGATTGACTGATGAACAAGTGTCTCAAAATTATAAAAAAAGAAGCGTTAATACAATAATTGGGGCTAAAGGCTCAGCGTTTTTTGAAGATACGTTTTGTTACCATAAAGGAACTATTCCTGAAAAACCAAGGTTTATTTTGCAATTTGAATATGCAATATAATTTTGATAATAGGGTTATAATGGATTAAAGAATTAGATAGGAATAATGGAGTTTTTTATTAAAGTTGTTAGGAGGTTAAAAGGATTAGTATATCTCTTTTTTTGTAAATTCGATAAAAGAAAAAAAATAGGTAAAAAAGTAAAGTTTCGTTCTTTGCCTACAATAGTTATGACAAATAATACATCTTTAATATTAGGCGATAATGTTGTGATAAACTCAGAAAAAAGAGGTTATTTTTTAAACATGCATTCATCTTGTAAGTTTTTATTAGATAAACCTGGGGGGAAAATAAAAATTGGCAAAAATACACGTATTCATGGTACGTGTTTACACGCATATAATAGTATTGAGATAGGTGAAAATTGCTTGATTGCAGCAAACACACAAATTTTTGATGGGAGTGGACATGATCTAAGCTTTGAGAATGCAGATAATAGGATTAATACGTCTGGAAATAATAAACCTATCGTTATAGAAAACTCAGTATGGATTGGGGCAAATTCAATTATATTGCCAGGTATAACTATTGGATATGGTAGTGTTGTAGCAGCAGGAAGTGTGGTGACAAAAAGCATACCTCCTTTAACTTTGGTTGGTGGCAACCCTGCTAAAATAATAAAAAAAGGAATATGAGATTATTAAATGTATTTTTTGGATTACTACCATTACGGATATTACGGATATTTTTTTTGAATTTTAAAAAAGAGAATAAAATTTCTTACAAAGCAAAATTAGGGATAGGAATTTATTACTTACAAAGCATAAAAGTTGAAAAGTTTGCTAAAATAGAAAATGGTGTTTTTTTTAAGATTGATAATTTAATTATTGGCGAGAGCTCAACTATTAGAAGGTTAAATTTATTTAACGGTCCTATAGATGTTGTTTTAAAAAAAAACTGTGGAATTGGAAAGAAAAATACAATAACGCGCTCTAATTACCCTATAGTATATGGAAAATCTATTTTAGAGTTGAAAAAGAATACTTTTATAAATAGTAATCATTTTTTTGATTTAACACGGTCAATTATTTTTAAAGAAAACTCTCAAGTTGGAGGGATTAATTCACAATTTTGGACACATGGGTATTATCATGCAGATCAGGGAATTGATCGTGTAAGAATAGATGGTGAAATTCACATTGGCAGTAATGTTTATATTGGTTCGGGGTGTATTTTTAATCCTGGAGTAAGTGTTTCTAATGCAATACATATAGGAAGTGGAAGTGTGATTTCTAGTGATTTAGAAAAATCAGGAATGTATGTAAATCAAAAGTTAAGGTTTATAGAGAATAATATAGAAACGATAAAAACAAAACTTAAAAAAGTAGAAGAATTTAAATTATCCGAAAAAGTTTACACAAAATAAATGGGAGTTATAAAGCCGATAAAATTATTGTTAGTATCATTTTCTGTTTGGTTATTTTTTTATGTACAAATGCCCGTACGGTATTTGTATGATGAAAGTGCTCTGTTTCCCATATTAACGTTGTTTTTATTTATTATATCGTTTCTTTTAGGGACATACTCACTTAAAAGTACTTCATTGAAAAAAATTGAAGAGGTTTCCAATACTAAATTAAAACAAATAATATTTTTCTTTTTTTGTGTAGGATTGTTGGGGGTTATTCTTAAAATTTATGTAGGCTTTTTTAATACAGAAATATTTGTTGCCGAAAGTATTTTAGAAAAACGACTAGAAAATATGGGGAAAGAACTCAGCGGAGGAGCCGTATCTATTCTAGCCTCGCTTTTATTTCCTTATTCATTTATA
>Ga0105354_1002043_pt1 | contig 12200 bp, 7 predicted proteins | sample GOMGulsemesocosm_FD_83658 | JGI IMG/M metagenome (GOLD analysis project Ga0105354, IMG submission 83658) | Methane-oxidizing microbial communities from mesocosms in the Gulf of Mexico - GOM9B Gulf of Mexico | ecosystem: Environmental > Aquatic > Marine > Cold seeps | place: USA: Gulf of America...
AAAACTGCCATTAGCATTAAGCATCATCTCCAAAGCGAATACTGATAAACCGCCACCCATAGTTAACAGCATAATAACCGAGAGACCAGAAAATATCTTCTTAAAGCTCAATGATACATAATCATCTTCATTCGTGTTCAATGGTAAGCTCCTCATATTTACACGTGAACGCAGGGTCGATGCCTTTAATTTTTTATATGTACTTTGGCTGGAATTTTCTCCATTAATCATAACTTTGCCCTTAAAATAGAGGCCTTACTTCCTTAAACAAATGGATGCAATAATATTGAAATGTATCATTTGTTAAGACCCTTAATATTGCATTGTTTACGCCAATTTAAATAATGGAATAAGTACCAGATTGGCTAAAACAACAGAACAAATAACCGAGAATCAAATTATTGCTATCCGTCAGAAAGGGTATGAGGTGAATGAGGCTCGTATTATCAGCGAAACGGTTTCAGGTTCTGTTGAAGCAATGAAGCGGGATAAATTTAAGATGCTAATCAATCACCAAATAGAAAGTGGCGATATGTTAGTTATCTTGAAGCTAGACCGTCTAGGCCGAGATAACATAGACGTACAAAACACTATTAACCTGCTTACAGATAAAGGCATTAAGATTGTTTGCCTTGATCTTCCCATAGCAGATCTTTCTAGTGCAGAGGGTAAGTTGATGTTGCAAATGTTTTCAGCCTTTGATGAGTTCGAGCGAAACCGAATTAGGGAGCGAACAAAAGAAGGACTTGAACGAGCTAAAGCTCAAGGAAAAAAGCTAGGCAGGCCAGAAGCCCACGGCTTATCGCAATCTAAAGTAGCTGAAATATTAGGTTTGGGCATTGCTACAGTGAAAATACATTGGAATAAAGTGCAATAGCACTAAGCCGTTTATGCCCACGAACGAGTTAGCTAGCCTAGTGAACTAAAAATTCCCCCATTGTGAGTTAGCACTAATGCTTGTTCTATGCTTTTGCAATATATAAATTAATAGATAGACCAAAATAAAAACTAGATCTATCTATATGATACTCACTAATATAGAGTCAAACATCTAGGTCTAACCAGTCTTTCAAAATATGAAAAGGAACAGGGTAGCGATAAGAGCGGCAAGCAGTGAGAACCAATGAAGTCTTCCCTTGAACTACTGCTGACATTTCTGTAAATGCGCCCGAATTTTGGCATTCACTTGCTATATGCTTCAATACTAAATCTCCGCCCATAGGAAATTTTGCTGAAGCTGAACCATGCATATCAGAATTTGTATACATTTGCTCTTCACTATATTGGTTCGGATACCAGTACTGTAATGTTGAATGTCCTAATTTTTCATTGGTGAAAGATTCAAGTTCGCGACAGTCCTCATCCATTTTATATAAAGCACAAAACACTGTGAGTAGTGGATATAGAACGCTTCCATTTGTAACTTTATGCTTATAACTATCATCAGCTTTATCTTTGTGCTTATGCTCAAGAAGTTGCTCATAGGAACTTAGTACTGTCGGGTACATGCCATTAGTATTAAAAGTGTAGATACACATACTGACTGTTGCAGTTAACCAACTTTTTACGAATTCATCATGTTTAGAGTTACTAGATAGCAAAGATAGCGCCAATCCAATGTCAATAGCTTGTGAATCTTTATATGGTGACTGTAACATTGGGTTATTATCAATCAGATATTTGATAGCTTCTGTAATCGAGTTCAAACGATTACTCAAAACTTCCTGTTCTCCACATACTCTATCAACTGGAGGATTGGCAGCATAGCTCTTTGAAAGAGCTTCAAGCACCCAATGGCCCTTAACTGATAAACGCCCTAATACATCAAAAATCTTGATATTCACATCAATAGAACAGGGAGAGTGAACTGCATGGGAAAGCGCATGCTTCAACTCAACATATGGAAGGATGCAGTGATCGACATATTCATCTGTGATCTTAAGATAAGTGTTCAGTAAACTATCGAAAGCTTTTGATGCTTTATTTCGACCAGTGTAGTGCTCTTTTGCTTTATCCCAAGCCAACAGTACAGCATGCTCAGCTGACAAGTAAGATGATTCCAAGTTGCCACTATCACGACACCATGAAAACTGCACCCACAGACACATATTTAGCCGAGTAATTGAGGATGCCGTTTTACCCGCGTCTACCGCATCAAATAAAATTGTATTAACAAGATGGGAAAAGTGCTTAGTAGAACTTTCAGGCTCTTCAAGTAAGGCCAATGACTTTCTCAACAAAGCTTGACTAGAGCGAGGTAATAACTCTTCCTTTAAAAGGTGTACTTGAATTAGATCGGCTAGTTTATCGCCATTCCACTCTTCAAATGATAAGCTGCCCTTAGTATTAATAGTTTCGAACCCAGCAACTTCTTGGCGAATACCGGAGTTAATATCGCCTCCAAAACACAAACAAATAACAATAGGTTTAGTATTATGCTCTGGTGGTATACGGCTTGGTATGAATCCATACATAATCTCATTCAGTGAGGGAAGTAAGGATTGGCTTGATGCTCCACTCCAAGTTTCACGGGTTAAGTTTCCTGACTTAACTGAAAAGAGATAAACTTTTTCCTCCCCACCATTTACCCTTCCTACGGCAGCAATATCAACCCCATACTCTTTGAAACCTCGAGTTGGATAAATAAATACATTCATACCCATATTGCTCAAGAGATCCGGTAACACAGCATCAAGTTCACTGCGCTCTTTTAAGGATGCTAAGTATTGTTTAAGAATTAATTTCATAATTATTCATGCTCCCATAGCGATATACCCTTAACATGTATTCGAGATTCTCAGGGTCAATAATGTTTAGCCGCGGCATCTCAGAAGAGTGAGAAAATGTGTGCATTATCACCTCTTGTCGTGATTGAACTCCACTACCATCATGTGCGTAATAAATAGAACTGTTTCCATAAAGTAAGTTTTGGACAGTGCATATATCTTGAAAAAATGATTTCGGACCTTTATCACTTGCTTTTTGTATACTTCTATTAAAGTTTTTACAGTAAGAATCTACATTTTCAGAAGGTGCCCTCAATTCTTTTAAATTACTAACTTGTTCTAGATCTTCATGGTACTGCTTCAGCTCTCCAAGTAGGCGCTCACACACTTCAACTTGTCTTTCTAATTTAATGTTGGATTGAAGGTATTCTTTAACTTGCCCTGGGTAACTTATAAGCAAGGGGTTATATAGAAGTTTTTCTATGTCCCTCTTCACACTATCAAAGCCCGTTTCGTAAACAGATAGCAAGAAACTTCCCGCTACAACAGGTGCTGTGAACAACCATCCAACTACTTTATGGCACACAAATATCTGCTTTTTTTCACTATCTAAAATTGACATATCAGCACTAAGTTCAATATATTTTCCGGTAACATCATGCAGAAGGTCTGAGGCGCTTTCGCACAGCAATGATTCACCTGATAAAAACCACTTGGTAATTAACTGATTTAGCATGTCTTTGTACTTATTTAATAGTTCGCTAGAGAAGTAATCTAAAGACGACAGCGGAATCCCTCTAATTAAAAGTGACTCTAGTAATTCGATAGCTAACGTAGTTAATTTTTCTTCGACTAACTTGACCAAAATATGATTAATATTGTAAATAATATCTGTGTGCACAGGAGACACATCTTCCAATTGTTCCAGAAGAAACTTTAGGATATTCTGTTTAATCTCAATTTTCTGAAAAGCAAGTATATTAGAAATTTCATACTGCACTTTAGGTGACGTTGAAATTATATATGTCTTTAGAAGCTTTTCTATTGCTGTCCAGTATAACGGAAATCTATCCCCGTGATTTAGTACTGCTCTTAACAATAAAGCATTTGCGGCATCATCAGATTCACGTTTTGTGCTGCCAGATAGTAATTGCCATAGAACCTTTGACAGTCCTTCATCCACATCGAGTCTTCCCAAAGCAATATACGCTTGGATTCGAATGCTAGCTCTTTTATGGCTGGTCAAAGGCTCTATAGTTTGAATTGCTAACTCTATATCTTTCGAGTCAATTGCGAGAAGTGAACTAGAAAGAAAAGAAGTGTATGCAGTGTTTTCGTCCTGGAGCAAGATAAACTCAATGCTTTTTATAGGGCGATTGGCATCTAAGCTACAATAACTTTGAAACGAATTATATATACCACCAACGGCAGAATCTCTACCTGCTTGCTGCACTAAATGAACTAGCCCGTTCAAAATGTCCTCAACATTAGCAGTCATCGCAGGTAAAGCTTGCTTAAATACATGAAGAACAGTGAAGAAGTTGTATTCAGTTGCGTTCTTATCTACAGTTTTAGCTAACTGAATGGCATCGATCTCACCTTCGTTATGAAGTTCTGAAAGTGCATTAGCCAGAAAACAGTCTTTTGAGCGGATTTCTCGACGATAAATCTTGTGAGTCTGAGCCAGGATGCTTGCACTGGTCTCCCTAGCTTCTAAAATCTGGATTTTCGTTGTTTCAAGTGACATTAAGGCCTCCTATATACCCATGGCTTAAATGGGGGGAAGTCGGCTAAATTGCAAGCGTTCACTCTAAATACTTTAACTTTTAGATGCTTATAAAGAATGGAACTATTGCCATATAAGTATTTAAAGCTTCAAGATACTTTCACTTACCCGGATTAAATGAGTTATATTTTTGGCTCTAACTCATTAATGTCCATTAATGGCTTAGGATGAGTTTTCTAAGCCGAAGCGGACCCATTCCTTCTTTCCTAGTTATTAACCATTCACTTCATAAAAGTGTCATTTGATTTACTTTTTGTAATGCCAGTAATCTGTTTACGTAGATGAGGTAACATCAAATCACCTGGTCCCATGAAAATGAGTCAGTGATTAGATAGTGACCTCTTACATGAGTCTAAAAACATAAGGTTCACAATATCAGCCAATTCTATTCCAATTGTATCATTTTGATTGCTATAATATTTTTTGTCCATACCAATTAAGGTCCCTTAATGATTTCGGCTCGAGTATTAAAAGCAAAAAACGGTGATTGCATTCTGCTATCGTGGTTTCATGATGGAACTAAGCGAAACATTCTTGTTGATGGTGGTAAGTCCTCTGTATACAAAACAGTCGCACAGAAAGGCGAGCTTTATAAAGCACTCAAGAAACTTAGAGACAATGGTGAGCGTGTAGATAAGTTGATCCTAACTCATATTGATGATGACCACATTGGCGGACTTATCAAAGGGTTTGAAACTGGAGAGTTGCTTACCGATTTGTGTGACAGCATATGGTTTAACTCTGGAAGGCTAATTAAGCGAGATTTTAATGCCGAAAGTATTCCGAGCAATGAACTAGATCTTGAGAGAAAGAATCGCAAGGATGGGGAGACAAGTGTAAAGCAAGGTGTCACGTTAGAAGAGCGTATAAAAGAACTCGATATATGGGACGAGGAACTGATTGTTTCTGGACATTCAATTGAGTTTTATGGTGCAAAAATTACGGTGTTGTCTCCCACATTAGAAAAATTGTCAAAGCTACTGCATAAGTGGGAAAAAGAAGCACCGAGAAGTGTGACTTCAGCGTCTGCGAAGGATTATAAAGCTGGTATTGATGAGTTGACTAAAGATGATGTTTTTGAGGGGGATAAATCTATTCATAACGGAAGTTCAATAGCTTTTATTTTTGAATATATGTCGAAAAACATTTTACTCCTAGGAGATGCACATGACGATGTCATCTGTAATTCCTTGCTAGATATGCTCAGTGATAAAGGGGCTGATGAACAAATACTGAAAATTGACTGTGTTAAACTTTCACATCATGGAAGCAAATATAATACAAGTTATGATTTTTTGCGCTTAATTGAGTGTAAGAACTTCATAATATCTACAGATGGTAGTTTGCATGGTTTACCGAACAAATTAACACTTGCGAGAATAATTAAAACAATAGATAAGCCACACTTGATATTTAATTATCCACAACTTATCAAAAAAATCTTTACTAAAAAAGAGTTGGAAAAATTAGCAGACTCAGGCGTCGTAATTAAAAGTTGTGAAGACCCACTAAATGAATGATTCAGCACTACAAATAATTAGAAATTCCACTGTAAAGGTTATGGAGGGGAGTGGCGTAATAATTAACCCGTTCACTGATGATTATTCCTATGTTTTTACAGCAAAACATGTAGTTACAGATTTTGATGTTGAGGATATTCATATTGAAAGTGTGAATGATCTGGATATCGAAGTCTTAGATAAACTAGAACATGATGATATTGATCTTGCAATTCTAAAGATATCTAGAGTAGATGAAGGTGTACACTTTTATGAGAGCAACCATCAAAACTTCAGTCAGATTTTGATGTTTTATGGATATCCGGAGCAAAATAGATATCAAGAAAAAATCATAGATCAATTAGGTTCATACAATTGTGTGCTTCATGATATAAGGGATGAGAAATACATTTTTTCGATAGGTGGAATTGCAACACTTGATAATGTCGAAGGATTTTCGGGAGGTGGTATCTTCTCGATTGATGCAGAAACAGGGAGCTTCAGTATCTTGGCTGTTGAGATTGGTATGAGCAACCCTGAGTCTTCAAACAGTCAAGTAGATGCTATAAAGATTGATAAATACATCGAAGTTTTAAATGAAAATAACTGGCAGTTAGTGATACCAAGTTATCTTCAAAATTTTGAGCCGTATAAAAATAAAATTTTTGAAGATGTTGATTTAGAGAATAATGGAAGCTTAAATGGAATTAAAGGGTGCTTATATGCCATATTAGAGGAATATGGGATAACTAACTCGTTGACGATTAACCCAAACTCTATTTTAGAAAAGTTCGAGAATAAGATATTAACGTATGAACAAAAGAAGAATGATTTGCACAATAGTTGCTTGTGGAGAGGATTCTTAGAATTCTTGTTGATATATCTATCCCTAAACCCACCGTTAGACTCTGGTTCTTGCAATGAGAATTATTTAGATGCGTTATTTATAAAGTTTAGATTTGTCTTTGACCATAAAAAAGTTACTTTCAAAAAATTATTTAGAACGTATATTTTAGAAACGGACTTTAGCCAGATAAATGAATCGTCAAAAATACTAATATTCTCGCCACGAAAGGCTAGTAGAGGAAACCCTACATTAGACAAAAAAGTCTCTAATATGACGTTAACTGACATATCGAGTTCAATTGGTGGTCAGAGGCATAGGATAGAAGTTATAAAGCGAAACCGTAATATAAGAAATGACATATTACACTGGCCATCAGTTAATCACAATTGTTTGTCCGATAATGAAGATGATTATAGCCATTACACCGCATTTGATAATGAACAAGTGAAAGATAGTTTGAACAATAGTTATGGAGAGTTTTTAGTTGATGAAGAATGATATATTTTTCGAAGAAAATAATAGTTTTTCGAATCTAGTACCGGATTATAATATAAGAAAATTTTTCTTGTCTTGTAATATAACTACGTCAGCTAAAGTAAATGCATTTTGTTTAGTGTTCGAAAATGAAAGTGATTTAAAAGAGCAATGGGAAGATATTGCAGATGTTTTAAACTACGAATACCTAAGTGCTAATGACACCACTGAGTTTGAAAGATGGAACAATTACTTGATATTTGTAGTTACAGATGAAACATCTCTAGAAACAAAATATGAAATTGAGAATGACAAATTTTACATGCGTAAGCTAGTAATAGACTTTTCTATTGGAAATATTGAAATGTTAAAGGAAAAAACTATAACATTTTTAAATAATAAGTTACTTCTTAGAAATTTTCATTTGTCAGACGATAGTTCTAATAATGATAAATGGAAGGAATCATTAGGAGAATATTCAAAGTCAATTACTAGCGAGAATATTACATTCGGGCGAGATAGACACTCCAAAGATGCTAGAGTTGATTGGATTAATAGAGTACTAGGTCAATAGAAATGAAGTTAAAAAAAATTGAAATACAAGCGTTTAAGTCTTATCTAAAAAAAGAAGATAGCACCTTTAATTTTACTAATAGTGGTAGTGAAACCCCTGCGAACTTCATTTCTCTATTTGCTCCTAATGGATTTGGAAAAACATCTTTCTTTGACGCAATAGATTTTGCGATAACTAAAAAAATAACGAGATATGTTCGTAATGATAAGCTATCAAAGTTAAACCTTGAAGAGTGTCGACAGCATAATACTCAAGGAGATAAACACTTAGTAATAAGAAATAAAAATGCACCATTAAAATTAAAGACATTTGTGAAGGTTTATACAGATAATAGTGAGAAACCATTTATATCTTCATATAAAGAAAGCCAAAAAAGTAGTTCAGATCTTAGAATTCAATCCAAGAGTAATATCAATAATTACTTTGAATCGTCAATGCTTTATCAAGAGTCTATAGATTCTTTTTTGAGAGAAACAAACTCCGAAGATAGATTTTTGAAGTTCTCGGAGATTGATGATGACTTAGTTGACATTAATCGTGTAAGAACCTCTATTTTATCTGTGAAGACTGAAATTTCAAATGAGGAAGAAAGGCTTGTTGCTGATAAGCTCAAATTATACAAAGAAGAAAAAGCCCAGCTGGAAATTCTCAATAATGTAGATGAAGTAAACCGAATTATTAACGAATTAAATAACTCTAATATAGCTCTACCTTTAATATCAGTCCCTTACAATGAAAGTAGTCACTTATCGCTTTCTGCTAGATTAAAAGAACTACACAACAGACTCGAAAAAAAATCGAATATTGATAAAGAAAAGATATTAAATTTTGAATCACAATTATCAAAAGTTGAACTTGCCAACTCTATGCATCAGCAATATCTCTTATTTAAAGAAGAGAGAGAGAGAATTATACTTCTGAATAGCGATATAAATAAGTTAGATGAGTTGATTCAAACTAAGGTTAAATTAGAAAATAATATTAAAGATGCAGAAGGTTCAAAGAGTGATTTAATCCAAGTATTTGAAGGTGCACCGGAATACGCGGAAGCATATTTGCAAAAATCAAATGCTGAGCGGGATCTTGGTAATCACAAAAAAATATTAAGCTCTAGGTCTGAAAGGTTTGATCATAATAAGAGTAAATTATCTAAACTTTTATCGGAAAGAGTTGTTTTAGAAACAGATTTAAGTGAGATAAGATTAAATAAATCTCAGCTAGATGATACATATACAAAACTTAAAAAACTAATTAAAGCTGAAAAAGATTTCAACTTAAAATTTGAAGGATTAAAGAAGGAATGTAATGGTTATATTGAAAGAATAAAATCAGCCAAAAAAGAAGTTGAAGAAATTAAACATCTTAAAATTAATAATATTAACAAATTTATTACAAAGGATTATATTTCAAAAGAAGATAGTTTTTTATTTTTTGAAATAAGCAATAGATATCAAGATTTAGAGATTGATATTTCATTGCTTGACAGTAATATCCATGCACAACATCAGAAAATTAATAAAGTTAGAAGACAAAATTCAGATATTGTGGCTTTAATTGAACAAGCTAGTGCGCTAATTTCAGAAACTCATCAAAGCCACTGCCCCCTTTGCGATAAACCTAATGATAGCTATGAAGAGTTATTAGTTAGGATTAGCAACAACTCAGCTCTCACAGAGTTAGAGAAATCTTTAGTGGTCGACTTAAACAAGTTCAATGATGATAAGTCAAAGTTAGAGAAGAATTTAAACTCTTCTCTTGAAATATTTAAAGAATTAATTTCCAAGTTTACTGTGTCAGCAAAAAAAGAAATCGATTATCTGGATATAAATAAGGCTGAAAAAGAGATTGAAATTAGAAATTCAAGAGAAGAATTTTCCAAAATCGAACTGGAACTGGACATCCTCAATACTTCCGTTATGTTCATGTCAAAAGAAGAGTTAAACCTTCATCTAGATGGCAGAATGTCTTCATTAATACAGCGTATTGATGAGTTATCAACGAATGCAGAACTGCTGAAAAAAGAAATTGAAAATGAGAATGTGAGCGTAGATGAAATAAATAGATTGCAAGATATAGAAATCAGACTTTCAGAGTCCAATGCAAAACTATCTAGTTATGTAAAGCTTAATGAGTTCATTACGAAATCAAAGTTGGAACAGAGTTCATCTATAACCGAAATTATAGAGTTAGCAATAAGTTTAAATACAGAGCTTGATACTAAGCTAGAGCAGTACATTGTTGAAAGAAATAAGTTATTGGATACGGAGAGTAATATTATTCTTCATATCGAAAAAAGCCCTTACGGTAAAGTAGAACAAAGAACAAGAGGCGAGAAAATCCATGTCCTACAAGAAGAAATGGATTTAATTACCAAGAGTATTCCATGGTTTTTTAATATCTTAAATGGTTATGAATCAGCTAGCAATGAGAGCTTGAGCTCTGTCATCAGATTAAAAATTGAAAATATAATCAATGAAATTTCTGTGGAGGATAGTAAAAATCAGGATATGTTGTCGCTTGTATTAACAGTTAAAGATATTTCTAAAGAGTTGATCGGCTATTCAGATATCACAGAGACCCGATCAAAATTACGTGAAATAGGTTGTAGATTAAGAAAGATTTACGATATATCTACTGAACTAGAGAATGATTCTATATCCTTAGGAAAGGAAATTAGTTCGAGAGTTGATGCTTTCTTTAATGCGGATTTAATTAATAAGATCTATCAAAGTATTGATCCCCATCCAGAATATAAGGAAATTATATTCACGTGTACGGCTGAAGACAAACCAAAATTGTTAGTGTCTGCTCGAAGTTCAAAAAGCAACCAACTTATGTCTCCAACGTTAAGTTTTAGTTCGGCACAAATCAATGTACTAGCGCTCAGTATTTTTCTTGCTAGAGCTATAAATGCTAAAGATGAAGAAGGGAATGACGTAGACTGTATCCTGATTGACGATCCAGTTCAGTCCATAGACGCTATAAACACATTAGGACTGATTGATACTCTTCGGATGATTAGTGTTAAGTTTAATAAGCAGATCATTCTTACAACGCATGATGAAAACTTCCATGAATTGCTAAAGAAAAAAATTCCACAAGATAATTTTTCGTCAAAATTTCTCAGACTCAAGTCTTTCGGTAAAGTAAGTCAAGATAATTGTGTTGAAAATATTGATTAATATAACCTATGAGCGGTATAAAAGACCGCTCACTTCATAACGAAGTAACCTTTTTTACAATCGCTCTAAAGGCTGTCAGCCAATATTGTACCCTAACTTCGTCTATTGTATTAGCTGTAAATATAAGGAAATAGGCTAATGTATTGAGGGGATCTGCGAGATCCCTTTACGTCCTCTACAAAATCTAATACGTATTTCTTCGGCTCGCACAATAACACTAAGCCGTTTATGCCCCTTTCTTTGTTAGAGCAACAACTCATTCATAATAGGTTGATATCGATTAGCCATAGGTTTAGTAATATCCGGAGTAGGCATCATTTTTCATATCGCATAACTTGCAAGAATAAATTGAGAACGGTCGATAGGGTTTAACTTGCAGTATTATATTGGTAAGGTGTCGTCAATAAAATTTAGTCAATTACAAATCCCCTCTATTGGGCTCTAAATGGATCGCTATGATACAAGCTGTAATTTTTGATATGGATGGGGTTCTTATTGATTCAGAACCCATGTGGAAAGAAGCTGAGAAACAAGTTTTTTCTTCTGTCGGTGTAGAAGTCTGTGATTCGCTATCGGCGTATACTGCATCAATGACGACACGAGAAGTTACTGAATTTTGGTATAGTCATTTCCCTTGGTCAGGTAAAAGCTTAGAGCAAGTTGAGATTGAAGTTGTTGAGCGCGTGGAGTTTTTGATTTCCGAAAAGGGTGAACCGATGGAGGGCGTGAAAGAAATTTTAGATTTTTGTCAAAATCAAAATCTCAAAATTGGCCTTTCAACGAACGCTCCTTTTAAATTAATATCGGTAGTGCTGAGTAAACTTGATATTGCTCACTATTTTCAAGCTACTTCTTCTTCAGAGCATGAAATCAAAGGAAAACCTCATCCAGCTGTATATTTGTCTACCGCTAATAAACTAAACGTTGAACCTTCAAAATGTATTGCATTTGAAGATTCAGTGTCAGGAATCATCGCGGCAAAAGCGGCAAACATTAAAGCTATAGCAGTACCATCGAACTTAGAATTTACAGACGTTAAGTTTGAAATATCTGACTTTAAACTTAGGCGGTTATCAGATTTTACCCTTTCCCATCTGAAAGAAATAGCAAAC
>Ga0105354_1002046_pt1 | contig 12190 bp, 11 predicted proteins | sample GOMGulsemesocosm_FD_83658 | JGI IMG/M metagenome (GOLD analysis project Ga0105354, IMG submission 83658) | Methane-oxidizing microbial communities from mesocosms in the Gulf of Mexico - GOM9B Gulf of Mexico | ecosystem: Environmental > Aquatic > Marine > Cold seeps | place: USA: Gulf of America...
GTAAAAAAGTGCCAAGCTGGAGGCGCATTTGCAAGGTTTTAATAAAAAATGACTATTGGTGTCGTGGTCTTTCATTTGGGCAGACAAAGTCTTTGACTGAGCACTATAAAATCCTTTATGAAAATTACCTTAGAAGGAGTTAGCATGCAAAACCAATTTGAAGTAAATAAATCACTTCCATATAACGAAATAATTAGAAGCTTAAAGGACTTTGCATCCTTTAAAGAGCCCCATAGCGATAAAAAAGTTGAGTTTTATAATCATATTGTTTCGCTATTATCTAATTGGATTAAAAGTCCATACCCTGTAACCCAATTACAGCTTTTACATGTCAATAATATTAAGGAAAATCACTATAACCCTAACTTAGTAGCGCCTTTAGAGTTTGAGCTTTTACGCCATTCAATTGAGAAAGACGGCCTGACTATACCTATTATTGTTAATAAAACTAAAGATAAAGGTATTTATACAATTGTTGATGGCGCTCATCGCTTTGCTATTTTAAAGAGCATAGGCTTTGACTACATACCATGTGTTATATTAAATAAATCAACCTTAGAGAATGTAGCAACATCGGTTAGACATAATATTGCTAGAGGAAAACACCAGGTAGAGCTCACCGCAAAGCTCGTAATAGAGCTTAAAAATTCAAATTGGAGTAATGAGAAGATTCAAAAAGAGTTAGGCATGGATGCAGATGAAGTACTTAGAATGCAGCAAATTACAGGTCTTGCAGAAGCTTTCAAAGATGATGAATTTTCTCAAGCTTGGAGTTAGGCATAATGCAATTTTAGAGCTTTATTTGCATTATGGATATAGACATATACAAAAAAGTTATTAACATTTCCATCTAAAATTTTGACTATTATTGCATTTAATTGTATTAGTTAATCATCATATTTTTTAACAACCAAACAAAAAGGGGGAAGAAAATGTCTTTTTTTAAATTTATTTATGCTTTCCCTTTAATCATATCAGCGGTTGCACACTTCAACTGGTTTACAGTCGATCCTCAAATTAAAAATCCATCCAAAAAACTCTATTTAGTCTAAGAATCCCCTTTCTTTCGAATTAAAGTCATTCCATTTTTCGTTTCTGCTTTAGCAGTATGCGTGTGACTTTTAGATTAAATATTCAATTATTTTTGATTAAGAGTTTTATTATGAATAATCTACCTCAACCTTATAAAATCAAGGCCGTTGAGCCGATCAAGTTATTATCTTCAGAACAGCGTTTAGCCGCATTAAAAAGCGTTGGCTATAACCCATTCTTGTTAAAAAGTGAGGATGTTTTTATCGATTTATTAACAGACTCTGGTACCGGTGCTATGAGTCAAGCTCAATGGTCTGCAATCATGAGTGGCGATGAGTCGTACGCTGGTAGCCAAAGTTTTTATCGATTAGAGTCTGCTGTAAATAAAGTTTTCAATTACAAATATGTCATACCTACCCATCAAGGCCGAGGGGCAGAACAAATTCTTTTTCCAGTTTTAATAGACAAAATGAAAAAAGATAAAGGGGGTAGTAAACCTGTTTTCATCTCAAATTATCATTTTGACACAACTGCCGCTCACGTTGAGTTAAATAGTGCAAAAGCGGTAAACGTCGTGGTTGATGAGGCTTATGATTTAAGTAAACACTTTGATTGGAAAGGAAATTTCAACCTATCAAAGTTGCGCGAAACAATAAGCAAGTATGGTTCAGAAAATATTGCCGCTATTATTATAACCATTACATGCAATAGCATGGGGGGGCAGCCTGTTTCACTTGGAAATATGAAAGCTGTTTATGGCATAGCACAAGAATTTAATATACCTGTTGTAATGGATGCTGCCAGGTTTGCAGAAAATGCCTATTTTATTCGTGAGCGAGAGCCCCTTTTTGAAAATGTAAGTATTGAAGATATTGTTTTAAAAATGTTTCAGTATGCGGATATGTTTACTATGTCTGCAAAAAAAGATGCCATGGTAAACATCGGTGGACTTTGCTGCTTTAAGTACGATGAAGCAATTTATCGTGATGTACAAGCTTTATGCATTCCAATGGAAGGCTTTGCTACGTATGGAGGGTTAGCAGGGCGAGATATGGATGCGTTGGCAGTCGGCCTGTTTGAAGCTATAAACCTCGAATATTTAACCGCACGAATTGAGCAAGTCGACAAATTAAATCAGCAGCTTAGTAAAGCAGGTATACCCGTTCAAAATCCAAGTGGTGGCCACGCTGTTTTTATTGATGCAAAAGCTATGTTACCTCATATTCCAGCAGAAGAATTCCCAGGGCATGCTTTAGCTATAGCCTTATACCTTGAAGCAGGTATTCGTTCGGCTGAAATTGGCTCACTTCTTTTGGGCAGAGATCCAGATACTGGAGAACAAAAGCCATCTCCAACAGAGTTATTGCGTTTAGCTATCCCTAGACGAACATACACAAATGAACATATGGACTATGTCGCAAAAAGTGTAATCAGCCTCCTAAAAGTAAAAGAGAACATCCCAGGGTGTCGTTTTACTTATGAACCGAAGATCCTTCGCCATTTTTTAGCTCGTTTTGAGCCAATGACCTAACACAACCCAACCACTCTAATAGCCATTCTGCTTTAACTGAATGGCTATTATTTATAATAATTAGGGGGATTTATGAATGAACTAAAGAAAGTTTCTATTGTTTATGGTGCCACCGTTGTTTTTAGTACAGCTGTTGGTGTCGGAATGACTAGCCTACCAATAATAAGTACTGGAATGTGGTTTACGCTGAGTGTTGCAGTCATATTTTTAACTGCACTCTATATTGTTTTAGCAGGAGCTTTGTTACTAGAAGTAAACATGAAGTATCCGGCAGGAACTGGAATCCACATGATGGTACATGACTTACTTGGCCCAAAGCATGCTTTTTTAAACGATTGCATGATGCTTTTTAATGGTTTTATTCTTTTATACGCTTATCTAACTGTTGGCTCTGAAGCTATACAATTTTACTTTAATAAAGTGTTAAGTATTGATTTAAACCATTCCTTAGCAGCTATATGTTTTGCAATTTTGTTTGGAGTTATTTTTTACTTACCGCCTTTAATCATTAGTCGGTTTTTAACAGTCTTTATTGCTTTGATGTTATTGTCGTTTTTGTATATATCGTATGTTTTAGCTTTAAATTTCGATATCAAAAATGCGTTTACTCCCGCTTTTGCATCTTCGAGGCCTGAGTCCACCAGTTTATTCCCATATATCTTCATAGCACTCCCTTATTTTATGGCTGCAATGGGTTTTCAGCAAACGATCCCAATGTTAAGGGAGCTTTATAACAATGATGCAGTGAGAGTTTACAAAAGTATTTTATTGGGAATCACAATAGTCTCTGTACTCTATTTAGTGTGGCTTTTTGTCATAATGGGGGCGCAATCACAAAGCTATATGATTACGTCGCTCTCTTCTGGAGAGAGTAAGTTAGAGAATATTGTCTCTACACTAAGTGAAAATAACAAAGTACAGGCATTGATGTATTTTTTTATTCAGGTTGCTATTGTCACTTCTTTTATTGGTGTAGCAAAGGGGCTGCTGGACTACTTAAAAGATCTCTGTGTTACTCATTATAATCTACAAGGAATCTATCCTAAACTTCTGGTTATTTTACCTCCTCTAGTTCTCTCAATATTTTTTCCCTATGGCTTTTTAATTGGTATTGGCTTTGCTGGATTAGCTGGCGCCATTTGGGGTGGCTTTTATCCTGCATTAATGGCAATCAAGAGTAGGAAAAAAATAGTCGGGAACGCTAAAGATTCAACGTTTGAAACCATAGGTCATTCCCTATCCCCTAAGTTCACCTTGTTTTATAGCATTTTAATTGTACTGGTAATGCTCCTTAGTTTGTTCAATTTATTACCAAATTACCCAAATTTATAAGAGAGATTATTATGTTTAATTCAACTATTGATTTTAAATTTCTGATTAAGGTTATGTTTTTAACTTTTTTTTCTGTTGGAGTTTTAGCCAAAGCAACAAATAGTAATGGTTTTCAAAATATAGATGCCGATTATTACTCATATTCGACCTCAGCAACAAATACAATACCCGAGCAAAGTAAATTCTCATCTTCAGGTATTTTCCGATTGTATGGTAACTATGCACTTGAAAATACGGACATCATAAAGTTTAAAGTCGAGTACAGAGACACTTATACTACTGTTACTCCGAAAGATTTTGTCATAAATAATGTGGGAGCAGTTGGTTTAATTGAGCCTCAATTCAGTGATATCGGATTTAGATTGACCAATTTGTATTGGCATAACAATTTAACTGAAAAAACTGAAATTAATATTGGCTTTTTAGATACAACTAATTACTTAGACACCTACATTTTAGGTAATCCTTGGGCTGGATTTAATAACTTTATCTTTAGTACGGGTTCTGGGACATTGACCATGCCAGATGAAGGAACTTTAGGGTTATCTATTAAGCATATATTTGATAATAATTACTATGCGTTGGCAAGTGTTACAGACGCGAATGCTTTGTCTAGCAGGCCATTTGACAACCTCATGCGTGGAGAGTTTTTTAAATCAATTGAATTAGGTTGGGTACAAAGTGTAGATGAATTTTACACAAAAAATATACACCTTTTATATTGGGAGTTAGACGGAGGTAGCAGGCTAAGTCAACAAGATAGCTCTGGTTATAATTTCTCATTGGCTTATCAGGTTCAAAACTTTTTGCCTTTTATTAGAGCCGGTATTAGTGAAGGTGATGCAAGCTTGCTCTCTAGAAATATAACCTTAGGTACGGGGTATTTTCTTAATAATTCTCAAAACTCAACATTTGGCTTCGCAATAGGTTTTGGGGAGCCAAATAAAGAGTTATTTAAGCGTCAATTAGAACATCAAACTACTACAGAAATATTTTTAAAAACCACGGTTGGACCAAACCTAACTTTAACTCCGAGCCTTCAGTATTTGCGTAGCCTCCCTTTTAACTCTGAGGAAAATAACGCGTTAGTAGCTGGATTAAGAATGAATTTAACGCTTTGATAATAAACAGCTTTTAATTTAACTCTTTAATTGCAGCTTTAGACCATAGATTGTCTTAGCTGCAATTAATTTAAAGTTTGCGGAATAAAGTGGGAGTGAAAAAAATGAATATTTTATTAGTAATAGCTCAAAAAGAGATTGAGGAAAGTATAAAAAAACAATTAGTGTTTCTCTTTCCTGACCGGAAATTTAATTTCAAAGAAGCTGGAAGCGTAGGTCAGGCAATTATTCAACTAAGCGCTTCCAATATCAAAGACACTAATTTGATAATTTGTGATTTGAACTTGCGCGAGGGAGACGGGTTAGAGTTAATTAATTATTTAGCAATAAGTAAATTTAAAAAAATCCCTCTAGCAGTCACTAATGTAACCGACTTTAGGACTTTTCAATTAGTTAAGTCAATCATTTCTGGTTTCCAGCTTAATTGCGTCGGTGTTTATCAGTCCCCTTTAAACTGTAAAAACTTGTTTAAGGACTTTTTAAAAAAAGCATCAAAGGAGGAGACTACAACTTTAACAGCATTAGCTTATAAACAGAAATATATCTTAGAGCTATTAAATGAGGAAAATTTGTTTTTACATTATCAGCCCAAAATTGACTTATCTTCTGGGAATATTATTGGTTTTGAGGCATTAGCTAGAGTGCGTTCAACTAAAAATAAAGTTATACACCCTGAGGAATTTGTACCTTTAGCTGAAAAGGTTGGCCTAAATACTCAACTATCTATGCTTGTTTTAAATAAAGCGATTACTCATTGGAAAATGCACCCTTATTTAAAAAAATACTCACTATCGATAAATATAAGTGCTACTGATTTAGTGTCAAAGGCTTTTTCAGAGAATGTCATTAAAGCACGCTCAGACTCTATGGATATAAAGCTTTTATTCGAATTAACAGAGTCACAGACAATTATTGATCAGTATCAGGCCAATAAAGTTCTTAACGAATTCATAGATTATGGAATTTTAATTTCCTTGGATGACTTTGGTATGTGCCATTCAAACTTTTCTCGTTTAGATAGTTTTCCATTTAGTGAGATAAAAATAGATAAAGCATTCGTTAATGATATCGACACAAATAAAAAGCATTTTTCAATTGTTGAATCGCTTTTAGATTTAGCTAAAAAGTTAAATATTCAAGTTACAGCTGAAGGAATTGAAAGCTCGGTTGTTTTGAATAAATTGATAGATCTAGGCTGTCCTATTGGACAAGGCTATTATTTTAGTAAACCTATCCCAGGATATTTACTCCATGATTGGATTGAAAAATATACTAATAATCTAAAAGTAGAATCACTCAGTTTATGTGAATAAATACTTTTTTATAGCTAAAACTAAACTCTGGTAAGAGGAAATTAACCCAAAAATTGAACTTGCTCGAAAGAGTAATTTAAATAACTTTATGAGGTAACCCTATGTCAATTAATCGCAAACAAATAACCCAAAGGATGAGTGCCAGTGTCGCACACAACGGTACAGTTTATTTATGTGGGCAGGTATGTAAAGATGCCAATGAAGGAATTACAAATCAAACAATTTCAATGCTTGAAAAAGTAGAAGACTTACTTGAAGACGCAGGGAGTGATAAATATCATTTATTAAGTGCTACTATTTACATAAAAAATATGGCCTTATTTGAAGAAATGAATGATGTTTGGGATAAATGGGTGCCACAAGGAAAAGCACCAGCAAGGGCATGTGTACAAGCTAAAATGGCTCGCCCAGAATTATTAGTTGAAATATCTGTTATAGCCGCAGTTATAGATTTTTAAAGTTGTAAAAGGACATTAATTAGAGAATTAAGACCAAGTTGACTTAGTCGTATTGTATCTATTTTAATGTCCTGCCAACCATAGAAAACCATAAACTGAATTTATACTAAATCGCAACCTCTGAAGCCTCATATTTAGCACTACTAAACTATGGATGGGCGTTATGAATCTAGTCATTTGACGTTTCAAATGTGAAGATGAAAATTAGACTTCACTATATGACATATAACACCATAGCAATGCTAACAATCATGGCATGACGGCTTAAAAGCCTATCGTAGTAGCAGGTTCACCTTTAGCCTCTGCCCAGCTCTCGCAGCCCGTGAACTTAAACTTATTTTGCGCGGCATAAAGAGAGATGGTATCTACAAAACATTTCTTACCACAGAGAAGACAAGGCAAATAAAACATGTCTTTAATCATTTTTTCTGCGTGCTCTGTACCCTCTGTGGTGAATAAAATCACTTCAAGGCCTTTTTGCACAAAGAGAAGTGAATGAGGAGTAAATGAGCAAATACCACCTATTAGCCGTCGCCCTGATCTGCCCCCCAAAAAGTGTAGTGGTCAACTAATTTTGGCCACAGTTTTAGAATCTTGGTATCTAACCTCAGATTCATTTGGTGCTAAACCTGCATTATAATGATGTGGTCTAACATTATTGTAATATCCGTTGATATAATCACTCACACTATATTTAGCTTCTTTAAAGTTCTCATATCCAATCTTTGGCATCCACTCCGATTTAAAGCTTCTAAAAAATCGCTCCATCGGCGCATTATCCCAACAATTTCCGCGTCTGCTCATACTTTGTGTAATTTTATAGCGCCATAAACGTTGACGATATTTTAAACTGGTATAGTGACTACCCTGGTCTGAATGAAACATCAGTCCTGTCGGTTTTCCTCTGCTTTCATACGCGAGTTCAAGCGCTTTTAGCGTTAAGTTAGTATCTGGCGACAACGACATGGCCCAACCAACGACTTTACGTGCAAATAAATCAACAACGACCGCTAAATAAGCCCAGCGATTGCCTGTCCAAATATACGTCACATCACCGCACCACACTGTATTCGGCTCAACAACATCAAACTGCCTGTCTAACAAATTTGGGATTTCAAGATGCTCATTACCACCCCGTTTATACTGATGTTGTGGTACTTGGCAGCTCTCTAGTTTTAGTTTAACCATCAGCTTAGCGGCGCGATAACGGCTTAATTCAAAATCGTTATTCGTTGCGATTGCCGCGATTGTCCGTGCCCCAGCTGAACCGCCGCTCATTGCATGTATTGCTTTAACTTCAGCCTCTAGCCTTACTTGCTCTGGCGTCGGCGTTGTATCCCGTACAGCCCAATATTTATAGCTGCTGCGATGCACATTGAACACGTTACACAGCACGCTAATTGGGTAACGCTCTCGTTGATTTAGCTTCTCATTAACGAGAATTGTTCAGGGAGTCGGTCATCAAGAGAGCGGTAGCCTTTTTTAATATATCCTTTTCTAATTCAATGCGTTGAATTTGCTTTTTAAGTTCACGAATTTCAATTTGTTCGGGTGTCATTGGTGAGGCTGTGGGAGCCTGGCCATTCCGCTCTTGCTTTAATTGAGTTACCCACTTACTTACAGTTGATTTACCAACACCCATAGCCTTAGCTGCATCTTCTTGTGTGTAGCCTTGGTCAACTACAAGCTGAGCTGTTTCTAATTTGATTGCAGCAGAGTACGTTGCGCGTTTTAATTTTGTCATTTTTTCACCCAAATTTGTATGCTTATTAGCATAACATTTCTTTCTTAATGACTGACCAAATTAACTATGCCACTACAAGACGAGAGTGAATTTGAATGGGAAAATTTAGATTACATTGAAATATCTGAGATGAATGATGATGAAAGAGCAATTACGTTGCTCCTTAGTAAAGCAAACAATTTAGATTCATCAGTTCAACGAGAGATTATTTGTGCGTTAAATTACTTAATTAAAAATCACACCAACCTTTTAATCAAACCCCTTAGCTGGCTTTTCGATAACTTTCATATGTTTCATCACTCAACAATTGCCTCAATCCTTGAGCTTATATCGATTGAAATAAAACAGCTTAAGTCATTATTACTAGAGATAAAGCCATCGATAAAAAAACTTATAGGGGCGCAAAACTTGTACATACACAATGAAGTTGAGAGTATTTTTAGTGAGTTAAGTAATGAATAGCAACATCATAAATGCAATAAATAACTCATAATTTATCAATTATTTAAGTTCATTAGGGGTTGAGGTGGACTACGTAATAAACGTAATAATACGGAACTTTAATGAAGATGAATTTGAGCACTTTATTAATAGATCCAACGCGATGCTTTCTCCGAACACTTATATCTATGATTTAGTTTTTAAGCATGTAAATGAATTTTTATATCAACAATATAGAGAATCAGTCATTTTTGAAGGCGATGGAAAAATAGATGTTAGAACAATGATTGCAACATCTAACTCTCTTGTTAATAGACCTAACTTAGTAAAGCCGCTTGATAAACCAACTGGATTTAGTGCTCCTGATGAATTAAACGATTTTGTTGTCATTGCTAGATTTGAGCGTCAGTTTGAAGATAGAGATTATGGCAGCAACACCAGAGGCAATCGCGCAGTGGTATGTGAAGGTTGCCTGCCAATGAAAATTAAAATGAACCCCTTGAAAAGCTTTCCTTGTACTCAAGACATTTGGAAAGATGAATACTGTTATGGAACTCCGGTAATCCAAGGATTCTGTTTTAATGAAAATAGCTTAGAAGCAGCACAAGTTATTTGGATGAATGGTGAACTGTTGAGTATATTAGGCTTGAGTGTAGATAATCATGATAACGGACTCAGAGCCATAAATGAAAATGGTGAAGCCGTTTTGATATATCGTTACTGGAGAGAAAGTTTAATCGGAAAAGGGCCTTCCTTTGTTGGTTTAGATTCCAATATCTCAAAATTAGAAGGTTGTGATTTAATTTTGAGAAAAGACTTCTATGAAAAGTTAAAGGCGATTATTCCTGATATGGTTTTCTACACAGAAATAATCTAGTTAAATCTGTAATCCTCCTTGAAAAACGTCGCTATGGTAATATTATTCTAGAGGTATGGGCTGATTTAGGGAGGAGGCGAAGCTCACTTTTTCTAACTTAAAGGTAACGTTCTAGATCAAAAATGCTAAATTATTTCTGTCCATTGACGAGTTATAACTTAAGTTTCGCTCTTGGCTTTTGGCTCACACTCGATATTCATATATGTTTCCAGATTATAAGCCTAGTTCAAATTTAAATATTTTGATTAACTGTAAGCTATCCGTCGTTTTTTTAAGAAGGGTACAAACAAAGCAATCAAAATGATTTCATCATATTGATTGCTCCTTTTTTCTATTTCGGCTAATGTACTGTGATTAAAACTTGGTTTTATTAGAGTATGAAGCTAAAAAATTTGACTCATTCACAACGCGAGCGCCTTGCTTTTATTGACTTTAGCCTTGAGTTTTTTGGTCAAATAGCAAGAGCCGACCTTATCCAAAAATTTAAAACTGGTTTAGCGTCGTGTACGCGCGACTTAGCGCTATATAAAGAATTAGCACCAGGCAATGCTGTGCTGATGCACGAGAATAAGCGCTATATTCGCTCAGAGGGCTTCAGAGCCGTTTTTAATCATAACCCTGAATTTGTGCTTAATACATTAGCAAAAGGCTTTGGTGATGGCTTCTCGGTGCCACAAGAACGCTCTGAGGTATGTTTTGATGCAATTCGATTAGTTCACCCTAAGCCGAACGTTGTTTCGGCTATCGTAAGAGCAATCTATACACACTCTGCAATTAAGTGCCAGTATGAGTCGCTAACCAGTGGCACAACTCAACGAGAGCTAGTACCTCATGCCATTGTTAATAATGGGCACCGCTGGCATGTGCGCGCTTACGATCGAAAAAGCGGTGAGTTTAGAGACTTTGTCTGCACACGATTTGAGCGCGTCGAATTAATTACAGAAACACCAAAAAATAATGAATTAGCTGATAGAGACACAGCATGGAATACCTTATGTGAATTGCAATTAGTACCACACCCAAAGCTAATGCATAGCAGAGCAATTGAAATGGATTATGGCATGATTGATGGTGTGCTTAAACTAGAAGTCAGAGCAGCATTAGCAGAGTATTTACTCCGGCAGTGGAATGTTGATTGCACTTATGAGGCAACATTAACTAGTGGTGAGCACCAATTACATTTAAAAAATAAAAATAGCTTGGTTGATTTAATCGACTTTTCTATAGCGCCAGGCCAATAACATATTGCAATATACGGCTTAAAACCATTGCCGCTTATGCACTTGAAAGCGTTGACTGATACAAATCAGATTGAACAAATTAATAACAAGGACTTAAAATATATGACCTCAACCAACCAAATCAATCAGGACGATATTAACAAAGCGGTGTGGAATGCCTGCGACACCTTTCGCGGTGTGATCAGTGCCGATACCTATAAAGACTTCATCCTCACCATGCTGTTTTTAAAATACATCTCTGATGTATACAAAGACGAATACAACAAGCTTATAACTCAGTATGGCGATAACCCCGATTTAATCCACGCCATGATGTCTAAGCAGCGCTTTGTATTACCTGAAGGCGCCAGCTTTTGGGATTTATACGAAAAACGCTACGAAGCAGGCAACGGTGAGCGCATTGATAAAGCCCTACACGCATTAGAAGAAGCCAACGGAAGCAAGCTTAAAAACGTATTCCAAGATATCAGTTTTAACACTGACCGCTTAGGCCAAGAAAAACAAAAGAACGACTTACTGCGCCACTTGTTAGAAGACTTTGGTAAAGACATTTTAAACCTAAGCACAGAGCGTGTGGGCAGTTTAGATATTATTGGTAACGCCTATGAATACCTTATTAAACACTTCGCCGCTGGCAGTGGCGCGACCGCTGGCGAATACTACACCCCGCCAGAGGTTTCGACTCTTTTAGCAACCGTTTTAGAGCCAGTTGAGGGCGACCAAATATGTGACCCATGTACAGGGAGTGGCTCATTGCTATTAAAGTGTGGCGCAATGGTGCGTAAAAACTCTGGTTCAAAAAAATACGCATTATTTGGGCAAGAAGCGATTGGCTCTACTTGGGCGCTCGCTAAAATGAACATGTTCCTTCACGGTGAAGATAACCACCGCATTGAATGGGGCGACACCATTCGTAACCCACTGCTACTTGATAAAGACGGCAACGGCTTATTGCACTTTGATGTAGTAACCGCTAAGCCACCATTTAGCTTGGATAAGTGGGGGCATGACGATGCAAGTAGCGACCCATACGGGCGTTTCCGCCGTGGTGTACCGCCTAAAACTAAAGGTGACTATGCGTTTATCAGCCATATGATTGA
>Ga0105354_1002048_pt1 | contig 12185 bp, 11 predicted proteins | sample GOMGulsemesocosm_FD_83658 | JGI IMG/M metagenome (GOLD analysis project Ga0105354, IMG submission 83658) | Methane-oxidizing microbial communities from mesocosms in the Gulf of Mexico - GOM9B Gulf of Mexico | ecosystem: Environmental > Aquatic > Marine > Cold seeps | place: USA: Gulf of America...
AGTTTCTTTTCGTTAAGTTCAACTTTAGTGCGAGCGATAATGCCAGCCTGACGCATTTTCTCAACTCGCACATGAACAGTGGCTGGACTGACAGCAAACTTTTTTCCTAATTCGGCGTAGGGTGCTCGCGCATTCTCACGTAGTGCGTTTAAAATATTTTTGTCCAAATTGTCGATTTGATACTGTTTGTTCATAAAAGGCCGCTTTTTTTAGATGATATTCAGTAAAGTGCTAGATATTTTAAATGAAAATATTAATCTTGTATAATTTGGTTTTGAATGCTTGTTAAAAGTGGTGTTTTGATAGAATATTGCTGCAAGTATTTAGCGGCTTTGCTCGTGAGTTATATTGCGTTAATTAATCCATGAGAATGGTATTGATTAGTCATTTGAAATACTCGGCACCTGAAAACCTGGCGGTTTTTCAGGTGCTTTTTTTTGCCTAATAAAAAGTGCTATTGAGAAAGTTTAGATTGGCTTTCTTGACGGTGGCGCTGTTGCAATGGCTCTACGCGATCTATGATGGCTTGTTTCTCGCTATTGCTTGAGCTTGACCAGCTTATTATTTCCTCAATGGTTCTAAAGCATCCTTGGCAAACTTCATTATCATCTAATTTACAGTTGGCTATGCAGGGGGAACGTACACTGTGATCCATAAGTATCTCGATAGGTCATATTCCTGACAAAGTTGTCATTAGTCATTCTAAAAAAATACAGCCAGTTGTGTCAAATCATCACTCAATGTTATATTGCTGTTATATAAATTCATAATACTGCACTGATGACTAACAACGACATTTCAAACACCTATCATGATTGTTTAATCGACAGCGACCAAACCGTACAAATGGGGCGTGATTTAGCGTTATCTGTTGATCAGGCTACGACCATCTTTTTACACGGTGATCTCGGCGCAGGTAAAACCACATTGACTCGAGGATTCGTTCAAGCTTTAGGTCATAAAGGAAACGTTAAGAGCCCAACTTATACCCTAGTTGAGCCTTATGATGTAGCGCCATGGAATATTTATCATTTTGATTTATATCGTTTATGTGATCCGGAAGAGCTGGAATTCATGGGCATAAGAGATTATTTCACTGACACCAGTTTATGTTTAATCGAATGGCCACAACGTGGTTTTGGATTATTGCCTCAAGCTGATATTGAATTGTCTTTGACCTATGTTGAGACACAAAGAAAAGTGTCATTAACGAGTAATACCACTAATGGCCAGCGGATCATTGCGTCATTGATAGCACGGAGAGTTTAAAATTTTGAAACGGATAATGTTGTTTTTATTATTATCGTACTCATTGTCATGGCAAGCGTTTGGCGCGAATAAATTACAAGATGTTCGCGTGTGGCCGTCACCTGATAAATTTCGAGTTGTGTTTGATCTCACCGAAAAACCTGAGTTTAGTCATTTTAATTTGACTAAAGGTGACCGCTTAGTCATCGACTTTAAAAAAACATCATTGGCCGCTGATTTAAAAAAGTTAGTCATTAAAAGTGATTTAGTCACGCGAATTAGAACGAGTCGCTCCCCTAAAAAAGGCATGTTAAGACTTGTTATTGATTTAAAGAAAGGGATTAAACCTCGCATATTCTCTTTGCCACCCACCGGACCTTATGGTGACCGTTTAGTTGTTGATTTACCTAAAAATCAACGTGTCATAACTAAGGCTGCACCTAAAAAAGTACTGAAAACCGCGCAAGATAGAGCCAAGCAAAAACGCGATATTGTTATTGCGATCGACGCTGGGCATGGCGGTGAAGATCCTGGTTCAATTGGCGCTAGCGGCCGTTATGAAAAAACAGTCACCCTAGCTATTTCAAAAATGTTAGCTAAACGTTTAAATGATACCAAGGGCATTAAAGCCATTTTGACCCGTAAAGGTGATTATTATGTGGGCCTTAATAAGCGTTCATCTATTGCCCGTAAAGCCTCTAGTGATTTGCTATTGTCGATACATGCTGATGCATTTACGTCGCGTCAGCCTCATGGCGCTTCAATTTTAGTATTATCAAATAAACGGGCCGATACCGAAATAGGCCGAGTACTTGAGGATAATGAGAGACATTCTGAGTTGTTAGGTGGTGTGGGTGAAATTATTGATTCCAATGAGAACAGTAAATACCTCGCGCGAACACTAATAGATATGTCGATGGAAAATGCCAAAATTGAAAGCTATAACATCGCAAGCGATATTCTAACGCGACTTAAACACGTTACTCATCTACATAAAAAGAAACCTGTATTGGCCAGTTTAGGTGTTTTGAAGTCACCAGACTTCCCTTCGTTAATGGTAGAAACTGGGTTTATTTCAAATATCAAAGAAGAGAAAAAACTATTTGATAAACGCCACCGAGAGAAGATGGTTAACGCTATATACCAAGCCGTTAATGGATATTTTAAAGAAAATGCACCAGAAGGGACTTATTTTGCTAGCTATCGTCCTAAAACACATAAAGTCGTTAGCGGTGACTCGTTGTCAATGCTTGCTAAGCGTTACAAAACATCTGTTTCTAAACTTAAAACTGGCAACGCCATGCGCTCAAATGTTTTGCGTATTGGCCAAACGTTAAAGATCCCACAAAGTTAATATGAGCATAGAATTATTATCGCCACGATTGGCGAATCAGATAGCGGCCGGTGAAGTGGTGGAGCGTCCTGCTTCTGTGGTTAAAGAACTGATTGAAAACTCCCTCGATGCAGGGGCTACTCAAATCATTATCGATATCGAAAAGGGCGGCACCAAGCAAATTCGTATTCGTGATAATGGTTGTGGTGTCCAAAAATCACAACTAACGCTAGCCTTATCTCGACACGCCACCAGTAAAATCGCGCACCTTGATGACTTGCACGCGATAGTGTCATTAGGCTTTCGCGGGGAAGCGTTAGCAAGTATAAGCTCTGTTAGTCGTTTAACATTTACCTCTAAGACACAAGAACAAACTGAAGCTTGGCAAGCCTTTGCACAAGGTCGTGATATGGGGGTGGAAATAACACCTGCTGCGCACCCTGTGGGCACCAGTGTTGAAGTTAATGATTTGTTCTTCAATACGCCTGCTCGTCGCCGATTTTTACGTACTGAAAAAACTGAATTTAATCACATTGATGAACTTATTAAGCGCTTTGCTTTAAGCCGATTTGATGTGGAATTTGTTTTAAAACATAATCAAAAAATGCTGCGTAACATGAAAGTGGCAACAACTATGGCGCAAAAAGAGCGACGTGTTGCAGCGATATGTGGTCAGAAATTTATTGATCATGTTGTCGCTATCGATAATGAACACAATGACATCAAGATAAGTGGGTGGCTTGGATTACCTCAGGTGTGTCGTAATAACACCGACACTCAATTTTGTTATGTCAATGGCCGAATGATGCGTGATAAATTAATTAATCATGCGATCAGACAAGCTTATCAAGATTGGTTACCAGATGGCAGTGTACCCAGTTATGTGTTGTATATAGAAATAGACCCCACGCAAGTTGATGTAAACGTGCATCCAGCAAAACATGAAGTGCGCTTTCATCAATCACGTATGATTCATGACTTGATAAACCAAGTGCTGAGCAGTGGTTTGTCTCAAGCGATGAATGTTATAGGACAAGCCTCCCCACAAGAAACGCCATCGTCTCCTCAGCATCAATATGGCCAGCAATCAGCGCCTGAATCCTTGCCGCGTGAACCGATTTCATTTGATGCATTATCTAGTGAACCGAATCAATATTCGCGCGCGCCCAACGACAATGCTTCAAATGCGGCACCAATGCCTAACTTTCAGCCGCAATATACTCCGCAGCATTCGCCTTCTGAGATAAGGCAGGGAGCTGGTGCCTATGGAAATTTATTGGCGAAACAGGTGGAATTTGAAGCGCCATTTCCTAATACGGTGACACATGTTGATAATGCGCCAATAAACCAAACATCTGCTAATCACAGTTATGATGATGTATTTGGTTGCCCAGTTGAGGTCGTTCAATCACGTTATTTGTTACTCAATCATCAAACAAACATAGAATTATTAAACCTTAGACAGTTGTCTTGTTGGGTGCAAAGCCGAGTTTTACAAGCGCGCTGGGCACAAGGGTTTACAGCACAACCTCTATTGTTACCTGTCTCAATTAAGCTCGATAGCGTGTTACTTGAGCAGTTGTCGCAAAATGAGCAACTTTTCCGCCGCCTAGGCATTGATATTACAGTGCGCCGCCCCCAGATTATTGTAAAGCAAGTGCCACAGCTGTTACGTAATCAAGATGTCGCTACATTAATAGTGCAGTTATTGGTTAAGTTAGAGCAACAACAATATTTAGATGAGCCGGAACTAACGGTTTTAATATGTGATTGGTTAGCACAGTTAGATGGGCAAGAATTCACATTGACTAGTGCTTGTGAGCTACTTAATAAAGCAAGAGAGTTTCACGATGAGTTAGCAGAGCGTCGCGGCGACTTTGTTGTTGATGTAGATTTTAGTCAGACCTTAGCAATCTTTGATAAAGAGTGATGAAACAAACGATGACCGATAATGTAAGCCCTTTACCAAAGGCAATTTTTTTAATGGGACCAACGGCTAGTGGCAAGACAGAACTGGCTATTCGTTTGTGTGAACAACATAATTGCGAAATTATCTCTGTTGATTCTGCATTAATTTATAAAGGTTTTGACATTGGTAGTGCCAAACCCAACAGTGAAGAGCAAGCAAGAGCTCCACATCTTTTGATTGATATCTTAGATCCTAGCGTGCCTTATTCTGCCGCTGATTTTAGAAAAGATGCGTTAGTTTTAATGCAAGAAATTAGTGCTCGTGGAAAAACGCCTTTGTTAGTGGGCGGCACTATGCTCTATTTTAAAGCGTTGTTAGATGGTTTATCTCCGCTACCAAAAGCGGATCCTAAAATACGCCAAGAAATTGAATCTCAAGCCGCTGAACTAGGTTGGCAATGGCTGCATGATCAATTGGCAGAAGTTGATCCCGTGTCTGCTAAGCGTATTCACCCTAACGACCCACAACGCTTGTCTCGTGCCTTAGAGGTATATCGTATTAGCGGTAAGTCTATGACAGATTTAACGCAAACAGTTGATAATGATTTGCCATTTGATATTGTACAATTTGCAATTTACCCAGATGAACGGGCACAATTACATCAGCGTATTGAAATGCGTTATAAGCAAATGCTTGAGTTAGGGTTTGAACAAGAAGTTAGAGCATTATATCAACGGGGTGATCTACACGTTGATATGCCTTCAATCCGCTGTGTTGGCTATCGTCAAATGTGGGATTATATCGAAGGTAATCTAGATTATGATGAAATGGTCTATCGCGGCATCGTTGCAACGCGTCAATTAGCTAAACGTCAGATGACTTGGCTGCGAGGATGGGATAAGCTACATAGATTGCAAACGCCAATGGGTGATAATGCTGAGCAAACGCTCGCTGAAAACATATCATTGGTGACGAATTCGTTGACTAGTTAGCAATAGGAATTGCGTTGTATTCAATTTCATACTAGTTTATTAATAATAATAAAAACATAAGTTAAAACAACACTAAATAAGGATTAGCTATGGCTAAGGGACAATCACTACAAGACCCATTTCTTAATGCACTTCGCCGCGAACGTTGCCCAGTAGCGATTTACTTGGTTAACGGCATTAAATTGCAAGGACAAATCGAATCTTTTGATCAATTTGTTATTCTTTTGCGCAACACCGTTAGTCAAATGGTTTACAAACATGCAATTTCTACCGTTGTTCCTGCAAGACCATTTAACGCTCATCAACAAGCACAGTTAGATGATTCAGTTGAAGAATCTGAAGACTAAGGAATCTCTTTTTGTTTGATCGTTTTGATACCGGTGAACAAGCGGTTCTTGTTCATATAAATTTTTCATCAGAAGACGATCGCGAAGACTTAGACGAATTAAAACTACTTGTCTCGTCTGCCGGGGTATCTACCTGTGGCACGGTGACAGGTAGTCGACAGTTCGCCCAAGCTAAGTTTTTCGTTGGTACGGGAAAAGCGCAAGAAATTGCAGATACTGTAGCTGCATGCCATGCTGATGTTGTGATTTTTAATCATGCTCTTACGCCCTCTCAAGAACGTAATTTGGAAGCATTATGTCAATGCCGCGTTCTCGATCGTACTTCTCTAATTCTAGATATCTTTGCACAGCGTGCACGTACTCATGAAGGCAAGTTACAAGTTGAATTAGCGCAGCTCCGTCATATGTCGACGCGTTTAATTCGAGGATGGACTCACCTTGAGCGCCAAAAAGGTGGTATTGGATTACGTGGTCCTGGTGAAACACAGCTAGAAACAGATAGACGATTATTACGAGCACGCATTAAGAATATTCAAGGACGTTTGTCTAAAGTCTCAAAACAACGAGAACAAGGTCGTCGCTCTCGTTCTAGGGCTGAAGTACCAACTGTATCTTTGGTGGGTTATACGAATGCAGGTAAATCGACGTTATTTAATCAGATAACTGATTCTAATGTTTATGCCGCCGATCAACTCTTTGCTACCCTAGATCCTACCTTACGAAAGATAGCCATTGACGATGTGGGCGATGTTATTTTAGCTGATACCGTTGGCTTTATTCGTCATTTACCCCATGATTTAGTAGCGGCTTTCCAAGCAACTTTGCAAGAAACGCAAGAAGCAGATTTACTGCTACACGTTATTGATGTTGCTGATGAAAGAAAATTAGATAATATAGAGCAAGTTACTAATGTTTTGACGCAAATTGAAGCGGATGATATTCCTCAACTTCTCATTTGTAATAAAATAGATGCTTTAGATGAACCTTTAACACCACGTATAGACCGTGATGATGAAGGGACGCCAATTCGAGTCTGGATTTCAGCACAAAATGGCGAAGGTATGGATTTACTACCTCTTGCATTAACTGAATTATTGGCAGGTAAGATTGTCCAACATCAACTGTTGTTAACATTAGATGTCGCTGGAAAGTTTAAAGGCCTATTGTATAAGTCAGATTTTGTGGAATCAGAAACGTACGATGAAGTAGGAAATACCCTATTATCTGTTCGATTACCTATTATCGAATGGAATAAGTTACTAAAAAGAACAAATAACGAGCTGTTGCAATATGTTGTAGCGGCAACTCAAACAGAATTTTAATTTTAAAATCGGAGTAATTATGGCCTGGAACGAGCCTGGAAATAAGGATAAAGATCCTTGGGGCAATAAAGGTGGCAAAGAGCAAGGTCCACCTGACCTAAGTGATGTATTTAACGATCTCAATAAAAAATTTGGTGGATTGTTTGGCGGTAAGTCTGGCGGAAGTGGCAAATCTGGCGGTGGCTTGTCTGGTACTGGTTTTATGCTACTACTCGCTTTAGTTGCTGTCGTGTGGGGCGTTAGTGGTTTTTACACCATTAAAGAAGCTGAACGCGGTGTTGTATTACGTTTTGGTTTAGTGTCTGGTCAAGTTGGACCGGGTTTACACTGGAAACCTACGTTTGTAGATACTGTTCTACCTGTTGATGTAGAAGCTATTCGTTCATTACCAGCAGCAGGTTTCATGCTAACTAAAGATGAAAACGTTGTACGTGTTGAAATGGATGTTCAGTACCGTGTAACAGATCCTGAGCAGTACTTATTTAGCGCAGTTAACCCTGCAAACTCTCTAAGTCATGCAACAGATAGCGCTTTACGTTATGTTGTTGGTCATACAACCATGAATGATCTGTTAACAACAGGTCGTGAAGTTGTGCGTCAACAAACGGAAGTTGAATTACGTAAAATCATTGGTGCATACAACCTTGGTTTCCTTATTGTTGATGTCAACTTTTTACCAGCACGTCCTCCTGAAGAAGTAAAAGCATCTTTTGATGATGCTATTGCAGCGCAAGAAGATGAAGAGCGTTACATTCGTGAAGCTGAAGCCTATGCATTAAGTATTGAGCCTCAAGCACGTGGTCAAGTACGTCGTTTAGAGCAACAAGCTAGAGCGTATAAAGAGCAACAAACGTTAAAAGCAACTGGTGAAGTAGCACGGTTTACTAAACTATTACCGGCTTATCAAGCGGCTAAAGAAGTAACGCGCGAACGTATTTATCTTGAAACCATTGAAGAAGTTTACGGTAATGTTAGCAAAATCATGGTCGATGTTGATGGCGGTAATAACATGATGTATTTACCACTTGATCAAATTTTGAAACAACACAAAGCTGCACCGCAACAACGTAGCATGCTTGATAATTCACTTGTTCCAAAAACAACGACTTCGTCAACTAGTGACGCACAACGTGGATATTCACGTGATGCATCTCGTCAAGGGAGAAATTAATCAATGAAACGTATAGGATTAATACTAATTGGCGCCGCCATTTTATTTGCTTATTCATCGCTTTATGTCGTTTATGAAGGTCAGCGCGGCATTATTGTTCGTTTTGCGGCGGTATTAAAAGACGGTAACGATGTTACACAAGTTAATAACCCCGGATTGCATTTAAAAATCCCAATGATTGATACTGTGCGCATCCTAGATGCCCGTATTCAAACACTTGATGGTGAACCTGATCGCTTTGTAACCTCTGAGAAAAAAGATTTAATCGTTGATTCATATGTGAAATGGCGCATTAAAGATTTCGCAAAGTACTATTTACGTACTGGCGGCGGTAACAAGTTCAATGCAGAAAACATCTTAAAGCAAAAAATCAGTGATGGCCTTCGAAGCTCATTCGGTACCCGCACTATTTCAGAGATTGTTTCTGGTGAGCGTAGTGAATTAATGGATGAAGCATTAAAAGAAGCGTCAGAAAAAGCGAAAGATATCGGTGTTGAGCTGGTTGATATGCGTGTTAAGCAGATTGAATTGCCACAAGCTGTTCGTAGCAGTATCTATCAGCGTATGCGTGCAGAACGTTTATCAGTTGCTAAAGAGCATCGCTCTAAAGGTAAAGAGCAATCTGAAATCATTCGTGCTGATATCGATTCAAAAGTAGCTATCATGCTTGCAAATGCAGACAGTCAAGCCCGTATCACACGTGGTGAAGGCGACGCAGAAGCAGCCGATATTTATTCTAAATCGTATAATCTTGATCCTGAGTTCTATAGCTTCCTACGTTCGATGGATGCTTATAAGAAATCATTTAGCAATTCGTCAGATATTATGGTTGTTAAACCGGATAACGATTTCTTCAAATACATGAAGAACCCAAACGCTAAGAAATAGTTTTTAACATTTGACATAATTTAAATACTAGCTAATATTTAACCGCTGCATAGTCTTGCAGTGGTTAAATACTTTTATTACTAGGAATGTTAATTATGATTTACCAACCAACCAACCAACCAACCAACCAACCAACTTTTAAATAAACTTCTATTTTTTTTGACAATTATATTTCTTTCTACAATATGTTTTAGCAAACAAACCATTGCAGCTCAGAAAAAGACTTATGAAACAGTTACAATCGAATGTGATGCCAGTTGCATGCAGATAGTTGCAGAAGGTCGAAGAAGATCTCAAGCGTTCGAAAATTATATGAGCCAAGCGGAGCGTGAATACTATCGTCAAGTATTTGATGAAAAACCAGAAATAATATCAGTGTTACTTGAACGTAAAACATATCAAAACGATAAAGCATTGTGCGAAGCAAAAGCAAATTTAATAGCACTGAAGACAACTGCGAATATTTCAGTAATGGCAGCGGTTTACAGAGGAATTGGAAATCTGGTGCCCAAAGGAAATCTCTCTGCATATTGGGACGGTATGAGTGCATTTTCGTCTGCAGCACAAGCTAGTGACATGGCTAGGCAACGCTATAATTTACAATTAAAATGTAATAAATTGAATTCTAGGAATGAGATTATTTAAGCTAATGGGATTTTCGAGTAAATTTCTCTCGAAAATCCAGCTAATTAACGTTAATTCAATTGAGATTTTTAATGACAAGAACCCATATATTTTTCTTATTTATACTAATTGCAAGTGTATTGATATTATCAAACTTATATTTTGGTAATAGCAAAACTAATAACTATTTCGCTAAGGAAGAACTTCTTGTTTCGGACGATGTGTTACCTGTAAAAACTCTGAATAATTCCGTCCCAAGTTGTAATGTTGTTAATTTTTTTATCCAGGAAGCTACAAAAATAGATGCCCATATAGATAAACTTTCTATGTGGGCATCACAAAAAAACCTCATGTTAAATACATCAAATATTAATAAAGAAATTAGAATTCAATTACTTGGTGTTGATGTTGAAAAGTACAGAAAATTTAGTACTTACACAGATGAAACACAGGAAAGTGATGACCCCCTGAAACCATTAGAAAAGAATTTAGCCCTTAAGTTATATCAACATGTATTACTGCAGGAATATGACTTAATAATTTCAATGGTCGACAATGATGTAATTAATAGTTCAATGGGTTTTTCTGAAAAGTCTATTTTGTCATTCATAATGAATACTAATCCTAAAATAGAACCTTCAGCATTGTCGCTAATAGTAAATAGTGGGCTTTCCCCAACTATAAATGATTTAGCAACGGCCACCCGATTGAACTTATCTGTTGAAGCCATTGAAATCCTTCGTGCTAATTTTTATGGTGATTTAGGAACAACTTGGAGAAGAGGTTATAGGCAGGAAAGTTTAGCGATGATAGCTGTTGAAAAGCTTAACTATAATTTATTTAAATATTGGAGAAGTGAAGGCTCTCCAACTGCACCTGAAAATGATATAAATTCTTTGGATATAATTGAGTTACCTTCTGATAATAATAAAAGAAGCATAACCATCAAAATTTTTGATATTTTAGCTAATGATAAAATATACCCTTATAAAATCACTACTCTCGAAAGGGTTGAAAATTGGTTAACGCCTAAAGAACTCGAAACTCATAAAACTTACTTGAGAGATGCAAAAAAATATATGGAACAACGAAATGTTGCTCATATAAAAGACTTTGATGCATTAGATTCTAATACTTTACTCTTTATTCAAGATTTAAAAGGAGAAAGGAAACGCATAAATGCAATTATTGATAGCTGTAGAGTTCCGAAAAACGATAGGTTTACTGAACTTGGAAATGAAAACAAAGAAGAGAATAAATGGACGGCTTTTAACAGCCTTTCTAAATATGAAAAATCTTTAATTGTTGGTGCTCAATCTGCTTTAATTGCTAAAGATTGGGATCGATACTTAATGTTACATAATGAGGCTTTTTCAGCAGAAGAGGTTGGAGTTAGTAATACAATTGCCATATCCCAACTTATCCATTCAAACGCTCCTTTTGAATATATAGAAGTGTACATTAATATTGGAACCCCTTTATTAGTTGAGCATTTAGCTTTGGTTATGGTGAATGATAACCTTGAGTTAATGGAGAGTATTTTGCCCTATAGCTCTCATATATTTGAGAGTAATGTCGATAACATTCCTAAAAAATTCTTTGATGGTGATATTAAACTCTCTAAAGAGATGGAATTGTTGTTAGAAAAAAACACCACTTGGAATATTGATTATGGAAATAAAAATGACTGAATATACAATCGATAAAAAGGTTAAAGATTACCGCTCAAAAATTCGTAAGAATGAGATAAAACAGTGGAAGAAATTAGTTTTTATTATTGGACCAATATGGTTGGTAAATTTAATTATTGATATTTACTATGAACAAAACTACTCATTAGTTCACGCAAGTGAAAAGCTTGAAATGATGTTAGTGTTTGGACTGATATTTGGTGGTATTCTGATCAGTTATACCGCGAGAATGACTGAAAAGGTTATAGAAAACGTAGCAAGTGAGTTAATTACACATTCTAACACTAGCAATAATAACGATATGAAGCCTAAAGACTGACCTGATTATTAGGCTATGTTACGACCCGTATATTTTTGGTCAAATTTAGTTGACCAAAAAAATTAAGTTGATTATTAACCCAATCGTGACTAATTTTTACAAGAGCATTAGAGAATGGGAGATACTTTAATAATTAATTTTTAAGATTATTTTTAGGAAAATTTTCTTTCTAATCTCTATTTTTGTTTTATTTGTATTATCTTGGCGTTAATAAGAGCTTATAAATCTTAACTTATTGCTAGATCTCGCGCTAAAATCTGATAGAATTCTGCTTTAATTTCAATCCGCGAAAAAAACAATGGCTAATAATGTAGTTGTGCTCGGCACCCAATGGGGCGACG
>Ga0105354_1002054_pt1 | contig 12169 bp, 5 predicted proteins | sample GOMGulsemesocosm_FD_83658 | JGI IMG/M metagenome (GOLD analysis project Ga0105354, IMG submission 83658) | Methane-oxidizing microbial communities from mesocosms in the Gulf of Mexico - GOM9B Gulf of Mexico | ecosystem: Environmental > Aquatic > Marine > Cold seeps | place: USA: Gulf of America...
CTATTAGGTGAACGCAGTAACTTTATATTAATTGGTTTAACTGGCAGAACAGGCTCTGGCTGTACAACAACAGCTAACTTACTAACAGGCGATAGTGGTGAATTACAATTCCCTACGGCCAGTGAAGTTAATTATAAAACACAGCCATACTTCACTGGCATGGATACTAAACGATATGAAATCGTTCGAAAGTACGCCATTAAAAACAACGACCCCTTCAAAGTTATTAAAATTAGTGAGTTAATTAGCGCTCAAATATTGAACCTTGAATTAGATGCTTTAAAAGCATTTATCAAGTCGGTAATTGATAAAGATCTACATGGTAAGATTGATGACGTTTTAATAAAATCTGGATTTATTAAAAGTCAAAAAGCATTTAAAAAACTGTCTAAAGAATGTGCTTATTTCGTGAAGGGAACAAGTTCACTAGATCATGCTCTTAAAGATCTAGATATATCAAAATGGTTTCAAGTAATTAACGAGTTTACATTAAAGCTAAAAGAAGTACTTAAATCTGGTTTAGCAAATAGCTATGTTCCTATTTATCAAGGGGCAGGAGATTCTATAAGGCGTACAAGAGAAATAACACCTAATTATAGAAAACAACCTTTTGAACCACAGGGATTGTTTGAGTTACCCAGAATGGTTAACCGATTAGTGAAATTTTATCGTTATAAAGACAAACAGTCGGGTAAGAAAACTTATATAGCCATTGATACAATCCGTAATCCGTATGAAGCTAAATATTTTAAAGATAGATATGCTGCTTTTAACCTAGTTTCAATTAACGCACCAACGGATGATAGAAAAAAGTACCTACAAGACAAGTATAAATTTACTATCGATCAAATAAATGAAATTGATCAACGAGAATCCGGTAAATTTCCTAGCAATAAAGAAGTTAGCAACAAGTGCGGTTCATGTGAGCAAGAAGTAAAACAGCCTTCAGAGCATGATAAATACGATGAGTTGATAATTTCTAATGTTAAACGCTGTATTGAAATTTCTGATATACATCTATTTAACCCAAGAAATGAACCCAAAAATCATAATGTTTTAAAAGCGCAACTGGCTTGGTATTTAAGCCTTATTAAACACCCCGGTTTAATTACACCAACGCCCCTAGAGCGTGTTATGCAAGTAGCTTTCACTGCAAAAATGAATTCTGGTTGTATCTCTCGTCAAGTAGGGGCTGTTGTTACTGATGATGATTACTCTATTAAATCTGTTGGCTGGAATGATGTAGCTAAAGGACAAGTACCATGTAATTTACGCTCCCTTGAAGATTTAGAAAATTTTTCTAGTGATACTACATACAGTAAGTACGAGAGAACTAATGATAAATTTCGTGAATATGCCGCAGCAGAATTAATAAAAATTAAAGAATTAGGTAAAGAGGGACGTAATTTATCTTATTGCTTTAAATCGATTCAGAATAAAGTGGACAACGAGAAAAACCAAGTTCATACCCGTTCGTTACATGCGGAAGAAAATGCCTTTTTGCAATTAGCAAAATATGGTGGTGTCGGTATTGAAGGTGGAAAGTTATTCACTACAGCAAGCCCTTGTGAGTTATGTGCTAAGAAGGCTTACCAATTGGGCATAAAAGAAATTGTATATATAGATCCGTATCCAGGTTTAGCTATCGACCATATTATCTCTATTGGGGTAAATCCTCCTAAGTTGATACAGTTTAGAGGCGCTGTTGGTATAGCTTTTCACCAGTTATATGAGCCTTTGATGCCTTATAAAGATGAATTAAGTTACCTAGCTAACTAACAAGGAAGTTGTATGTCAGTTGTTGTCGCTAGCTGTACCCTAGCTGAGTTATTTAGTAAAAATAGCATCACTAGCTCTGACGGCACTCGAATTAACGGTGAGTTAGCCATACCTGAGTATCAGCGTCCTTATCGTTGGGGCGAAGTACAAATTGAAAAACTGCTAAGTGATTATCAGTTATTTTTGAGCGACCTAGCAAATAGCGATACAAAATACGGCTATTACTTAGGCAGTGTTATTTTACATCAGTCAGCAGAAAATGGTCTGTTAAATATTATTGATGGCCAGCAACGCTTAACGACGTTGGCACTTATTACTTATGTGCGAAGTTTGGCTCATAACGCAGAAAATCAAAGTCATTTTAGGTCAAGTCTGAGCTATGACTCTCCTGAGTCGCAACAACAAATCATCCAAAACCTTATGTGGCTACAAAGTAATGGCTTAAATCAAATCACAACATTTGATGCCGCTAAAATTAATTTAACCATAGTGGTTACTCGCTCAGAAGACGATGCTTACCGTTTTTTTGAAACCCAAAATACCGGCGGTGTAAGGCTTAGTGGCCCAGATATTATTAAAGCACATCACCTTAGAGCAATTGAACGCCATAATCAAAATGAATTTGCCGCTAAGTGGGAAGCCTTAGGTGATTTAAACCCCGTTGTAGGCTCACTTGTTAAGGGACGCTATTGGCAAAAGCTGTATAACCGTAATGTGCCTTCTCATCGTCAACCACATTTAGTAAGAAATGCCGTAGTAAACGAACTTGGCGAAAGTACTAGTAAAGGTGATGATATTGCCTACGGACGATTTGAGCGAGCTTACTTGCCTGATGGCGGCCAAATTGATAAACAAGCACAGCAGGGTTATGAATTAAGACAGCCCTTAAATAGCGGTATTAATACCATTCATTACTTAAGTTATTTTGAGGAATTAAGAAGCAAATATCTCATTAGTAATACAAACAATAAAAAGCGAATCAATAATCAAGCTAAAGGGGCTAATAATGAGAATAGTCCACTTACAAACTTCTTCGGTTTTTATCAAAAACTGATTTGCCAACTTGATGGCTGTAGCTATGTGAAAGGGTTATACGATACCGCTTTATTAATTTACATTAGTCAATTTGGTGAGCAGCAGTTAGACGTTGCTGCAAAAAAACTGTTCCGGGTAATTTACTCGCCACGCGTAAGTAATCAAAAAGCGGTAAGAGAAAATTCAATATCAGCATTTGTGCGTGATAACCCTGTACTTGATTGGATTGCCGCCAGTTACACACCCAACATGTGTTTTGATTATTTAGATCGTTTTCGTTTTAAAACAGACCCTGCTAATTTAGCCGTTGATAAAAATAGCGTTAAGAAACGCTTTATCTTTAAGGTGTTAAAACACTTTGAAATAGATTTGGTTTCTAGCCTTTCAGCTCAAGATCTTGCCGACACATACACCTCAGAGTTAGATGGCTTTATTCTCCCATTAGGGAGTGAAACGGTTGATATGAATCAGGCGAACAAGCGAAGAAATAAAGGGGAGCAACATGGATAATTTATTTGCTAACCATTTTAATGCTGATGAAAATCAAGAGAAACAGCATAATGTTGAAACTCAAGTACTAACGTTAAGTTACATTCAAACCAATGAATATCAATTTAGTATACCTAGTTACCAACGTCCTTATGTTTGGCCAGATGAAGCTGTATTAAAAATATTTAAAGATATTAACGACGCACGTATTGCCAAAGAACCGAATTACTTTATTGGTACCGTGCTTACTTCAATAGAACAAGATGAACATGGCAATAGCATTTATGAATTAATTGATGGGCAGCAACGCACCACCACGTTAATACTTATCGCACTTGCCTTTAAAATGGCAAAAGTAGAGTCGAATATTGCTGATATTGCAGCTTTTAATAAGCAACCGAGGTTGCAATTTACTATTCGAGATCAGGTGCAACATTTATTAGGTAGCTTGGCTGGCCTAGAAGATTATGTATTCCCTGGGCTAGAAGCAATTGGTGAAAACCCATACTTAAAGCGGATTTATGCTGCATTACAAGTATTAGAGCAACAAGTAAAAGCCTTAAAACTAGAAGATCGTGGTTTATTAGGCGATTATATTTTTGATAATGTGCAATGGGTGAATAACATAGTACTTAAGCAAATGGATTTAAATCGCTTATTTGCCACGATGAATACCGCAGGTATACAGCTTGAACAGGCTGATATTTTAAAATCAAAACTTCTTAAGCAGGTAACTGCTGATAAATCTTTGTTTGATGCCATGTGGCTAGCTTGTGAGCACATGGAAAACTACTTTGAACGTAATGTGCGTAAAGTTTTCCCCAATGCCCCGTGGAATGATATTAAATCAGAGCATTTATCTTGCTTTGATGAAGCGCTGTTTGTAAAAAATACTTCTAGCTCCCAGCAAAGAGATGGTTTAACCATTGTGCAGCTAGCTGAGCAGTTAAAAGAAAGTGCGGTGAGTAGCGATAAAAATAATGATGACAGCGCAGATACAGTTAATGATAACGAGCGGGATACTGGTACATACGATTTAGAGACCGAAACAGTTTATTGTCGCCCAATAATCAGCTTCCCGTTATTGCTTATTCACGCCTATCGTATTTATTTAGCCAATCGTTCTGTCGAACTAGATGATGGCTCTGATGACGTACGGCCTCGTGTACACGCTGATAAATTACTGGAGACTTTTGTACCTCTAACACAAGCCAGCGAAGATGAAGTGAAAGATTTCATTAAAATATTGTGGCAGGTGCGCTATCAGTTTGATCGTTGGGTGGTTAAATGGGTTGAGCGTGATGATAGTGATGATGAGCAATTGCGTTTGACCTATCTGACGCGAAGCGAATCAAGTGGTAAATGGTACATTAACCGCACACAGAAAGAGCTGAATGAACTGGTTATGCTGCAAAGTATACGTAATTTTACTGGTGAACGTAGTGCTCAATACTGGATCACTCCATTTATTGCAGGGTTAATAAAAGAAAACATCACCGAAGATGCACAAGCCATAGTACTACTTGAAAAAATTGATAATGATTTATCATTGGCCAGTGAATCTGAAACTCAAAAAACAGCCAGTTTTAAGCAAGCGAAACAACTGCAACCCGAAGTCAGTTCTTGGAAAAGAAACGTTGATTATTTTGCAGAAGCTAAAGGAACTAGTTTTGAGCATTATTGGTTTCAAAAACTTGAATATGTATTATGGAAACAAGAATCTGATAGGCACTTAGAGCAATTTAAGAAGTACCGTATAACCGCTAAAAACTCTGTTGAACATGTCTATCCGCAACATGAAGAACATCAAAACCAACTGGAAAGAGATTTCTTAGATGCATTTGGTAATCTGGTTTTACTAAGTCCAGGTGAAAACTCTTCATACAGCAACCAAGCCGTTAAAAAGAAACTGGTCGATTTTGAAGCCAAGCCACAATACGATTCATTAAAATTAAAAGCCATGTTCAAGTTATTAAAAGAACAAAATGATTGGCAGGAAAAGCAAATAAAACAACATCAAGGTGAAATGTTAAGCTTTTTAGCTGGGCATTATGGTGACAAGGAATAATTATGGTTAGCCAAACAAACGAACAAGCATTAGAAGCAGCAATCGAAAAACACTTAACTGGAACTTGTTTAGAGGATTTAAAAGCAGGTGTTCAAGAAGCTTCGCCTGACTTTAACAATAAGCTTTATAGGCTTGGTTATCCTTCTGACTTTGATATGCATTATGCCATAGATACCAAATTTTTCTGGCAGTTTCTGCAAGGCACTCAAGAGCTGGAATTAGAAAAACTTAAGAAAAACAGTCCTAATGACTGGGAACGAAAAGTACTTGAGCGCTTTGACCGACTGATCAAAAAGCATGGTATTTTGCACTTGCTTAAGAAAGGCCTAAGTGTTGAAGATGCTCAACTTAACCTTATGTATCCAGCGCCACTTGCTAGCAGTAGTGATTCTGTAAAGCAGAATTTCAATGCCAATATATTCAGCTCAACTCGCCAATTAAGATACTCAAAAGCAAATCCACTACAAGAAATTGATATAGTGCTGTTTATCAACGGTATTCCGTTAATAACGCTTGAACTTAAAAATGCATGGACAGGGCAAAATGCTCGATACCATGGCCAAAAACAATATCGTAATGATAGAGATACCTCTCAACCCTTATTACAGTTTAGCCGTTGTTTAGTTCATATGGCTGTTGATACTGATGAAGTGTATATGACCACTAAGTTAGCGGGGAAAAGTACATTCTTTTTACCGTTTAATAAAGGAAACAATCACGGACAGGGCAATCCTCTTAACAAGTATGGCCACAAGACTAGCTATTTATGGGAAGAAGTTTTTAGTAAAGCTAGCCTTGCTAATATTATTCAGCATTTTGTTCGCTTAGACGGCACAAGCAAAGATGATCTAAAAAAGCGAACCTTGTTCTTTCCTCGCTATCATCAAATGGATGTAGTTCGAAGGTTAATAGATCATGCATCAACCAATGGTGTTGGGCATACTTATTTGATCCAGCATTCTGCCGGTTCTGGTAAGTCTAACTCTATTACTTGGGCGGCTTATCAGCTTATTGAAACTTACCCTGTAAGTGCAGATATTAAAGGTAGTAAAGGTATTGAACAACCTTTGTTTGATTCAGTGATTGTAGTAACAGACAGACGATTACTTGATAAACAACTTAGAGATAATATTAAAGATTTCTCTGAAGTTAAAAATATCGTTGCTCCTGCATTTAAGTCATCAGAGCTAAAAACAGCACTTGAGAGTGGTAAGAAGATAATTATCACAACCATTCAAAAATTCCCATTTATTATTGATGGGCTTGCAAATCTTAGTAATAAAAGATTTGCAGTAATAATAGATGAGGCTCATAGCTCTCAAGATGGTGATACCTCGGGTAAGATGAATGCTGCTATGGGATTTGTTGATGATGAAATTGTTGATAAAGCGCTTCGTAGTATAAAAGCTAGAAAGATGAACCCCAATGCGTCTTATTTTGCATTTACAGCAACGCCAAAAAACTCTACTTTAGAGAAGTTCGGTCAAAAACAAGATGATGGTAGATTTAAACCATTTCACCTATATTCGATGAAGCAAGCGATTGAAGAAGGTTTTATTCTTGATGTTATTGCTAACTATACAACTTACAAAAGTTATTATGAGATTGAGAAGTCGATACAAGATAACCCTGAGTTTGATACCAAAAAAGCACAAAAACGATTGCGAGCCTATGTGGAAAGTAGCCAACAAACAATTGATACTAAAGCAGAAATTATGCTCGAACACTTTATCCCACAAGTAGTAAATACTAAAAAATTACGGGGTAAAGGCAAAGGGATGGTCGTTACACAGAATATTGTTACGGCGATTCGTTATTACAAAGCAATGAGACGAATATTAGAGGCACAAGGAAATCCGTTCAAAATTGCGATAGCATTTTCTGGTACAAAAGAAGTTGATGGCTTTGAATACACTGAAGCTGAAATGAACGGTTTTGCCGAAAGCAAAACTAAAGATAAGTTTGATACAGATGAATATCGTTTGTTGGTTGTTGCTAATAAATATCTTACTGGTTTTGATCAGCCGAAACTATGTTCAATGTATGTAGATAAGAAATTAGCGAGTGTACTTTGTGTTCAAACATTATCTCGATTAAATCGCTCTGCGCCAAAACTTGCCAAGAGAACAGAAGATTTGTTTGTGCTTGATTTCTTTAACAGTGTTGATGAAATTAAAACAGCATTTGATGATTTTTATACTTCCACAACATTATCTGAAGCAACAGACGTTAATGTGTTACATGAACTTAAAGATGCAATGGATGATGTTGGTGTTTATGAGTCGTACGAAGTCGAAGATTTTTTTGACCGCTATTTTGACGGTGAAGATGCACAAACATTAAGCCCAATTATTGATACTGCGGCTGAACGCTTCAATGAAGAACTAGCTCTTGAAGATGATGACAAAATCGATTTTAAAGTTAAAGCTAAACAATTTGTGAAAATTTACGGCCAAATGGCTTCAATCATGCCATATGAAATAGTCGTTTGGGAGAGGTTATTTTGGTTCCTTAAATTCTTAATTCCAAAATTAATTGTCAAAGATCCTGATTCTGAAAAACTTGATGCTCTACTAGATTCCGTTGATTTAAGCTCATATGGGCTACAACGTGTGAAGCTTAACCATAGCATTACGTTAGATGCTGAAGAAACGGAATTAGATCCACAAAATCCAAATCCTCGTGGTGCACATGGTGGTGAAGAAGATAAAGATCCTCTTGATGATATTATAAAAAACTTTAATGAAAGGTGGTTCCAAGGCTGGAGTGCTACACCTGAGGAACAGAAAATTAAATTTATAAACATTGCAGAAAGCGTGAAAACTCATCCTGATTTTAAAGCCAAATATCAAAATAACCCAGATCCTCATAACCGAGAGCTAGCGTTTGAGAAAATGCTTAAGGAAGTAATGCTAGCAAGACGTAAAGACGAGTTGGACCTTTATAAGTTGTATGCTGGAGATAGCGCCTTTAAAGCGTCTTGGACACAAAGTATGCAACGTTCAGTTGGTTTATAAAACAGGTTGGTTATTTATGTTTCGAAATTTTACAAGCTGGAAAAACAACACCAACGGTGAACGTGAAGAAAAAAAGTCATTGAGCGAAGCATCACTTAAATAGAAATTACATAAAGACCAAGCGCTGCTTAACATGGCGTATGGTTATATCAAGGAATATTATTAATGCAGTATTCAGAAAAAGAGTTAGAAATAGCTAGAGTACAAGCTAAAGAAATTTGGAAGCTTCTTGATTACATAAGAGGGGCGTCACCTATTGCTGATTTTAGATCATTAGCATATTCATTATTATTTATAAGATATATGCAAGCAAAAACAGGCCAGCATTTTGATGCACCTAAATTTTATGGTTTCTCTGAGATAGCTAGTTACATCTCTATGTTGACAGACGCATGTGTAGATCTTGAATTATTCGACGCTCAATTAGCTACGCAGTTGAGTGGCCATATTGAAAGAGTTTTACTCAACAATAGAAATATCGAGGAAGAAAATGTTAGATGGGCAGTTAATGGAGGCTTTAATAATGATAATCATGCCGTAGTAGATTTAACTCTTTCTGTTTTAAATAACTTATTTTCAGAAAATGAAACAAAATCAGGAAGTGAGTTTTATACTCCGAATGATATTAACAAACTTGTGGCTACATTAGCTTTAGATTTCTCGCCATTTTCTGTTTGTGACCCCTTTGCTGGAAGCGGCAATACCGTCTTTTCTTTTTATGACAATTTACCTCGCAGTTATCAAAATGACGTATCAATTGATACGCAAGAAATGAATCCAGATGCTCATTTTCAGGTACAAATAACACGTATTATAAAAGGTATTCGTGGCTTCGATTTTCTTGGCGACTCTTTATCAAAACCTGAGTATTCGGCTAATAAATATGACTTAATAGCTTCTTTTCCGCCTTTTGGATTAAAAATACCTAAAGATATTAGAAACGATATAATTCAAAAAGAATCACGTCCTTTTCTCTACTTAGCTGACATCCTTCCTAATAGCAGAAGTGATTGGTTTGTGACTCTTTCCATGCTTTCTTCTTTAAAACTAGAGGGGAAATTAATTTGTGGTATGACTTTAGGTGCATTTACTAGAGGGGGGTCTGAATCATCGGTTCGAGAGTCTCTAATAACGAAAAATATTATTGAAACTGTTATTTTGCTACCTAAAGGAATTCATTACTCAACAACAGCATCCACGGTTATTGTTATTATGAATACAGGAGGACACCCTAGCATTGATACAAAATCAATTCGCTTTGTTGATGCTTCTTTATTTTATGAACCCAAGCGTGGAAGAAATTTACTTTCCCAAGATAATATTAAGGGCATTGTTGATTCCTGTAGACAAGATGGACGATTTAGTTATTCTGCTAGTTTTGAAGAAATTAGAGAAAAAGACTTCAACTTAGATCCAACCCTTTATGTAAATAAAACAATCAAGATAAATAAACTAACTCTGAGAAACTTTAGAGGTTACAAAAAATTTAGCCTATCAATTAATAATAAATTAACTGTGCTAGTTGGTGAAAATGGTGCTGGTAAAACAAGCATACTTGAAGCCATCGCTTGTGGTTTAGGGCCATTTTTAACAGCAATGCCCGATGCAAAAGGTAAGCTCATTCGTAACACTGATATTCATGTCAGTTCTAAAGGTGTTGCTGATTCAGCACAGGTTTCTATAGACACAGTATCAAGTTTAAGTTGGGACTTAGCTACAAAAGGAGCGAATAAAAGTAGTATTGCGAAGGTAGGTACAGCGGCACTTTCTGATTATGCTAGACAGATAGTAGAGCTAGATGAAGAATATCCTCTAATTGCTTATTACGGAACAAATAGGACACTATCTGCCAATACAGGTAAAGTACTTATAAATCCATTTGAAAAAGAAGCTCGTGGTGACGGCTATGACTCTGCTTTAGACGCTAAAATTAATTATAACGTTATAAAAAATTGGTTCTCCAAAATTGAAGTTGATGAACTAAAATTGCGTGATGAACAAAAGAATCACAAGTTAATTCATCCAGCTAAACAATTAATTCAGACTACTGTTAAAGCAATTGTAGTGAGAACCGAAAACGTTTCTTTTAACAAAAACACAAATGATGTTGTTGTATCTTGGAAAAATGAAGAAGACAAAACGATTTCACTGAGTTTAGAGCAGTTGAGTGAAGGCTATAGAAATATGGTGGCTTTAACCATTGATCTAGTTAGAAGAGCATACTTGCTTAATCCTAAAAGTGAAAATCCATTAAATGTTAGCGGTATAGTTTTGATAGATGAAATTGAACTACATCTTCATCCAAGGTGGCAACAAAAAGTACTCACCGATTTAACTAACTTATTTAAAAATATACAGTTCATTGTCACAACACACAGTCCACAAATATTAACAACAGTAAAAGGTGAAGCAATTCGTGTTGTTTCAAGTACATTTGAACAGGCTGAACTTGTATCTTCTCCTTTTGGTGGTGAAAGTAACAGAGTGCTCTTACAAGTATTAGGTGTTGAAGCTAGGCCCAAAACTATTGTTTCTGAGTTACTAGCTAGATACTTTGCCTTAATTGAAGATGGTAAAGGCGAGGGCGAAGATGCCCTAGAATTAAGGAAACGGCTCAATGAACTAACCGATTCTACTGAGCCAAAACTCGATGAAGCAGATCTTGCGATTAAGCGAGTTAAATGGATGAAATCAAGAAATAAGCAGTAAAATATGCCTTTATATAATGTAGATGAACCTAGGGAGCTCATTGATTTCACCTCTGAAACCCCTTTAGCAACTTGGAACGAGTTGAAAGCTAATAGTGATGTTAATAGCTCAGTTAAACGGGCCGCTTTTATAAAAACAGGTGGTTTATGTATTTATTGTGAACATAAACTGATACCAAAACTAGACTACCAAATTGAACATTTTCATCCTAAATTAGGTAATGATAATTCAGAATTTGGCGATGGTGTACCTAATAGAGCAATTGAGTGGTTGAACCTTTTTCCTGGTTGTTTAGGCGGTACAGCGAGAAAAACAGATTTTACATCAGAAGTTGATCATGCTGAAAGAACTGGCGCTAATGGAAAAAACAAATCTGCATTAACCTGTGGTCAACGTAAAAAAGATAAACCCGTAGAAAATAATTTTATTCCTCCAGAACTATTATCTAATGATCGTTCTATTTTTAAATTTAATGGTTCAGATGGTTCTATATCGGTTGACGAACAGGCATGCGGAGCTTTGGGAGTTGGCATTAGACTAGCAAATAAGCATAGCCAGGAACTAAATTTAGATAGCAAACGTCTTAGAGGCATACGAGAAAAGTTTAGCTCAATTTTGGAATCGGAGTTTAATAAAGCTTTCAAATTTGCTCCAGACGATATAGAAGGCTTAATCAATGAATGGCTAGCCTTAGATGAACACGGTATTCACCAGCATCCTTTTTATTCTTTAATTGTCTCAAAGTATAAATAGTTTTTAATAACGCTACGTAAAATCTACGGGGAAATAGTCGCAAAAATAAATTTCATGCACGTAGCGTAACGTAAATATCGATCCAGAACTTAACTAGCGAACACGATTTTTATTTTTACAGAATGACTATTTAGTTTAATATAATCATTAAGATATAATCGCAAGTAAAGCCTGGATCGATCCAGATGTTAATTTGGAATAACAATAAATACCCATATTTACTGATATTTACTGATATTTATTACTTATTAAAATACATATTTTAAAAGGTAATATGATACAATATAGCTAGTTGTATACCTGGGCCTGATTCTAGCTA
>Ga0105354_1002055_pt1 | contig 12165 bp, 13 predicted proteins | sample GOMGulsemesocosm_FD_83658 | JGI IMG/M metagenome (GOLD analysis project Ga0105354, IMG submission 83658) | Methane-oxidizing microbial communities from mesocosms in the Gulf of Mexico - GOM9B Gulf of Mexico | ecosystem: Environmental > Aquatic > Marine > Cold seeps | place: USA: Gulf of America...
AAAAAGAAATATTACGTTGGAGATTATGCTTGAATGAGCGAACCAAAAACAGATCAGCAGTTAGTTGAGTTAGTACAACAAGGGAATAAAGCCGCTTTTGATTTATTAGTGATTAAATACCAAAATAAGGTATTAAATCTAGTCAGTCGATTTGTAAAAAACCAAGGCGATGTACCTGACGTAGCGCAGGAAGCATTTATTAAAGCTTATCGAGCACTCCCAAATTTTAGGGGCGATAGCGCATTTTATACTTGGTTGTACCGAATCGCTGTTAACACAGCTAAAAATTATTTAGTAGCACAAAAGCGCCGACCATCGAGTTCTGATATTGATATTGAAGACGGGGAATATTTTGATGGTGGAGATGAACTTCGAGAAAGCGCATCGCCGGAACGTTTGTTATTAACGAATGAACTAAGAAGTGTAGTAGTAGCTACCTTAGAGAAACTTCCTGAAGATTTACGTACAGCAATTACATTACGTGAATTAGACGGACTAAGTTATGAAGATATTGCTAATGTAATGGAATGTCCAGTTGGGACAGTTCGTTCGCGTATTTTTAGGGCTCGAGAAGCGTTGGATAAGCAAATCGATCCACTAATGCAACGATAGAAGGTAATTATAGTGTCAAATAATAAAGAAACATTATCATCATTAATTGATGGACAAGAACTTTCAGCACAGCAGTTAGATTTATTGATTGCACAAGCTCAATCTGAATCAGACTTTGAGCGTTATCATTTAATTGGTGACAGCATACGTGATGAATTATCACCTGCGTTTTCGTTAGATTTTGCAAGCAAAGTTAGTGCGGCTATCGCCCTTGAACCAGCAATCTTAGCACCTAAGAAAGCACCTCAAGTTGAACTTGTTGAAGATGTTGCTGCTCCAAAAGGCAATGTGGTCTCGTTGTTCGGACGTTTCGGTTCTTATGGTATCGCAGCCTCTGTTGCTGCCGTTATGGTTGTAAGTGCTATTCAAATACAATCTAATCAAGATGTTGAACAAGGTATTCCTGTATTACAAACAATACCAACAGGTGGTTATGCATCGCCAGTAAGCTTGCAAACGCCTTCAGTTGCTAATGATGTTCAACAGCAAATGGCACAAAAAGAGCGCCTTGAATTACAGCGCCGCATGAATGCATATGTCAAAGATCATTTGTTACAGCAGCGTCTAAAATCAAGTGCACCAGCACCACAAGAGTAGGGGAAGGTATTGATCATTACTCGTAGTTTAGTTGGTGTTATCTCACTGTTAGTGTCTAGTTTTGCAATGGCAGAAAAAACACCAACAGATTGGTTAAAGAATATGGATTTAGCGCATCAAACGCTAAACTTTACCTTACCAATGGTGCATTTAGAGCCAAAGTCAGCGCAAACATATTTATTTGAACATGGTGTTAGCCATGGTAAACAAGTCGTTTATATTGCCGCATTAAGTGGGCCTGTAAGGCACAGTTATCGTGTCGATAACCTTGTTACCTATATGGAACCAGAAAGTAGACCATATACAATTAACGCTGATAAAATCATTAGTCCATCACCTGCTATTTTTGTTGGAAAAACTCAACATATTTTAGATAATTATTCGTTAACTATGATCGAAAAAGGGCGAATTGCCGGTCGAGTGACGCAATTAATTAGGCTAAAAGCAAAGGATAAACATCGTTTTAATTACATCTTATGGCTAGACTTGGAAACATCGTTGCTTTTAAGATATGACTTGTTTGATCTCAATAATAATTTACTTGAACAAGTACAAGCCGTTGGGTTGCAGGTCAGTGAATTACCAAGTGACAATATTTTAAAACTTAGTGTCAAACAAAACGACGAAACACAAATGATGGCGGCCGTACCGCAACAAAATTGGAAATTTAGCTGGCTTCCTAGTGGTTTTAAAATTCAAGCCAGTGACTCGCATCGCATTGTAAATACAGCGCAAGCCGTTGAATACTTAATGCTCACAGACGGATTGTCTCAAGTCTCAGTATATATCGCCAAAGCGGGTAATATAGAATTACCTGCAAAGTTATTTACCAATAATGGTATTGCTATGGCCAATCACCGACAGGGACAATTAGATATCACTGTTGTTGGTCGAATTCCCTATGATACTGCAATGAAAATTGCACGCTCAATACAGCCTAAATAATGCTTGAGCAAAAAGCGATAGTCACCGAAATATATGCCGACGGTGTGGAAGTTGAATATGAAATTAATTCAAGTTGTTCAAGCTGCGCCAGTGAAGACAGTTGCGGCGTAGGTACGGTGGCTAAGGCTTTTTCTGGAAAAACGCAACGAACTCGATTATACAGTTCATTAATCCTATCTATTGGGCAAACGATAACAATTGGCACCCAAGAATCTAATATTTTAATTGCAGCAAGCATTACATATCTATTACCGCTAGTTGGTTTGATAAGTGGTAGCCTCGTTGGGCAGTCACTTTTGGTTGGATTCTTGAGCCTTGAAAACTATAGTGCAATTTTGATGGGGATAGCTAGTGGTTTTCTTGCTCAGCGTATTGGCCGTCATTGGCTGAAAAATCATAGTGACTCACAACCTGAAATAGTTATTGTCAGCGGCAATTTTACTTAACTCGCTCGGGCAATCTTACCCAATGTTGGTTTACGTGTGACCATTTTCACTCTTAGGGTGAATACCTTTGGCGCACTAGTCATATTTACGGTAGAATTGCCCACAATTCTTGTGTCTAAATTTATAATCTGTGTAGCGCTATATCATCGATTATTAATTATTTAATTTTAAGTTGGCTATTCTTTCAATGAAGCATATACGTAATTTCTCTATTATTGCCCATATTGACCACGGCAAATCTACTCTTTCTGATCGTTTAATTCAATTTTGTGGTGGGTTACAAGACCGTGAAATGGAAGCTCAGGTTCTTGATTCAATGGATATTGAGCGTGAGCGCGGTATTACCATTAAATCTCAAAGTGTCACACTTGATTATAAAGCGAAGGATGGTGAAACTTACCAACTAAACTTTATCGATACGCCTGGACATGTTGATTTTACTTATGAAGTTTCTCGTTCTTTAGCGGCTTGTGAAGGTGCTTTATTAGTAGTTGATGCCGCTCAAGGCGTAGAGGCTCAAACTTTAGCTAATTGTTATACGGCGCTAGATATGGATTTGGAAGTTGTTCCAGTCCTGAATAAAATTGATTTGCCTTCAGCAGATCCTGATTCTGCAGCTGAAGAGATTGAAGATCTTGTAGGCATCGATGCAATGGAAGCTGTTCGATGTAGTGCTAAAACCGGTTTAGGTATTGAAGATGTACTTGAAGAAATTGTAGCTAAAGTACCTGCTCCTGTAGGAAATACTGATGCCACCACACCCCTGCAAGCATTGATTATCGATTCTTGGTTTGATAATTATCAAGGTGTAGTTAGCTTGGTACGAATCATGGAAGGCCAGGTTAAAGTCGGTGACAAGATGAAAGTAATGTCTACTGGCGATATTCATATTATCGATAAAGTGGGTGTGTTCACGCCAAAGCAAACTGAAACTGGTATTTTAAAAGCTGGCGAAGTAGGTTACATCATTGCGGGTATTAAAGAAATTCATGGCGCACCAGTAGGTGATACCCTAACACTTTCTCGCAACAGCGCAGCAGAAGTACTTCCAGGCTTTAGTAAATCTACTCCTCAAGTTTATGCGGGCTTATTCCCAATTAGCTCTGACGATTACGAAAACTTCCGTGACGCCTTAAATAAGTTAAGTCTTAATGATGCCTCTCTAAACTTTGAGCCTGAAACATCTAGTGCATTGGGCTTTGGTTTCCGTATTGGTTTCTTAGGCATGCTGCACATGGAAATCATTCAAGAACGCTTAGAACGTGAATATAATCTTGACTTAATAACAACGGCACCGACTGTAAATTATGAAGTGGTAACGACAACTGGTGAAACCGTTAATGTTGATAATCCATCTGATTTACCTCCAGTTCAAAATATTGCTGAGATACGTGAGCCAATGGTTGAAGCCAATATTCTTGTGCCACAAGAGTATTTAGGATCTGTTATTACGTTATGTATCGAAAAACGCGGTATTCAAACAAACTTGGTTTATCACGGAAAGCAAGTTGCTGTGACTTATGAACTGCCAATGGCTGAAGTGGTATTAGACTTTTTTGATCGTTTGAAATCGACATCTCGTGGTTATGCTTCTCTCGATTACAATTTTAAGCGATTCCAAGAGTCTGACATGGTTCGTGTTGATATGTTAGTTAATGGTGAACGTGTTGATGCCCTTGCTATGATTACTCACCGTGACGGCGCCCAGCGTCGAGGTCGTGCAGTTGTTGAAAAAATGAAAGAGCTTATTCCACGTCAAATGTTTGATATTGCTGTGCAATCGGCTATAGGTGGTCAAATTATCGCCCGTACTAACATTAAAGCGTTAAGAAAAGATGTAACCGCTAAGTGTTACGGCGGCGATGTGAGCCGTAAGAAGAAATTACTGCAGAAACAAAAAGCAGGTAAAAAACGCATGAAGTCTGTCGGTAATGTCGAGTTACCACAAGAAGCATTCTTAGCCGTCTTAAAAGTTGGAGAATAATTAATGGCGACGTACTTTGAACTAATTCTAGTTCTGGCAACCTCGTTTACAGGACTCGTATGGGCCATTGATCATTTTATGTTTTTACCAAAACGTAAAGCGGTGGTTGCTGGCCTACCTGATGGTATAGAAGAAGAGGCAAAGCAGGCCGTATTGCAAGAGTCGGCCTTGGTTGAAAATTGCCACGGTCTCTTTCCTGTCATAGGATTTGTATTGATTCTACGTTCATTCATATATGAACCTTTCCAAATTCCGTCAGGTTCTATGATGCCAACTCTATTGATTGGCGATTTCATTCTGGTTGAAAAGTTTGCCTATGGTATTAAGTTACCGGTTCTACGTACTAAGGTGCTCGAAACTGGCAAGCCTAAGCGTGGTGATGCTGTCGTCTTTAAATATCCACCAAAACCTGATGTTGATTATATAAAGCGTGTTGTCGGTGAACCAGGTGATACTGTGCGATATATCAATAAGCAATTATCGATTAAGTCGCCTTGTGTAGACGGTTTAGATATTAAGGACTGTGGCACATTTAGAAAAGTAGAAATTGATATATTATCGCAAGGTGATTTCATTCAAGAAGGTTATCCATTAACTGGGGCTAGTGAAAACTTATTGGGTGTAGAACATCAAATATTATTTAACCCAGCTTTTGCTGTTAGACCTGAGTATTTTAATCAAACGGGAATCCGTCAAGGCGAATGGCTAGTGCCACAAGGCAGTTATTTTGTGATGGGTGATAATCGTGATAATAGCCTAGACAGCCGTTTTTGGGGATTTGTACCAGAAGCTAACATGGTCGGTAAAGCCGTATTTATTTGGACTAGTTTTTTGTTTGAACGCGCACCAGAAGATATTATTCCAACGTGGGTGCCAAGTGGTATTCGCACTGAACGTTTAGGAAAAATTGGACAATAGTAATGAGAAATATTCCCTACGAAAAATTAGAAAGAAAAATAGATTACAGTTTTACCAATAGAGACTTTTTATTACAAGCGTTAACACATCGCAGCATGGGCGGTGCTCATAATGAGCGTTTAGAGTTTTTGGGTGATTCATTACTTGGCATGTTTATCGCCGAGGCATTATATATCAAATTTCCAAATGTGGCCGAAGGTGACTTAAGCCGTATGCGAGCTACATTAGTGCGAGGCCAAACATTGGCGGAATTAGCACGTGATTTTGAAGTCGGTGACTTTTTGCGCTTAGGCCCAGGTGAGTTAAAAAGTGGTGGCTTTCGTCGTGATTCAATTCTAGCGGATTCAGTTGAAGCTATTATAGCTGCCGTATATCTTGATAGTGATATGAAGCAGTGTGAATCCTTGGTACTCAATTGGTATCAGTCTCGCCTTAATTCTATTGAGCCGGGTGTTAGTCAAAAAGATCCTAAAACTCAATTACAAGAATGGTTGCAAGGCAGACGCTTGCCATTGCCAACTTATGAAGTATTAGAGGTTACAGGCCAAGCACATAATCAACGCTTCACTATGTCATGTGCAGTAGAAGGCGTTGACGAAAAAGCCATTGGCGTGGGGACTTCCCGTCGTAAAGCAGAGCAAGACGCTGCTCAAAAAGCATTAGAGGTTATTCATGCAACAGCAAAGTAATGATGATGAGACATTTTGTGGTTTTGTTGCCATAGTAGGTCGTCCTAATGTGGGGAAATCAACATTAATTAATAAGATTCTTGGCCAAAAGGTCAGTATCACTTCGCGTAAACCTCAAACAACACGTCATCGTGTTATGGGGATTGATACCGACGGTGCTTATCAAACTATTTACGTTGATACACCTGGATTACATAGTGAAGAAAAGCGCGCGATCAATCGATTAATGAACCGTGCTGCGGCGAGTTCAATTGGTAATGTTGAAATGGTCTTTTTCTTGGTTGAAGGTACTCAGTGGACTGGCGATGATGAAATGATTGTCAATAAACTGCGAAAAAGCTGTCAAGATACACCAGTCATCTGTGTTGTAAATAAAGAAGATAATGTTCAAATTCGTTCTGAAATGTTGCCTCATTTACAATGGTTGGGTACGCAATATGACTTTGATGCCATTATGCCAATTTCTGCTAAGAACGGTGATGGTGTCAACAAACTCATCTCATTAGCACGTAATGCTATTCCTAAAGGGCAACATCATTTCCCTGAAGATTACATTACCGATCGTTCTCAGCGTTTTATGGCCTCTGAAATCATCCGTGAAAAGCTTATGCGTTTTACGGGAGACGAAATACCTTATGCTGTAACTGTTGAAGTTGAAGCATTTGCGATGCAGCCTAATGGTGTTTTCAATATTAGTGCACTAATACTTGTTGAACGTGAAGGCCAAAAGCGCATGATCATCGGCAAGAAAGGCGAAAAGTTGAAGCAGATTGGTCGTGAAGCGCGCAAAGATATGGAAGAGATGTTTGACAATAAAGTCTTCCTTGAATTGTGGGTTAAGGTCAAATCCGGCTGGGCAGATGATGAACGTGCTTTAAACAGTCTTGGTTACGGCGATACTTAATTGAATACCCCGGCGCGCACAAACGACATATCACCATTGTGCGCCGCTTATCTTATCCACTCCCGCCCATTTAGCGAAAGCAGTCTTATTGTTGAACTTTTTACAGAAAGTCACGGCCGAATCTCTGCCGTTGCAAACGGTGTTAAACGTCGAAATAATGTCAATAAAAGTTTGTTGCAGGCGTTCAGGCCATTACTTGTTAGTTGGCGTGGCAACGGTGATTTAAAAACCCTTATCCGAATAGATTCACCCACCTTACCATTACCCCTTGCGAAGCAATATCTCTATAGTGGCCTTTATCTAAATGAACTTGTATTGAGACTATTAGCAAAAGAGGCATCACAGCCTGCTATATATAATGCATATCATGCCACGTTAATGTCATTATCAAAATCTCAAGATATCGAAATCACTTTGCGTCAATTTGAACTAACTTTATTAGAAGAGCTAGGGCATGGATTTTCACTCACTGTTGATGTCGATGGTCAAACAATTGAACCTAATTGGAAATATGACTTATTGCACGAACAGGGTTTTATTAGCCGCGTTGATGGAAAATTCTTGGGTGAGTCGATTATTAATATTGCAAACACAAATTATTGTAATAATATAACCCGAAATCATGCAAAACATCTGACTAGACAGGCGCTGCTGCCTTTGTTGGGAACCAAACCCTTACATAGTAGACGGCTGTTTTCTCGTTCAAAATTATTAAGGAATAGTGAATGAACCCTATATTTCTCGGTGTCAACATCGATCACATCGCCACGCTTCGTCAAGCACGCGGAACGACATATCCAGATCCTGTTCATGCGGCTAGTGTTGCTGAATTAGCGGGTGCCGATGGTATTACCATCCATTTACGTGAAGACAGACGACATATACAAGACAGAGACGTTTATACGCTAGCACAAACACTTCAAACTCGTATGAACCTCGAAATTGCAGTTACACAAGAGATGTTGTCGATTGCTTGTAACGTACAACCTGAATATGTGTGTTTAGTGCCTGAAAAACGCGAGGAGTTAACCACTGAAGGCGGTTTAGACGTCGCTGGTCAACTCGATAGCATGCTAGAAGCCGTTTCACAGCTTAAAGGTGCAGGCATCAAAGTGTCATTGTTTATCGATGCTGATAAATCTCAAATAGACGCTGCTGTTGCTGTCGGGGCACCTTACATTGAATTGCACACGGGATGTTACGCCGATGCAAAAAACGATATAGATCAAGCCAAAGAGCTAAAACGTATTCAGGATATGGCCAAGTATGCCCATCAGCAAGGTTTGGTTGTTAATGCAGGTCATGGCTTGCATTATCATAACGTGGCGCCTATTGCCGCAATCCCTGAAATCTATGAGCTAAATATAGGTCATTCGATAATTGCTCGCGCTTCTATTGTTGGATTAGAGCAGGCTGTCAAAGATATACGCGGTAAGATGATTGAAGCACGACATAGCCGATAAACTGACTCAACATTGAGGAATGATAATGAAAATAAACAGCGCAATTTTATTCATGTTATGTTTGTTTTCGTTGTCTGCTGAGGCTAAAGGCAAGATATTAAAACCCTTTAAGAGTGACGGCTGCAGTTCATTTCCTGATGGCACTGTGCAGCAGAAACAGCTTTGGCTGCACTGCTGTAGAGCACATGACTTTGATTATTAGCAAGGTGGAACAATCAATCAGCGCATTACTTCAGATATTAGATTACACAAATGTGTTGCTAAAGTAGGTCATCCTAAAATAGCCAAACTGATGTTAGCGGGAGTTCGTGTTGGTGGGATGCCATATCTCCCCACTCCTTATCGTTGGGGGTATGGATGGCCGTATCCTCGTCTATACGGTGAGCTCAGCGCAACCGAGAAGGAAATGGTGATCGAAAAATCCACAGGCAACTTTTAGTTGTTGTATCTAGCAGCAATAATGCTGTAACTTCATTCTATTCAAACTTAACATTTATCTGGTGGTGGCATTAATGCGATTTTTAATCCTATTATCAATATTATGCTTTTCAAAAATATCTATTGCCCAACAACTTACCGTGCTCACAGAGAGCTTGCCACGTTATCAGTACCGCACGGATAACGGCGAAATAACGGGTTATGGCGTATCACTGGTTAAGGAAGTATTAAAACGAGCTGGTTTGCCTGATGAGATTAAAATGTTGCCATGGGAGCGTGCCTACCGAACTACTCTAGTTAAGAAAAATGTCATGCTATTTTCAATGGTTAGAACCAGAGAAAGAGAAAATTTATTTAAGTGGATTGGTGAAGTGGATCAATTGCATTATTCATTTTTTGGCTTGAAATCGCGGAATAATTTAATCATAAAATCCATTGAAGAGGCTAAGCACCATCGCATAGGGGTTCACAAAGAGTCTTTTGCCCATAAAAAATTAAAACAAACTGGTTTTTTAAACATTTCTAGTAATGGAAGTTATAGACAGCTATTAGCAATGCTCAATGGCGATAGATTTGATTTGATATTTGCACCTAAAGTGCCATTACAGGCGATGTTAGCGAATCCAAAGTACAAATCAGCAGAATTACATGAAGTTTTTCCCTTTAAAAAAATTAATCAAAAACTATTTATTGCAGTAAGTAAATCGACCGATGAAGTATTGGTGGAAAAATTAAAACGTGCCTATGAAGATGTTGTAAATTCTGGTGATAAAGCGCGGCTAATGAAGGCGTGGCTTAATAAGAGTTAACAGAGTGTGTTAGAGTATAATTTGATAACAATCAGTAACATCTGAACATAAAGGATTACGCTTTTTATCTCAGTGGCATTGTAAGCTATGGCTCATTAAATATGGAGCAGTGGCAGATAACATGAAAAATCTAATCTCAACAGTAATCTCAATTTCAGTATTATTATTTTCAACACAAGCGTTAGCGCAAAGTCAGGACTGTAGTGTAATCGATAAACAGATAGTAACAATAGACAATCACGCCGACAATTTCTATTCCTTAGCAAACTACCAATTTGATGATAAAGCCTTGTTAGATTCATTACGGGATCATAGTCGTATATTTAACGATCGTTCTTTTGAAAAAATGCTTAACACCATCGAGCTTACGATAGCGCGTGAAGAGAACGATTTAATGATTAAAATAGCACCTTTATCTCGCTATCTAAATGAATGGAACCTTCAACATTGTAGTTAATATTTTAAAGCTGTTAAAAATGGCGTGTATGCACGCCATTTTATGATTAATCCACTTTTCAGCTTTGTTTATTATTAGTCTCTTGGTATAGATAACTCGCCGCCGCTTGCCCCATTAATCGATATTTATGACCTACATCAGGCACTATTATAAGTTGCCAATTGAACTCTAGGCCAAGTTCTGCAGCCATTTTCTTAGATTTATTATAAAAATAACGTGCCCTAGAAAGGCGATGTAATCCTTGTTTGTTGACTGCTGGGCTGTGTAATATCATGCCACCAGTTTCATTTTCATTGTCTTTTTCACCAATAAATAGGATAAGTTCCTCAGAAAAAGCCTGTTGTAGATGGCTTTTCGATAATAGGGCGTCAAGTGTTCCAAAAGGAAGCTTTTCTTGTAGGCTGGGAACTGTATATGAACCAGAATTAGAGGCTAGAATACGATTTGCTTTTGTATTGGGCTTAAACACAGCTAGTCGGTGAGCAATCTGACCTCCTGCTGAATGTCCAAAAATATCGTACTGTGTTTGTTTTGAGTTTAAAGCCTTAACAGTATCATCAAATATCCGATCAAAGTCTTCAAATATGAAACTCTCTGAATCGTAATTTGGGTTAAAACTTAAATCCCTATCATCATCAATTTTAAATACCATTCTATTGTTATATTTTTCCTGCTTAGGTGCTTTTAAGAATTTAATATTTTCGATGACTCCACCTAGATGATAAGCAGCAAAGTCATATTCCTTTTCTTTGTATGATGGAGAAAGAATAAGTGTGTTGTATTTTTCGGAAGAAGCAATCCATGAGTCTCGATAATCATCAGCGTTTCGACCTGCCCCAGGGATGACGATCAAAATAGGGGAGTGCTCAGTAAATCCTTTTGGTTTGTGATAGAAAACGTTGACTGTATGTTGTTCTCTATTTTTTCCTCCTTTCACCGAAAAACTGCCTGAGCCAAATTTAATATTAGGTGTTGTTATACTGACTTGATTATTGATGTTATTGCTTTGTTCATTGTTTTTATGAGCACAACCCGAGACACCCATGATAAAAATACATACGATCGATAGAACTTTCACTTTACTCTCCTCAAATATAAAATAATTAATGATAAGCATACGCAACTATTGTTTGCATGCTTGTCATGGCAAGAAACTCTACATTTAGTGAGGTTTAAGGTCTTACTGATTCTAAAAAACACTGGCCAATTTTGAAAAGGGTTAGAGTTATTTAGTTTTGATAGTTATCCCTGATTCTCATGACTGGTTTTATGCTGCAAGTTGATTGTGCTGAGGTGGCTATCTTTGTTGTGCAGTTAATAAGTGCTCGAATTTTCTATATGTTCACTTTTAGGTGCAAAAGTATGCAAGCTATAATGTTGCTCTAATTAGCTCCCCCTCATTTATTTAGCTTAAATTCGCCATCTAATAGGTCAATGCTGTACGACAAGGAAGTGTGCGGCATATTAGGGAGATAAATGACAAACCCTCTCTGAAGCTTCCATGGAGATTATTTGCGGACTAAATCATTGAGAGGGTATTTTCGAGGGGAATTAAATAGTTACTTTTGAATTGGTATAATACCAATTCCGATAATTATATGATCTTGTTGTACGAAGCAATAATTAACTAGTACAAGACGCTCGAATGAGTAATAGCTAGCTATTGGAATTGAGAGCAACGCTGTAATAGTTGAAGATAGCCAGTACAAGTGATCAGTTATTTAATGGGATTGGTATAAGTTCTTCATTCCAGAATAAAGATTACAACTGATTAATCAACAGATACAAAAAAGCCCTAACCGAAGTTAGGGCTTATTGTTTCGTACTAATAAATGGTGCCGACACCAAGAGTCGAACTCGGGACCTACTGATTACAAGTCAGTTGCTCTACCAACTGAGCTAT
>Ga0105354_1002057_pt1 | contig 12153 bp, 7 predicted proteins | sample GOMGulsemesocosm_FD_83658 | JGI IMG/M metagenome (GOLD analysis project Ga0105354, IMG submission 83658) | Methane-oxidizing microbial communities from mesocosms in the Gulf of Mexico - GOM9B Gulf of Mexico | ecosystem: Environmental > Aquatic > Marine > Cold seeps | place: USA: Gulf of America...
CGGTAATCGTTTTGATTTGGTGCTAGTTGCATCACGTCGTGCTCGTCAAATTGCAACTGGCGGAAAAGACCCATTGGTTGAAGTCGAAAACGACAAACCAACGGTAATTGCTTTGCGTGAAATCGAAGCAGGTTTAATTACTACAGACATTATGAACACTTCTGATCGTGCACAACAAATTCAGCAAGACACTGCTGAATTAGATGCTGTTGCCGCGATTGTTGGTGGTCAACAAGACGAATTAAGCTAAAGTTAATTCCTTCTTTTTAGAGAAGGATTTAGTTTAAGCTCTTAAAAACGCGTACCTCATTCTGCTTATGTCAGAAAATAGGTTACGCGTTTTTTATTGTCTTTTTATTTATTTCTTGTAAATAGAGCGTATTGCCGCGTATTCTATCTACAGTAGGGTATATACTCGAATTACCCCCCCTTCTTCCTTCTCAATTTGGAGTATTAGGTGTACCTATTTGAACCTTTAAAAGAACTTAGCTCTACTTACCTCTCAAAAGTACAAATTGACCTGTTGAAGCACGCCTATGTTGTCGCACGTGATGCTCATGATGGTCAAATGCGTTCTAGCGGTGATCCTTACATAACTCATCCAGTTGCTGTCGCAATTAATTTAGCCCAAATGCGCTTAGATCATGAAACGCTCATGGCCGCCTTATTACACGATGTTATTGAAGATACCGAAGTTACTAAAGATGAATTAGCTGAACTGTTTGGTCATACCGTGGCTGAACTTGTTGAGGGCGTCAGTAAACTCGATAAATTAAAGTTTGATAATAAAGAAGAAATGCAAGCGGAGAACTTCCGTAAAATGGTACTGGCCATGGTGCAAGATATTCGTGTTATTTTAATCAAACTTGCAGATCGAACGCATAACATGCGTACTTTGGGCTCTTTACGACCTGACAAACGACGCCGTATTGCCCGTGAAACCTTAGAGATTTATGCGCCAATAGCTAACCGTTTAGGTATTCATGATATAAAAAATGAGTTAGAGCTTTTAGGTTTTCAAGCACTTTATCCTATGCGTTCACGTGCTTTAAAATCAGCAGTGAAAAGTGCTCGAGGTAACCGTAAAGCGATTGTTGATAATATTGAAAAAGAAATTTTAGCCCGTTTAGCGGAAAGCGGTATTGAAGCTAAAATAATGGGTCGAGAGAAACACCTTTACTCAATTTATCGAAAAATGCTTAACAAAGAATTAATGTTCAATGAAGTCATGGACATCTATGCTTTTCGTGTCATTGTTAATGAAAAAATTGACAACTGCTATCGCGCTTTAGGTGCCATGCACAATTTATTCAAACCAATTGAAACGCGCTTTAAAGATTATATTGCCATTCCTAAGACTAATGGTTATCAATCATTGCATACCTCACTCATTGGTCCCCACGGTATCCCCGTAGAAATTCAAATTCGTACGCATGATATGGACCAAATGGCAGATAAGGGTGTTGCTGCACATTGGTTATATAAACAAGATGGTGACAACACTGGCACAACGGCGCAAATGAAAGCCCGTCGCTGGATGCAAAGTTTATTAGAATTACAGCAAAGTGCCGGTAGTTCTTTTGAGTTTATAGAAAACGTTAAGTCTGATTTATTTCCTGAAGAAATTTATGTATTTACTCCCGACGGTCGTATTATCGAGCTACCAATGGGCGCAACAGCAATCGATTTTGCCTATGCTGTACATACTGATGTGGGTAATTCTTGCGTCGGAGTTAAGGTAGATCGTAAGCCTTATCCAATGAGCCAACCTATTGATTCAGGACAAACTATTGAAGTTATTACGTCTACCGCAGCAAGACCCAATGCTACTTGGTTGAATTTTGTCGTAACCGCAAAAGCTCGTTTACAAATCAGAACGTATTTAAGAAGTTGTGAAAAAGATGAATCACACGCGTTAGGCGTTCGTCTATTAAGTCACGCTTTAGGTAAGACTAAGCTTGAAGATTTAGCACAAGAAAAAGTTGATGAAGTGGTACAACAAAGTGGTAATAATACCCTTGATGAATTACTGACTAACATAGGATTAGGTAATGCCTTAAGCATAGGCATTGCTAGACAACTCACCGATGGTTTTACTGAAGATAACGACTTAGTTTCGACCAACCCCAAAACTAAAATGCCGATAAAAGGCACCGAAGGCATGTTAGTAAGTTACGGTAAATGTTGTCGCCCTATCCCTGGTGATGCAATTTTGGCTTACTTAAGTCCAGGTAAAGGTTTAATGGTACACCAACAAGGTTGTCGTAACATTAAAGGTCATGAGCAAGGTAGTTTATTCCCGGTAAAATGGGATAGTGATATTGATAAAGAGTTTATTGCTAAGTTACGAGTAGAAATAGTGAACCACCAAGGTGCATTAGCATTACTAACCAATGCTGTGGCAAAATGTGGCTCTAATGTTCACAGCTTAAACTCTGGTGAAAAAGAAGCTGGTTTATACGTAATTGACATGGAAATAACCTGTCGAGACCGTATTCATTTAGCTGATATAATTCGAAAAATTAAAGTAATGATTGATGTTCAACGCGTCATTCGAAATAAATAATAACCGTGGTTTCAGCCACGAATAAACTTACAGATTAAGTGACTGTGTCGCTTTATGCGAAATAAAACAGTTACTACGGCAGTCCTCAAAGGCTCTTTAAAGGAATCATCATGAAAAGCATTATCAGTACAGACAAAGCACCTAGCGCCATTGGCACTTATAGCCAAGCAGTAAAAGTAAATAATACAGTTTATTTGTCAGGTCAAATTCCACTTATTCCAGAAACAATGGAAGTGATTGAAGGTGGTTTTGCCGAGCAAGCCGAACAAGTATTTAAAAATCTCGTTGCGGTTTGTGAAGCAGCAGGCGGCGAAATCAACAACATGGTGAAAGTGAATATTTTCCTTACGGATTTAAGTAACTTTGCGACTGTTAACGAAGTAATGAGCAAATACTTTAGTACACCTTATCCAGCAAGAGCTGCGGTACAAGTGTCTAGACTACCTAAAGATGTAGCCATCGAGATTGACGGTGTAATGGAACTGCCTAGCGTCAACTAAAATAGACTTAATTAATACCATTTAACCTGCATTGTCAGCGCTATTTATTTAAGTCACTTATAGATATAAGCTCCCTAAATTAATAGCTTGACGGCTTTGTTTAAATCGCATTACTTTTGCCTATTAGCAGCTGTACTCAAGCTTTAATAAAGAGCTGAGCAAAAATTATTTAAAAGATTAACAAAATGACTCCAGAAAGATTAGCACGCATTAATACCATGTTAGACAAACGCCAACCTGACTTAACAGTCTGTATGGAAGGATTACACAAATCTCATAACTTAGCCGCCGTAGTACGCACTTGTGATGCTATTGGTATTAGTGATGTGCATGCGGTATGGAAGAGTGAAGAAGCAGAAGTACGCGGTGGAAGTGCTGCCGGTAGCCAAAATTGGATTGACGTTCATAATTATCATAAAACTGCCGATGCCATTGCAGCGTTAAAAGCACAAGGCATGCAGGTATTGGTCACCAACTTGTCAGATACTGCTGTTAACTTTACCGAAATTGATTATACCAAGCCCACGGCAATTATTTTAGGCCAAGAGAAATTTGGCACGTCAAAAGAAGCGCTTGAGCTAGCTGATCACCATATTATTATCCCTATGGTTGGTATGGTGCAATCATTAAATGTGTCGGTTGCTTGTTCAGTTGTATTATACGAAGCACAACGCCAGCGTGAAGCAGCCGGAATGTATGATAAACCTCTTTTAAGCAATGAACGCCGTCAACGCACTTTATTTGAAGGTGGCCATCCTATCTTTGCTGAAGCTTGTCAGCGTAAGGGTTTGCCTTACCCAGAGATTGATGAAGAAGGTCAAATTGTCGCTGATGAACTATGGTGGCAAAAAATGCAGATGAATAAAAAAGCTTGGCAACATATTGATGACTAGTAGTTAGGAACTCCCTCAATGGCAATGGAAGCACTCACTAAGCTATCACAAATTCCGCTCAGCACCTTTAAAGGGGTTGGGCCTAGTTTAGCTGAAAAACTAGAGAAAATTGGTTTGCTATCAGTGCAAGACATTCTCTTTCATCTACCACTGCGTTACGAAGATAAGACCCGCGTCACCACAGTACGTGATTTATTAATCGGTACGTCGACCAATATTATTGGTGAAATAACCGATAGCCAGATCACCCATGGTAAGCGTCGAATGCTGGTCGTTACCCTACATGATGGTACCGGTAGCATTCAGTTATGCTTTTTTAGCTTTTCAGCGAGTCAAAAAAATAGTTTAGCTATTGGTAAAACTATCCGTTGTTATGGTGAAGTCAAACGTGGTCCTCGTAGTTATCAAATTGTTCATCCAGAATACAAATCCCTTGATGACGACAGAGCATTAACCACAGTTGAAGAAACTTTAACCCCTGTATATCCAAGCACTGATGGTCTCAGGCAGATATCTCTACGTAGTTTAACCGAACAAGCCTTGGTTAGATTACAACGGGGAGAAGTAGAAGAGCTATTGCCCACTGATATTTTTGCTGAACAATACACCCTCAGTGAAGCCTTAACAATAATACACCGCCCACCACCAGAAGTATCAGTCGAACAATTAGAGCAAGGTCGTCACCCTGCTCAGCAGCGATTGATCAAAGAAGAGTTACTTGCTCATAACCTGAGTATGCTTAAGCTCAGACAAAATAGTGATGTTCACGATGCACTACCTCTTGTCGGTGATAACAAGGTTAGTGACAAATTTCTTAAGGCATTACCCTTTTCGCCGACCAATGCGCAAACACGTGTTGTCAATGAAATAAAGGCTGACTTAGCCAAAACCCAACCTATGATGCGTTTAGTGCAAGGTGATGTTGGCTCAGGAAAAACCTTAGTCGCAGCCCTTGCCGCATTAACCGCGATTAGTGAAGGTTATCAGGTTGCTTTGATGGCCCCTACCGAAATATTAGCCGAACAACACGCCATTAACTTCGCCAATTGGTTTGAACCTTTAGGTATTAATGTCGGTTGGCTTGCTGGGAAAACCAAAGTCAAAGCCAAAAGACTCGCGCTAGAGCAAATAGCCAGTGGTGAAATGCAAATGGTTATTGGCACACATGCGCTATTTCAAGCCGATGTAGTCTTTAAAAACATGGTGCTGGTCATCATTGATGAGCAGCATAAGTTTGGTGTGCATCAACGTCTCACTTTACGTGAAAAAGGTGTGTTCGATAATAAATATCCCCATCAATTGATTATGACGGCAACACCAATTCCCCGTACATTATCAATGACAGCGTATGCTGATTTAGATTCATCAATTATTGATGAACTGCCTCCGGGTAGAACTCCCATCAACACTGTAGCTTTACCGGATTTACGCCGCGGAGATGTTATTGAGCGTATTCGTCAAGGCTGTGTTAATGATGGCAGGCAAGCATATTGGGTATGTACCTTAATCGAAGAATCTGAAGTATTGCAATGCCAAGCGGCCGAAGACACTGCTGTTTTATTACAAGCGCAATTACCTGAATTAAAAATTGGCTTAGTGCATGGCCGCATGAAGGCAATTGAAAAACAGGCCGTGATGGATAACTTTAAAGCTGGTGACTTACATCTTCTCATTGCTACTACCGTCATTGAAGTAGGCGTTGATGTACCTAATTCTAGTCTAATGGTGATAGAGAATCCTGAACGTTTAGGGTTAGCGCAACTACATCAATTGCGTGGTCGTGTTGGTCGTGGCTCCGTTGCATCTTTTTGTGTGTTATTGTACAAAGCACCTTTGTCAAAAACAGCTACTAAGCGTTTAGCAGTATTACGTGAAAGCAATGATGGTTTTGTTATTGCAGAAAAAGATCTTGAAATTAGAGGTCCAGGTGAATTACTGGGTACTAGACAAACTGGTTTAGCTGATCTTAAAATTGCAGACCTTTTACGTGATGGTTACTTAATACCTGAAATAAAGCAGAAGGCTTATTTATTATCGCGCCAGCACCCTGAACGGGCTCAAGAATTAATTCAACGTTGGTTAGGTAGTAAAGAGCGTTATTCAAACGCCTAAGAAGTACTAAAGTCAGAAAAAATAAGTAAAGAATAAACAAGGTTAACAATAATAAAAGCAGCCCTCAGGTATGCTACTAACAGTAGAGTTTGCAACATAATGAAAATATCCCGACAACACTTTATCCTTTTAGGCCCTATTTTTGCCTTTGGCTTTTATTTTTTACTGAGCTACTTTGGCTTAGCCGACAAACCCGCTATTGCAGCGGCAATTACGCTACTCACCGTTATCTGGTGGGTTAGCGAAGCCATTCCTATTCCTGCCACCTCATTAGTTCCTTTTGCTTTACTGCCTTTATTTGGCATTGTCGATCACAAAACTGTCGCCTCTTCATTAGGTAGTCATGTCATATTATTACTGATGGGGGCTTTTATGCTTTCAACCGCATTAGTTAAAAGTGGTGCCCATGAACGTATGGCTGTTTACATGGTGCGATTAGTAGGTGTATCAAGTGGTAGGCGACTCGTCTTTGGTTTTATGTTGGCAACAGCTATTTTAAGCATGTGGATTTCTAACACTGCCTCAACACTCATAATGTTGCCAATTGCCTTAGCTATTTTGAGTCATGTTAATAATAAAAAACTTAAAGTAGCTTTGATACTCGGTATTGCCTATTCAGCATCCGTAGGCGGTATTGGTACCCCAATTGGTACGCCGCCTAATGTCATCTTTATGGGAATTTATGAAGAAACCACAGGCAGAGAGTTTGGCTTTCTAGAATGGATGAAAATTGGCGTTCCGGTAGTGCTTATTTCTATCCCATTAATGGCATTGTGGTTAACAAGATCCGTTACCCTAGATGAAAAAATTATATTGCCGACATTACCTAACTGGCGTAGTGAAGAAAAGCGTACTTTAATCATTTTTGGCTTAACAGCCCTCGCATGGATAACACGTGGCGCACCTTTTGGTGGGTGGAGTGAGCTGTTCAATACACCTATCGCTGGTGATAGTACCGTTGCATTGGCTGCGGTCGTTATAATGTTTATGACGCCTAATGGAAAAGGCGGCCGTATTCTTGATTGGAATACAGCTAAAGAAATCCCTTGGGGCATGTTATTACTTTTTGCTGGCGGTATAGCACTAGCCAAGGGGTTTGCCGCATCAGGATTAAGCACTATGTTAGGCGAGTGGTTATCTTCTCTCGCGAATTTACCTATGATAGCCATGGTATTAACACTTTGCTTAGTAGTGACTTACGTAACTGAAATCACCAGTAATACTGCAACAGCAACGCTGTTAATGCCGATTCTAGCTGTTGTGGGTACTGGTATGGGCATTGATCCAGCTATATTCATGATCCCTGCAGCTATGGCAGCCAGTTGCGCCTTTATGCTACCTGTGGCAACCGCTCCAAATGCCATAGCTTATGGTACTGGAGAAATTGAAATTAGAGATATGGTTATAGAAGGGGCATTACTAAGTTTGGTAGTTTCCTGCGTTGTTGCAGCGGTCACTTTTCTTCTATTGTCTTAATAAATAATTAAATTATTTCCAAGGAAATCTGCTAATGAACAACTACACTTAACGTTATCTTTATTGAACCTTTAATAAATATTAAGTGACGGAGTGTTGATTAATGTTGCTCGACTTTGTAGTTCGAAAAAGCCCAAGTTCCTCTTCAATTAAACCTAATACGCTTGCGAGTGTATTAGGCTTGCTTTTCAGTTCAACTTTACTGCTTGTTTTAATAGTCTATTCTAGCTTGAGCCCAGCGGCATTAGCCAAAGAGGTGAGCGATAAATTAACAGTAAGTTATTATCTCAATGAGCAACAACAAACCATTGATGGAATAAGAACGTCTCATGGCTATCGTTTTAATGAAGACTCCGACAAGATCATCAACTTAGCAACATTAAACTGGCCACCTTATATTAGTGAAGATGTCTGTAATAAAGGTTGGGTTTTTCAATTTACCGTCGCACTATTAGTCAGTAAGGGCTACCAAGTAAATATTCATTTTTATCCTTGGGCAAGGTCTGTTATGTTGGTGGAGCAAGGAAAAATGGACATACTCTTTCCTGAGTATTTTATTGAGAGTTCAGCTCCTTCAGACGCAGTACCAGGCAAAAAGCGTCGAGAATTACTCGCCCTCTCAAATAAATTTGCTGGAGGTGATTTATCTTTACTAAAACGCAAAGGTTACTCATTTAATTTACAGCCAGATTTAGGCAATCTAAAAGGCAAAATCATTGGCGTTGTACGAGGTTACCAAAACACTCCAGAATTTGATGCTATGATGGATGCAAAACAATTTGCAGTGGTTGAAGCTGTAGATGAGTTGCAATTAGTGAAACTACTCGTGGCAAAAAGAGTTGACTTAATTATCGGCGATCCCAGTGTATTTACCTACAGTGTTAATTACTCCAATTTATCAAATCGCAATAAACAAGCTCTACTCAACAGTATTGAAAAAATTGAACCTGCACTAAAATACAATCACTTATATTATGCTATCAGTAATAACTATCCACTACGCCATCAACTACTTGATGATATTAATTTAGCGCTATTAGAGTTTCAACAAAATGGTGAAACCAGTAGGTTTATAGAAGTAGGTAGTGGTTGTACATTAGATTTTTAATCATGCTCAGCGCCCATTCAATTGCCTGTAAACATAAAAAAGGGTAGTTGCCTAAGCAACTACCCTTTTTATTAATTAAAGCCGTGTTAACTCAATAAGAACATTAACAACCTTTCGTTTAATGCGCTTCATCCCAGTTATCACCAATGCCAGATTCAGCAATTAGCGGCACGCTCAGCTCTACTGCATCATTCATTAGGGTGACTAATTTAGCCGTAGTTTCTTCAACAATATCCCGATGAATTTCAAAAATTAATTCATCGTGTACCTGCATGGTCATTTTGATGCGATCATCATTTTGCTCTAACAACCAAGTATCTACCGCTAACATCGCCTTTTTAATGATGTCTGCCGCTGTACCTTGCATTGGCGCATTGATAGCTGCACGTTCCGCCGCTTTTTTACGCATACCATTTTTAGCATTAATGTCAGGTAAATATAAACGACGACCATATAGGGTTTCAACATAACCTTGCTCAGTTGCTGTTTGGCGAGTTTCTTCCATATAGGTCAATACGCCAGGGTAACGCTGGAAATATTTATCTTGATACTCTTGCGCTTGCTGTCTACCAATATTTAGTTGTTTGGCTAAACCAAAGGCTGACATGCCATAAATCAAACCAAAGTTAATGGCTTTAGCGCTACGGCGTTGATCAGTGGTAACGTCATCAAGTTCAACAGAAAATATTTCTGCCGCTGTTGCTTTATGAATATCTTTACCTTCGCTAAAGGCAGTTACTAAGCCTTTATCGTTCGATAAATGCGCCATAATGCGTAACTCGATTTGAGAATAATCTATCGCCACTATTTTATGATCTTTGGGGGCAATAAAAGCTTGTCGAATTTTTCGACCTTGTTCACTTCTAATTGGAATATTTTGTAAGTTTGGATCGGTTGAAGATAAACGCCCAGTCGCCGTAACAGCTTGATGGTACGACGTATGTACACGACCAGTTTTGTCGCTAACCATTAATGGTAACTTATCAGTATAGGTTGACTTAAGCTTACTTAATCCACGGTTTTCTAAGATTATCTTCGGTAATGGGTAATCAAGGGCTAGCTCTTGCAGCACTTCTTCCGCTGTAGAAGGAGCTCCTTTTGGGGTCTTTTTGATGACCGGAATTTCTAACTCTTCAAAAAGAATTTGCTGTAACTGTTTTGGTGACGCCAAGTTAAAGCTTTTACCTGCTAAGTTATGTGCTTCGATTTCTAGTTCTGCTAAACGCTGTCCTAAGCTTTGGCTCTGCTCGGCTAAGATGTCACTATCAATCAATACACCTGTTTGCTCCATACGAGCCAAAACAGGTAATAACGGCATTTCTATTTCATTAAATACACTTAATTGCGGCGCTGATTGCGCTAATGCTGGGAAGATAGCTTTATGTAAACGTAAAGTGATATCAGCATCTTCTGCAGCATAATGGCCAGCTTTATCAATTTCAATTTGATTAAACGTGAGCTGTTTAGCGCCTTTACCAGCAATATCTTCAAATTTTACCGTTTTATAATCTAGGTATTTCAGTGCCAGTGCATCCATATTATGTCGCGTTGCAACACTGTTGAAACAGTAAGATTCAATCATGGTGTCGAACTCAACACCTTGCAATGCAATATCATAATGACTTAGTACATTGGCATCATACTTTAAGTTTTGGCCAATTTTTTTAATGGTTTTACTTTCAAGTAACGGTTTTAACTGCGCTAATACCCAGTCTTTATCAAGTTGCTCTGGCGCATCTTCATAATCATGAGTTAATGGTACATAAGCAGCTTTACCTACTTCAACAGCGAAAGATAGACCAACTAATTCAGCCTTCATATAATCAACACTAGTAGTTTCAGTATCAAAGGCAAAAGCTTCGCTATCTTGTAGTTGTTTTAACCACTGAGAAAATAACGCTTTGTCTAAAATGATATCGTACTCACTTTTTGCAACCTCAACCGCCTCAACAACGACTTGCCCTGCTGCTGAGCTGGCAGACTTAGTTGATTTACCGCCTGAAGTCGTTACTTCACCGCCTTTACCCAAGTCAGCTAATAGACGTTTTAATTCGAATTTTTGATATAACTCAGATAGCGCATCAATATCTGGTGCGCTTGCCGCGAGCTGGCCAGCGGTTTGTTCTAATTCAACATCACACTTAATAGTGGCCAATTGATAAGACAAAGGTAACTGTTCTAAAGCATCACGTAGGTTCTCACCTATTTTTCCTTTCACTTTATCGGCATTAGCAATAACTTCATCTAACGTACCATGCTCTGCTAACCATTTAACGGCCGTTTTTGGACCACACTTTACTACGCCAGGAATGTTATCAACTTTATCGCCCATCAAAGCAAGGTAGTCGATGATTTGATCAGGACGCACACCAAATTTTTCACTAACACCGGCAACATCCATTTCGACATCTGTCATGGTATTAATCAAACGTACATGTGGCGTTACTAACTGCGCCATGTCTTTATCACCCGTCGAAATGACGGTTTCAATACCTAATTCATCAGCTTGTTTTGCCAAAGTACCGATAACATCATCGGCCTCAACGCCAGGAATAACCAGCAAGGGTAAACCCATAGCGGTAATAATTTCATGCAAAGGCGCTATTTGCGTACGTAAATCATCTGGCATAGGTGGACGATTTGCTTTGTATTCTGGATACATATCATTGCGAAAAGTTTTACCTTTGGCATCGAAAATCGCGATGATATTGCCATCTGGGTAGTCTTTTTTCAAACTACGTAGCATATTCAATACACCGGTGATGGCACCTGTTGGTTGGCCATCTGCCGTTGAAAGTGCCTGTAAATAAGGTACATGATAAGCTCGAAATAAATACGAAGATCCATCGACTAATATCAAGGGTGATTGCGTGTTATTGGCATCTGGTGAGGTTGTAGAAGTTGTCATAAGAAATACGCGAAGTGGCTAAAATAAGCTAAAGGTGGCTAAGCATGCCATAAAGTATAATACCAAGTCCATTAAGTTTGCTCCCATTCAGCGAGAGTTAAAAGGCTTAGAGGCAAGGCATTGATTGAAGATAATGGTTCTTCCCTTGTTAAAATCAATAACGCTGCATGTAAGTCTTTTAAACTCGCCCTTTGGGAGTTTGTCAGCAATTCGATAACTGCACAGAATTACCTTGATATAGAATGACTATATACAAAAAAATTCTATTTGTTCTCAAACCGCTGACAAATTCTGAATGGGGAAAAACTTAATGGAATTGGTATAAGTATGCTCCACTTTATCAGTGTGCTTAATTGACTGGATCAATGATCCTCTTGTGGATAACCTTGTGATCAAGTACGAAAAACAGCCAGTAATTTGTGTAAAACAAATCTGGCCATGAAAATGTAACAATATGATTTTATTGAAAAATAGCAGGGATCACAAATCTTTTGATACGCACTGTTTTTATTTTTAGTATATGTGGATAATTTTATTCTTGAGTCATTTCTTAGTTGTACAAAAAAACAACTAGGTAAAATAACGAGGTA
>Ga0105354_1002059_pt1 | contig 12137 bp, 7 predicted proteins | sample GOMGulsemesocosm_FD_83658 | JGI IMG/M metagenome (GOLD analysis project Ga0105354, IMG submission 83658) | Methane-oxidizing microbial communities from mesocosms in the Gulf of Mexico - GOM9B Gulf of Mexico | ecosystem: Environmental > Aquatic > Marine > Cold seeps | place: USA: Gulf of America...
CGACAATACCAGCCAATGCGATTACACCTATTCCAGACATAACAATACCAAAAGGCTGTTGCAGAATTAATAAGCCTAAAAATACACCCACTGTAGAAAACAATACAGCACTTAGAATCAAAAATGCCTGATAAAAGCTATTGAACTGAGTTACTAAAATAAGACCCATAACAAACAGTGCAACCATTAATGCATTTTTCAAAAAGACTTCTGACTCGCCCTGCTCTTCATTTTCACCACGGACCTTTAATTTAACTCTTAGATCCATACCTTGCTCTTTAAGCTGTGCTTGTAAGCGAGGTAAAGCAAGGCTTAATAACTCACCCGCTTTCATATCAGCATTAACAGTTACAACTCTATGGCTATCAACTCTACGAATTGTATCAACCTTTTGAATTGGCGATTTTTCTACAAAATGTGATACTGGTATTTGGCCATGCATTGTTTTAATGCGTAGTGTTTCTATTCGACCTAAGTCACGTTTATCATGCGGAAAACGTACTCTAATATCAATTTCATCATCTACATCATCAGGACGATACTCACCAAGTTTTAAACCATTCGTGATCATCTGTACATTTGCACCTAACATAGTGGCATCGGCACCAAAACGCGCAGCATTGCTTCTATCTATTTTAAGCTGCCATTCTATGCCTTGTTTTGAAGCGGTATCATCTATATTCATAAATGAGCCATCAGCTTCTAATGCTTGGCGTATGCGTCTTGCTTCATTATTTAGGGCTTCAGGGTATTTAGAGCTTAATTCAATAGATAAGTCTTTACCGCCACCAGGGCCATTTTCATCTTTTCTCAGTTCAACCTCAACACCTGCAATATTTTCTGTAAGCGATATGACTTGCTCAATGATATTGTCTGCAGGTAAACGTTGATCCCAATCATCTAGATTTAAACGAACTGTGCCAACTAAATCTTTACCACCTGTACGTGAGTAAATCGTTTTAATGCCTTCAATTGATAATATGCGACCTTCAACATCTTGCATTATGGTGTCTTTTTCATAAATAGATAAATCACCAAATGAACGTACCTTTAAGTTGATGCCGTTAGGCTCTACATCAGGAAAGAACTCAACACCAAGCTTCGAAGCGCCATAACCGACGAATACTAAAATTGAAACAATAATTGCACCAAATAAAACCCACCAAGGGCGCGTAATGGCTTTATCTAATACACGTACATATTTACCACTAAATCCATGTAATTGTGTCACATCGCCTTCTTCAGCAGCAATTAATTCTTGTTTTTCCGATTCTTTAATCGGTCTTACTTTACCTATTAAACTACCTAAAGCGGGCACAAATATTAATGCCATAACTAAAGATGCAGTCAAAGTTGCAATTAAAGTAATTGGCAAATACTTCATAAATTCGCCCATCATACCTGGCCAAAATATTAATGGCGCAAATGCAGCTAGTGTCGTAGCTGTTGATGCGATAATAGGCCATGCCATACGTTTAGCTGCCATAGAATAAGCTTGTTTTCTATGCATTCCTTCACTCATCATACGATCAGCAAATTCGGTAACAACAATAGCACCATCTACCAACATGCCTACAGCCATGATCAAAGCAAATAAAACAACGATATTGACTGTAAAACCAAATAAAGATAAAACCAATATGCCTGTTAAGAATGAACCGGGAATAGCGATCCCTACTAGAAATGCAGAGCGACTACCTAAAACAGCAATGATCACGATAACAACTAATAAAACGGCAGACATGACATTATTTTGTAAGTCAGAAAGCATATCTTTTACATCTTGTGAGCTATCAGCAGTGTAATTAACTTTAATATGATCAGGCCAAAGCACTTTTGCTTTTTCAACAATGCTTTTAACTTCATTCACTGTATCAATAATATTTTCACCGCTGCGCTTTTTAACCTCTAAAGCAACAGCTGATTCACCATTTATACGGGCAATTGAAGTTGGGTCTTTATAAGAGCGACGAATTTGTGCTACATCCATAAAGCGCACAACTTTATCACCAACAACTTTAACCGGCTGCTCCATCACATCTTGAATTGTTTCATAAACCGATGGGATTTTAATCGCAAAACGACCTTTACCTGTATCTAAAGTACCTGCAGCAACAAGCTTATTATTGCTACTTATTAAGTTATAAATATCAGTTTGATCTAAGCCATAAGAAACCATTAATAGTGGATCAACGATGATTTCAACCATATCTTCACGGTCGCCACCAATATCAACTTCCATTACACTCGATATGCCTTCAATTTCATCCTTTAAATTACGCGCTATGGTTAGTAAACCACGTTCTGGTACATTACCGGATAAAGTCAAAGTAATTGTTGGTTGCTGATCTTCCATCAGTACTTCATGGACTTCAGGTTCTTCTGATTCACTTGGTAGTTTTGCTTTTGCTAATGATACTTTATCGCGCACTTCTGCTAATAAGTCATTGGTATCTAAACCCGCCAAAAACTCTAATGTAATAGAAGCATGGCCTTCACTGGCTGTGGCTTTCATTTCTTTTACGCCCTGAATTGCACGTAACTCCACTTCCATTGGACGAATAAGTAGCCTTTCAGCATCTTCTGGAGAAATACCATCATGTACAATAGAAACATAAATGAAAGGAATATTTACATCTGGGTTGGCTTCCTTAGGAATACTTTGATAAGTCATCCAGCCAGCAACTAGTAATAATACAAAAATAGATAAAACTGTTCTGGTTTTATTTAACGCACCGTCAATTATTGTTCTCATTTATTCGGCCCTAGTCTTTTTTTGCAATAGAATCATCTGTTGTAAAAACAGGTTCAACTACATCACCGATTCTTACAAAACCTTGACCTAGCGTGATAACCTTTGCTTCATCACCTAAACCAGACATCCAAACGCCTTCGGAAGTTGATTTCACGATATTAATAGGAGAAAACACAACTTCATTTTTATCATTTAATGTTTTAACACCTATGCTGCCTTCAGGGCTAAGCGCCATAAATGCAGGGCTAATGTGAATCGCTTTTACAGCTTCAAAATCAATATCTAGCTGTGTTGAAAATCCAGCTTTAAACTTCATTCCAGGATTTGCAAATTTTGCTTCAATTCTAAAAGTATTGGTATCATCATCAGCAACTGATGCGATATATCTAATATTACCCGTATAAGTTTCATTATTGATTAATGTTGCTTTCACTTCTTGTTCTAAATTTAAACCAAAGATTTCAGATTGCGTTACATCAGCACGGACAACTAAAGGGTCTAAATCAGCTAATTCTAATATTGGATCACCACGACCAACATAATCACCGATTTCAACTAAACGTTGATTTATCACACCACTAAATGGTGCTTTAATTTGGCTGCGAGATAAGCTTAATTTTAAACTTGATAAGTCAGACTTTGCTTGCTCAAGCTGTGCTTTGCTGCGAGATAGTTTTACTTCATCTTGCAAGCCTTGTTGTTTTAATTTAACAAAGCCTTGATATTCTAGTTCTCTTTGAACTAATAATGATTTTGCTGAAACAATTTTTTCGTTTAAGTCAGATTGATCAAGGGATAAGATGACTGTGCCTTTCTCAACAAATTGGCCTTCCTTTACATGAATATCTTTTACTTCGCCTTCTTCTCTAGCACTTAAGGTCGCAATTTTATCCGGCTCAGATTTTCCATACAATGTAAGCGTTTTAAAAATATCTTGGGCTTGTAGCGTTTCGACTTTTACTTTTGCTAACGGCGCTTCATGTTCTTGCTTTTTATTTGATTTACTTTCAGGATCTTGCGCATGGGAGGGGCCTGATAACATCCAAAATACAATACCAATACTAATGCTTAATGCAATTATGTACGGTTTTTCATCTAACAATTGACGAATGCGTTGAAATGTATGCATCCTTTCTCTCCAAGGCTAATGTTAATAATTATTATCCCCCAATCATACGAAGTTTTTACATGCAAAGTAAGTAATAAAATGTAAACAAGCTTTACATTACAGATAACAGAAACAAAAAAACCGCCTTAGGCGGTTTTTTTACTTATTTATAATATTTAGTCTATTAACTAAACACTAAATGATGAACCACAACCACATGTTGCTGTTGCATTCGGGTTATTTACAAAAAAGCGTGAACCTTCAAGTCCTTCAGTGTAATCAACCGTGCCATCTACTAAGTATTGAATACTCATAGGATCAACTACCAGAGTTACCCCATTTTTTTCAATAGTCATATCACCTGGGTTGGTTTTTTCATCAAAAGTAAAACCATATTGAAACCCTGAACAGCCTCCGCCCGTAACATAAACACGTAGTTTTAATTCTGGGTTCTCTTCTTCTTCGATTAGCTGCTTAACTTTATTTGCTGCATTATCCGTGAATTGGATCGGTAATTGCTCAGACATACTTCTACTTAAATAAATTAATATGGCGCAATTATCTAATACCCGACTGTTTTAATCAAGTATTTACTAAAAAATACACGACCCTAGCCAAGCTAATTAATTAAATTTTTTTAAGATGTTTTTTATGAAACTTCACTAACCTTCTGATAAACTACAATTACTTTTTTGGTACTCATATTTTATAGGTATCTCTTTGTTTGAGTTGACACATACATCGCTTGAAGCGCTCAGAAAAAGTTTATCCAAACCTAAAACATCAGCTCAGCTGTGTTTGTTGGGTATTGTTGCAGGTCTGTTTGCAGCTATCTTAATCATTATATTCAGATTGCTTATTATTGGCGTACAAGCCATTTTTTTATCTGAATCAGACAACTACACCCAATTACCCGACCTATATAGATTATTCATCCCTGTTATTGGTGCCTTGCTTATTTATGCCTTTGCGATGCTCTCCCGCTACAAACATTATCGTTTAGGCGTGCCATTTATTATTCACCGTATTAAACAAAATTATGGCAACATCCCCTTCAACAGTACTTTAAACCAGTTTTTTGGTGGTGCTATTGCTTTGATCAGTGGGTTTACCGTTGGTCGTGAAGGTCCTTCTGTTCATATTGGTGCAGCAGGTGCCAGTTTTATTGGTTCAAAATTACATTTACCTTATAACTCAATGCGTACCTTAGCTGGTTGTGGTGTTGCAGCAGGTATATCAGCTTCATTTAATACGCCATTGGCTGCGGTTATTTTTGTTATGGAAGTGGTTTTAAGAGAGTATAAAATCCATATTTTTGTGCCTATAATTTTAGCTGCTGTAACAGGAGCAGTAACTACACAGTTTGTTTTTGGCAATACTTATGAATTATCACTTATCAATGTAATACCCTTGCCAATTTGGCATTATCCTTATTTAATTATTTGTGGGTTAACATTAGGTGCGATTGCTTATGCGTTTAACCGAAACTTAATGTACGTTATTAAAGTATTTAGACGTATTAGCATGTTTCCTCGCTTGCTTTTAGCCGGTGCGATTATGGGACTCATTTCATTTTTAGTGCCTCAAGCTATGGGTTCTGGCATGAGCGCTATTCACCTCTCCGTGATTTCAGCTGAAAACTTACAATTATTAATGACAATTTTAATCGCTAAACTTATTGCTACTTTATTTATTTTAGGATTAGGTATTCCTGGCGGCATTATCGGTTCAGTGTTTGGTTTAGGTGTATTAATTGGTACTTTAATGTCGTATTTTGGTAGCTATATGAGCCCTGATGTATATGTTGTTGGTACCTATGCCGTATTAGGAATGGCTGGATTATTTGCAGCAACACTTCACGCACCTCTTGCGGCTTTAGTTGCTGTAATGGAAATGACATCAAGCTCACATATTACAGTTCCTGCTATGGTGGTGATCACCACTGCATATGTCAGTGCTTTACAGTTTTTTGGCAATCGCTCTATATTTTTACAACAGTTAGATTTTCAAGGGTTACCTTATCAAGTGTCACCCGCTGTTGAAGCATTGCAAAAAATTGGTGTAATGGCTGAAATGGACGAGAACTTCAAATTATTATATTCAGATGACAAAGATCAAATAAACGCAACACTTAATGCAGTAACCTCAGATCCAGAAAATCAAACCCCATTAATTGTTTTTGATGAAGACAATGGCTACCGATTAGCTGAATATGATTTAAGTTTAATGTCTGATAATGCGATTCCAATTCATTATATTGAACTTCAAGGGATCAGCAGCCAGTGCACCCTTGCGGATGTATTTGATATTTTAAAAGATAAACGCAGTAGCTCAGTTTATATCTATAACCAGCTAGACAATAAACAAATAATGGGACTAATACGTTGGGATCATATCCACCAAATACTCACTATACGCAATAGTTTGGTATAAACATCTGCTTTACAGCGCTTTAAAAGTCCACTTAGTGGCAAATAATATATAATTTTTTATGTTCTAGACCGTTATCTTCGAATTTTTATCGAAGAACTATTTTATAAAAGTCGAATTTTACAACTCGCAAAGGCAAGTAATGACAACACTATTAATATACAAATCACTGCACATATTCTTTATGGTAGCTTGGTTTGCAGGCATTTTTTATTTACCAAGATTATTTGTATATCACGCAATGACTGATAATAAAGATAGCCAAGAAATGCTAAAAACAATGGAGCGAAAACTCCTTTACTTTATTACACCATTTGCAGTTTTAACTTTAGTTTTTGGTGTATTAATGATTTTTGAATATGGCCGAGAATGGTTTAAAGCAAGCATGTGGTTACATTTAAAATTGGTTTTAGTGATTGCTTTATACCTATATCACGGCTTTTGTTTTAAGCTTTTAGCTGACTTTAAACATGATAGAAATAAACGAAGTGATAAATTTTACAGAATAATAAATGAGCTACCGGTTTTAGTATTGCTAGCTATTATCTTTTTAGCGGTAATGAAACCATTTTTTTAAGCGCTTATAAGCCGCATATTATGTATAAGATACCGCGAGATACTTTGTCATCTTGGGGTATCATGGGTATAATCTGCAGCCAATATATATCTCCCCAATTTTACTGCCAACATACTATATAGGATTGAACACATGCTGAACTTTCAAGGCGAACATATTCTTTCGGTTAATCAATTAAATAGAGATAGTATTGAGGCTATTTTTGCTGTTGCAAAAAAGATGGAACCTTATGCAAAAAAACAAAAACGTACAAAAGTACTTGAAGGTGCTGTTTTAGCAAACTTGTTTTTTGAACCAAGCACACGTACTCGTGTTAGTTTTGGAACTGCTTTTAACCTATTAGGCGGTTTAGTTCGTGAAACAACAGGTATGCAAAGCTCAGCCCTTGCTAAAGGCGAATCTCTTTACGATACAGCACGTGTTATTTCATCATATGCCGATGTTGTAGCGATGCGCCACCCAGATGCTAATTCAGTATCTGAGTTTGCAACGGGTTCAACTGTACCAGTGATCAATGGTGGTGATGGTCCGAACGAGCATCCAACTCAAGCATTACTTGATTTATTAACAATTGAAAAAGAACTATCTCGATTTGACCGTAAAATAGATGGCATGCATATCGCCCTTGTAGGTGATTTAAAATATGGCCGTACTGTTCATTCGTTATCTAAGCTTTTATGCCACTATAAAGATGTAAAATTCACTATGGTATCGCCAGACGGTTTACAAATGCCTGATTATGTTCTTGATGCTGTGACAAATTCAGGCCATCAAATTGAATTAGTGAATAAAATGGAAGGCAACTTAGCTGCCGATATCGTTTATCAAACACGTATTCAAGAAGAGCGTTTCCCTTCACAAGAAGAAGCCAATAAATACCGTGGTGGATTTAAAATAAGCCAAGCTATTTACGATGCACACTGTAATAAAAACTCAGTATTAATGCATCCATTACCACGTGATAGCCGAGGTGATGCAAACGAATTAGATAACGATTTAAATAACAATGATAACTTAGCTATTTTCCGTCAGGTTCAAAATGGGGTTATTGCCAGAATGGCCCTATTTGCATTAACTTTAGGTGTAGAAAACCTAGTTGATAAATACGAAACGGAAGTTCCTTGGTATAGCGCAAAGAAAAACAGCTAATAACCATTTAAGATTATTTGAACAAACATATTAAAAACAATTTATTAAGGCATTTTCATGACAACTAGCCAAGACTTATTTCAAAGAGCGCAAGACTCTATTCCTGGTGGCGTAAACTCACCAGTTCGCGCATTTAATGGCGTAGGCGGTACACCTTTATTTATTAAGCAAGCGCAAGGCGCGCGAATGACTGATGCTGATGGTAAAGAATATATAGATTACGTTGGTTCTTGGGGTCCTATGATTTTAGGTCATAATCACCCTGAAATTAAACAAGCTGTTTTAGATGCTGTTGAACATGGCCTAAGCTATGGCGCACCAACTGAAACTGAAATTTTAATGGCTGAGAAAGTAAAAGAGCTAGTACCATCAATTGAAAAAGTACGTATGGTAAGTTCTGGTACTGAAGCAACTATGAGTGCAATTCGTTTAGCGCGTGGTTTTACTGGTCGTGACAAAATTCTTAAGTTTGAAGGCTGTTACCACGGTCATGCCGACTCTTTATTAGTTAAAGCAGGTTCTGGCGCATTAACCATGGGCGTACCTAACTCTCCAGGTATTCCAGAAGATTTTGCTAAACATACTTTAACAGTATCATTTAATAACTTAGATGAAGTGAAAGAAATTTTTGCAAAATATGCCGATGAAATCGCGTGTATAATTGTTGAGCCAGTTGCCGGTAACATGAACTGTATTCCACCAGTTGCAGGATTTTTAGAAGGATTGCGAACTGTATGTGATGAGTACAAATCAGTACTTATTTTTGATGAAGTAATGACAGGTTTTCGTGTTGCATTAGGTTGTGCACAAGCTTATTACAATATCACACCTGATTTAACGACATTAGGTAAAGTAATTGGCGGCGGTATGCCTGTTGGCGCATTTGGCGGCAAAAAAGAAATCATGGATTTCATTGCACCTGTAGGTCCAGTTTATCAAGCAGGTACACTTTCAGGTAACCCTATTGCAATGGCTGCAGGTCTTAAGTCATTAGAGCTTATTTCTAAGCCTGGTTTACATGCAGACTTAGAAGCTAAAAGCATACGTTTATGTGAAGGTCTCCAGCAAGAAGCCGATAAAGCAGGCATTCCTTTAACAACTAACTATGCTGGCGGCATGTTTGGTTTTTTCTTCACTGAAGAGAAAAACATTACAACCTATGAGCAAGCAACACAATGTGATGCAGAACGCTTTAAACGTTTCTTCCACTTAATGTTAGAAGAAGGAATTTATTTAGCACCATCAGCTTACGAAACAGGTTTTGTTTGTACTGAGCATGGCGATGAAGAAATTCAATTAACAATTGAAGCTGCTGGTCGTGTATTTTCTAAGTTGTAAATCATAACTTTATAAAAAACGCCAAGTTACATAGTTAACTTGGCGTTTTTTTTTACAAGCACCAACAATCAGATATTAACTTCTTTATTTTTCATGTCTTTGAACTAAAATCATCACAATACCGTTCTACTATATTTAGTATCTAAATTAATTAGAAGAAGATTATATGACAGGCTTAAGGAAGTTCGCCAAACCCGCTACAAAACTCATGGAACAGCTAAAATATTCTAAAAAAATCACTTTAGTTTTTGGTATTTTATTAGTCCCCTTAAGTTTAAGCCTGTTTTTTTTAAACTCTAAATTAGCGTCTTCGATAGATATTACCCAACAAGAACTGATGGGGTTAAAAGTCTACCCCAAAATTTTAAATACCATCATAGAAAAAAATGAACCTCAAGCCAAAGTAATCGCTAAAAACGCTGGATACCAATCAAATGATGAAAGCGCAAACAAAGTCTTAGAGTCTGTTTCTATTCAATCATACTTAGCCATCGTAGATAATTTGCCAAGTGCTTATTTAAACAGGGTATTAGTTGAATCTTTACCTAAATTAATAGAACAAACTAGAATTGCATCAGAGCAAGCAACCACAGTGATTAATGCAGGCAGTTTTACACCCGATAGCTATATTGCATTATCAAATGCCAATAAATCACTGCCCTTTGCTATATCAGAATTAGTACAAAAAATTAAAGTCGCCACAGATTATAATCAAGACATTAAAAAAAGCTTAAATAACAGCATTACAGCAACACAAACCGTTATTTTAAAATTTAAAAACTTGATTGATGAACAAATATTAGAGCCCGATGACATTAACATTTCTTTGAGTCAATTCTCACAGGCGCAACAAAATACATTAGAAAATTTAAGCCAACTCATTAATAAAATATTACCCGTACTCAATACCCAATTAGAAAATAAACTAGCAGCAGAGCAATGGATCAATCGTTTAGTCCTATTTGCTTCAATCTTAAGTTTACTGCTGGCCTTTTATTTAATATTAGGCTTTTATTTTTCTGTTGTTGACGCTATAAAAAGCTTTTCTAAAGCCGTAAATCTTGCAGCTCTTGGTGATTTAAAAGCGACGGCACAGTTAACTGGGGCTGACGAACTATCTCAAATTGCCCAGTTATATAATAAAATGCTGACTAAGTTTTCTGAGTTAGTTGATCAAGCTAAAGATACCTCTTCACAATTGGGCGATGCAACACAAGGCTTAGCACAAGTTAGTGAAAAAACACGTATAGATGTATCACAACAGCAAAACAAATCAGCAGATATAAATGCCCTTTTAAGCGATATGACAACCTCAGCTCATGAAGTCGAGTCAAAAGCGCAAGAAGCTGTAAACTTAGCTAAAAATGCAGGTACTCATGTAAAACAAGGCACACAAAATACCATTTCTTTAGCAAATCATATGGCAGATTTACAAGGTGAATTTGAACTCAGTAAAATTGCTTTAGATAAACTAGCTGAAGACACTCAAAACATTAGCAAAGTAAGTTTAGCCATTAGCGGTATCGCAGAACAAACAAACTTACTGGCACTCAATGCTGCCATTGAAGCAGCGAGAGCCGGAGAACAAGGTCGAGGCTTTGCAGTTGTAGCTGATGAAGTCAGGACATTAGCGCAACGAACACAACAGCAAACAGAAGAAATTCACTCTATTATCTCTTCATTACAAACCGCATCAAAAGATACTCAAAGTAAAATGCAATCAAGTGTAGAAAAAATGGAACAAGGCGTACTCGCCGCTAATCAAACCCGCGAAATACTCAATCAAGCAGAACAAGGCATGTCCGATATTGATAGCTTCAGTGCTGATATCGTGCAACTATCCACCAATCAAACACATTCGACCGAACAAGCCCTTAACTGTTCAATCGAAATTGGTAAGTTAGCCGAAGATACTTTAAGTTCAGCGCAAACCACAGAGCATGAATCAACACATTTATCGCAAATGTCAGCTGAACTTCAAGAAAAAATGGACTATTTTAAATAAGGTAAACCTTTTACAGTTAGTTAAAAATGATAGAGCCTGTCATCCCCGTAGTGTTTATATCGGGGATCTTTTTAAAAGAAGAATCACAAAGAGAGCCGTATGATTAAAAATCGATTAATAATAGTGATGTTAATTAGCTTATTTACCACAACAGCCCTCGCACAAGATATGATTTTTGAAAAAGATAAGCGCCATCCTCAAGATCTCAAGAGAGACATCACGAGTAAATCAGCAGCAGTGATGAATTTTGTCAATTTATCCAAAGGCATGGTTGTAGCAGATGTATTAGGTGGTGGTGGATTTTACAGTGAGCTTATCAGCCAAGAAGTAGGCCCTAAAGGCAAAGTTTATTTACAAAACAATAAAGCCTGGCTGCCATTTTCTGGTAAAGAGCTGGCAGCAAGATTAAAAGACAATCGACTTAACAATGTCATACGTCATGATAGAGAAGCCGAAGAACTCGGGTTTAATGACAACAGTATGGATGCTATTTTCCTCGTATTAGGCTTTCATGACTTGTTCTATGTAGATAAAGGCTGGGAAATTAACCCTGAGATATTTTTAACTCAACTACAAAAAGCATTAAAACCTGGCGGGAAGCTTTTGATCATCGATCATTCAGCGATTGAGGGCAGTAAAACAAAACATGCGCAAAAACTACATCGAATTGATAAACAATTTGTGATCCGCAACCTGACTACTATGGGTTTAAAACTAATAAAAGAAAGCAATATACTTGCAAACAAAAACGATACACGCCTCACAACACCTTTTA
>Ga0105354_1002061_pt1 | contig 12134 bp, 8 predicted proteins | sample GOMGulsemesocosm_FD_83658 | JGI IMG/M metagenome (GOLD analysis project Ga0105354, IMG submission 83658) | Methane-oxidizing microbial communities from mesocosms in the Gulf of Mexico - GOM9B Gulf of Mexico | ecosystem: Environmental > Aquatic > Marine > Cold seeps | place: USA: Gulf of America...
CTCCTAAACCACCAAGAATATTATGTTCTTCTGCAGTAACAATACAACCTGTTTTTGCAACTGAATTTAAAATAGTTGTTTCGTCTAATGGTTTAATTGTATGAATGTTTATCACTTCTGCTGAAATACCTCTTTCTTCTAGTTTTTCAGCGGCAATTAAGGCTTCCCATACTAAATGACCTGTTGCAACAATAGTTACATCAGTACCTTCATTTAACATTATAGCTTTACCAATAATAAATTCTCCGTTTTCTGGAGTAAAGTTTGCTACACTTGGACGACCAAAACGTAAATAAACTGGTCCATGATGATCTGCAATAGCTATTGTGGCAGCTTTTGTTTGATTGTAATCACAAGTATTGATTACTGTCATACCAGGTAACATTTTCATCAAACCAATGTCTTCTAATATTTGGTGTGTTGCTCCATCTTCTCCAAGTGTCAAACCAGCATGTGAAGCACATATTTTTACATTTTTATCTGAATAAGCAACAGATTGACGAATTTGGTCATAAACTCTTCCTGTAGAAAAGTTAGCAAATGTTCCTGTAAAAGGAATTTTTCCACCAATAGTTAAACCAGCTGCTATTCCAATCATGTTTGCCTCTGCAATTCCAATTTGAAAAAAACGTTCTGGATGGTTCTTTTTGAAGTCGTCCATTTTTAATGAACCAATTAAGTCAGCACAAAGTGCTACTACATTTTCATTTTTTTGACCTAGTTCTGTTAAACCAGCTCCAAAGCCTGAACGGGTATCTTTATTTCCTGTATTTGTATATTTTTTCATTATATGCTGAATTTATCTCAGTATCTTTTCTACTTAAATTAATAATCACCTAAAGTTTCAGGGTTTTGACTAAGTGCATTAGCTAATTGCTCGTCATTTGGCGCTTTTCCGTGCCAAGCATGCGTGTGCATCATAAAATCAACACCGTTACCCATTTCAGTATATAAAAGCACACAAACTGGTTTTCCTTTTCCTGTTTTGCTTTTTGCTTCTGTCATTCCAGCAATTATAGCTTCAATGTTGTTTCCTTCTTTAATTTCTAGAACATCCCAGTCAAATGCTTCAAATTTAGCTTTTAAACTTCCCATTGCCAAAACTTCATCAGTTGTTCCGTCAATTTGCTTTCCATTAAGGTCAATTGTTGCAATAAGATTATCTACTTTTTTTGCTGATGCATACATTATTGCTTCCCAGTTTTGCCCTTCTTGCATTTCTCCATCACCATGTAAAGTATAAACTAAGTGTGAGTCATTATTCAATTTTTTAGCTTGAGCTGCTCCAAGAGCAACTGATAAGCCTTGACCAAGTGATCCAGAAGCTATTCTAACTCCAGGTAAGCCTTCATGTGTAGTAGGATGACCTTGTAATCTTGAATTTAATAATCTAAAAGTAGCTAATTCTTTTACTGGAAAATAACCGCTATGCGCTAAAACGCTGTAAAAAACAGGAGAAATGTGACCGTTTGAAAGAAAGAATACATCTTCATTAATTCCGTCCATGTCAAAACCTTCTTTTCTTTCCATCAGATTTTGGTAAAGAGCTACTAAAAATTCAGTACAACCTAGTGAGCCTCCTGGGTGACCAGAGTTTACAGCATGTACCATTCTTAGAATGTCTCTTCTAACTTGAGTAGTTAAATCTTGTAGTTGTTGTGTGTTTGGTTTCATTTTTAATGTTAAAATTTAAAAGTGCAAATATAAGTAGTTTAAAATTATTAATTTCTACTTTACTGTTTTGACTTTTCAAAAGTTATCTACAAAAAAAATGCCTTACAATAGCAAGACATTTTTTTGGGATATAAATTTTATAATTTTTCATTTTCTGAGATAATCCGAATTAATTTTTTATTGACAAATTCTTCGATTCCTAAAGGAGATAACTCTCTTCCATAACCTGATCTTTTTGTGCCACCAAAAGGCATGTCTGTTGAAGATTTTGTAGGATGATTAATAAAAATCATTCCTGAATCTATCTGATTTGCTATGTTTTTTGCTCGTTGAATATTTTTTGAAAAGACTGAACCTCCTAAGCCAAATTCTGTGTCATTAGCTAATTTAATAGCTTCTTCATCGTTTTTTACTATATAAAAACTAGCTACTGGACCAAAGAGTTCTTCTTTGTATGCAGTCATGTTAGCCGTGATATTAGAAAGAATTGTGGGCTCCATGAATGCTCCTTTGAGGTCAGCACGTTTTCCTCCAATTTCTACTTTAGCTCCTTCTGAAATGGTTTTGCTTACTTGGTCTAGTAATGTTTTTAATGCTTCTTCGCTTGAAAGTGGACCTAATTGAGTTTCTCTGTCTAAAGGGTTTCCTAGTTTTAAAGCCCCCATTTTAGTCTTAAATTTAGCTAAAAATTCTTCGGCTATGGGTTCTAAAACAATAAATCTTTTTGAGGCAATACAACTTTGTCCATTATTCACAGTTCTTCCATAAACAGCTAAATCTGTTGCTCTATCAATATCGGCATCTTCTAAAACAATAAAAGGATCATTGCCTCCTAATTCTAATACCGATTTTTTAATATATTTTCCAGCTGTCATAGCTAAAGAGGAGCCTGCTTTTTCACTCCCAGTCAATGAAGCTCCTTGAATTCTTTTGTCTTCTATTATTTTTGAAACATTGGAACCTGAAACAAATAAATTAGTGTATAATCCTTTAGGTGCATTGGCTTCTCTAAAAACATCTTCAATAGCTTGGGCACATTGAGGTACATTGGAAGCGTGTTTTAAAACTATGGTATTACCAATCATAATATTAGGAGCTGCAAATCGGGCAACTTGATAAAATGGAAAATTCCAAGGTTCTACACCTAGTAAAACACCAATAGGACTTTTCTTTATATAGGCTTCTCCAAAATCAACTTTTAATGGTTCATCAGCTAAAAAGTCTTTTGCATTGTTGGCATAATATTCAAAAATGGAAGCAGCATAATCAATTTCATATTCAGCTTGTTTGATTAATTTGCCCATTTCTAAAGTTATCAATTTTGAAAGTTCAGCTTTTTTTTCTCGAATTATTGAAGCTACTTTATTTAAAACTTTAGCTCTTTCTTCAAAAGAAGTGACTTTCCAAACTTGATAGGTTTCATGTGCCTTTGTGATAGCGTTTTCAATTTCAGTTTCGGTCATTTCTTCAAACGACTTTAATCTTTCTAATGTATATGGGTTTATAGATTGTATTGCCATGATTCTTATTCTGTATCTGCTTGACTATAATAATTATTCTCTTCATCTTCACTTCCAATGTTTTCTTGTGCATCGTCTAATTCAGCTCCAGGAACATCTAAATCAATTCCTGTTTTAACATCTTCAGATGATTTTTCATTCATTTTTCCTGGAATAGTTTGGCTTGATTTTGATTTTGAAATGTTTTCAGGATTAATTTCAGTTTCTTTTTTTTCTTGGTTGTAAATATCTTCAGATGCAGGATAACTCATAGCATCTAGTTTTGTTTTGATATCAACTTCTTTTGGATTTTTATCTTTTTTCATGGTTTTGAATTTAATAATTAACTATACAAAGTTCTCTTTTTTAGAGCAAAAAAGGTTATAATGTTTTCATAAATAGTTCCATAATTATCATAAATTTTACTTTTTTCTATGTTAAATAATAGTATAAATGCTAATGCATCGTTTGGAAAACAATTATATTTGCCGAGTAAAAATTTAATATGAAGTTTGATTTAATAACTAAAGATACAAAAAGTAAAGCAAGAGCTGGTAAAATAACAACTGATCATGGTGTAATTGAAACACCTATTTTTATGCCTGTTGGTACTGTTGCTTCTGTAAAAGGAGTACATCAACGGGAATTAAAAAATGATATTAATCCGGATATTATTTTAGGAAATACGTATCATTTATACCTTCGTCCACAAACAGAAATACTTGAAAAGGCTGGTGGATTGCATAAATTTATGAATTGGGATAGAAATATTTTAACTGATTCTGGTGGTTATCAAGTATATTCACTTTCTTCAAATAGAAAAATTAAGGAAGAAGGGGTGAAATTTAAAAGTCATATTGATGGTTCTTATCATTTTTTTTCACCAGAAAATGTAATGGAAATTCAAAGAACTATTGGGGCTGATATTATCATGGCGTTTGATGAATGTACGCCTTATCCCTGTGATTATCGTTATGCAAAACGTTCTATGCACATGACACATCGTTGGTTAGATAGATGTATTAATCATTTAGAAAATTTGCCTTTTAAGTATGGATACGAACAAACTTTTTTTCCTATTGTTCAAGGGAGTACTTATAAAGATTTGCGTGAACAATCTGCGGAATATATAGCTAATGCTGGAGCACAAGGAAATGCTATAGGGGGATTGTCAGTAGGAGAGCCTGCAGAAGAAATGTATGCTATGACAGAAGTTGTAACTGCAATTTTACCAGAAGATAAGCCTAGATATTTAATGGGTGTAGGTACACCAATTAATATTTTAGAAAATATTGCTCTTGGAATAGATATGTTTGATTGTGTTATGCCAACGCGTAATGCAAGAAATGGAATGTTATTTACGGCTCACGGTTCTATTAATATAAAAAATAAAAAGTGGGAAGCTGATTTTTCTCCAATTGATGAAATGGGACATACATTTGTTGATTTAGAATATTCAAAAGCTTATTTGCGTCACTTATTTGCTGCAAATGAATATCTTGGTAAACAAATAGCCACTATTCATAACCTTGGATTTTATATGTGGTTAGTTCGAGAAGCAAGAAGACAGATTATAGCAGGAACTTTTAGGGAATGGAAAGATAAAATGGTAATTCAAATGAGCCAACGATTATAAATTTAGAAATTAGAATTTTGAATTCAGAAACTATTAAATGTTTGAATTCTTCTTTCTATATTTCTAACTTCTAAATTAAAAGATGAAGATAATTGATAAATACATATTAAAGCGATATTTAGGCACTTTTACAGTGATGTTATTGATGTTTATTCCTATTGGAATTGTCATTGACGTGTCTGAAAAAGTAAATAAGATGATTGAGAATAAGATTCCTTTTGGAGACATCTTAGTCTACTATGGCGATTTTACCATCTATTTTGCTAATTTATTGTTTCCTATATTTCTGTTTTTATCTGTCATTTGGTTTACCTCAAAATTAGCTAATAACACTGAAATTATTGCCATATTAAGTTCTGGGATTTCTTTTAATCGTTTTTTAAGACCTTATATTATAGGGGCAACAATTGTTTCGTTATTTGCATTATTGATGGGATTTTTTCTTGTTCCAATGGCAAGTAAAGGATTTAATGATTTTAGATATTCCAACTTAAAAGGGAATAGTCAAACAAGAGAAACAAACGATATTTATCGCCAGATTAAGAATGAAAATAATGAAAGTGAATATATTTATGTAAGTAATTACAATTATATGTCTAAAACAGGTTTCAATTTTACTTTTGAAAAATGCATTGGAAACAAACTTATATATAAAGTTACTGCTAGTAGAATTAAGTATAATGAAGAAACTAAAAGTTATACGCTATATAATTATAAAAAAAGAACTGTAGGTAAATTAAACGATATTCTTGAATCGTTTGAGAAGAAATTACAAATTTATAATTTTGAACCTGACGATTTAACACCTGTTATTTACGCTGCTGAAACCATGTCACTAACAGAAATAAATGAATTTATCGATAAAGAAAAGAATAGAGGAAATTCAAATATAAATACCTATTTGGTTGTTTTATATAAAAAATATAGTTTGCCTATTTCTGCTTTTATTTTAACAATTATCGCTGTAGCTGTTTCTGCAATGAAGAGAAGAGGAGGAATGGGTGTTAATTTAGCTATAGGAATTGTAATTGCATTTACATTTATATTTTTTGATAAAGTATTTGGTACTATTGCAGAAAAATCAACTTTTTCTCCATTAATAGCTGTGTGGATTCCTAATGTGGTATTTGGTATTTTAGCAATTTATTTACTTCGAAATGCTAAACGATAAGCTTAAAAATTATTTGCATCTTCATGTAATTGTATTTATTTGGGGATTTACGGCTATACTTGGGAAGCTTATATCATTAGAGGCTTTAGATTTAGTATGGTTTCGTATGTTTTTTGCTTCTTTATTTATTGTTGGTTTTTTATTTTTTAAGAAAGAAAATCTAAAAGTTCCTTTAAATGTTTTTATAGGCTTTATAGCTTCAGGAATAATAATAGCAGCTCATTGGTATACCTTTTATCAAGCTATTAAAGTTTCAAATATATCTATTACCTTGGCTTGTTTGTCAACGGGTGCCTTTTTTGCTTCCTTAATAGAACCTATTTTTTATAAAAGAAAAGTTATTTGGTATGAAGTTGCTTTTGGTTTATTTGCAATAATTGGATTATCTATTATATTTAATGTAGAAACAGATTATGCACTTGGAATTATGTTAGCTATAATTTCAGCATTTTTGTCTGCATTATTTTCGGTAATAAATAGTAAATATGCGAAAGAGTATAATCCTAATGTTATTTCATTTTATGAATTATCGAGCGGTGTTTTTTTTCTAAGTATATATTTAGGAGCTACAGAAAAATTTAGTGCTTCATTCTTTCAGTTAACTTTTGAAGATTTAATGTGGTTGCTGATTCTTTCTTCAATATGTACAGCTTATGCTTTTTCTGCTTCGATAAAAGTGATGAAATTTTTAAGCCCATTTACGGTAATGCTAACTGTCAATCTAGAGCCTGTTTATGGAATTATTTTAGCCTTATTTATTTTTAAGGATTCAGAACATATGAATGCTTTGTTTTATTTAGGAGCGGTAATAATTTTACTAACAGTAATAGCAAATGGAATAGTTAAAAATAGAAAAAAGTTAAAAACAAATTGAAATAACGTTAGAAAAAACGTATTTTAAATTTTATATTTGTATTTACAAAACAAACTAAAAATATAGCAATATATGGAATATTTAGATTTTGAATTACCTATTAAAGAACTTGAAGATCAATTAGATAAATGTGTAATGATAGGTGAAGAATCAGATGTAGATGTGTCAAACACCTGCAAACAGATTCAAAAAAAACTAGACGATACGAAGAAAGATATATATAAAAACCTTACAGCTTGGCAACGTGTACAACTTTCTCGTCATCCTAATCGTCCTTATACAATGGATCATATTAATGCCTTGACTGAAGGTACTTTTCTAGAACTATTTGGAGATAGAGGAGTAAAAGATGATAAAGCAATGGTTGGTGGTCTTGGAAAAATTGGAGGGCAATCTTTTATGATTATTGGACAACAGAAAGGATACAACACAAAAACACGTCAGTATCGTAATTTCGGAATGGCAAATCCTGAAGGATATAGAAAAGCACTTCGATTAATGAAAATGGCTGAAAAATTTGGAATTCCTGTTATAACACTTGTGGATACTCCAGGAGCATATCCAGGTTTAGAAGCGGAAGAAAGAGGACAGGGTGAAGCTATTGCAAGAAATATTTTTGAAATGTGTCGTTTGCAAGTACCAATTATAACAGTAATAGTTGGAGAAGGAGCTTCAGGTGGAGCATTAGGAATAGGTGTTGGAGATAGAGTTTTTATGTTAGAGAATACTTGGTATTCAGTTATTTCTCCAGAATCATGTTCTTCCATCTTATGGAGAAGTTGGGAATACAAAGAGCAAGCAGCCGATGCCTTAAAACTAACTTCTTTCGATATGAAAAAACAAAAGTTAATTGATGATATTATTCCAGAGCCACTTGGGGGAGCTCATTATGATAGAGAAACAACTTTTGCTTCAGTAAAAAAATATATTCTTAAATCTTTTGATGAATTAAAAGACTTATCAACAAAAGACTTAGTTGAAAAAAGAATGGAGAAATACAGCAATATGGGGGAATACAAAGATTAGTCTTCTAAATTCTTACAATTTTAAAAAATCCGTCTTTTTCATTTACTGACGGATTTTTTTTATATGTTGTTAACAATAAAATAATTTTACTAACACTAACTTAACATTGGATTTTTAACAATTCAACTTTACTTTTTATTTTAAAAAGGCTACATTCGCAATATAGAAAATGTCAGAAATATTAACCCTATTAAAGTAGATAAAACTACAATAATCAATCTAGAGAAGGGAAAGCTACCACCTCAGGTATTAGACCTAGAAGAAGCCGTACTTGGAGCAATGATGATTGATAAAAAAGGTGTCGATGAGGTTATTGATATTTTACAAGCCGATGCTTTTTACAAAGAAGCTCACAAGCATATCTTTGAAGCAATCGTTGAATTATTTAATGATACACAACCAATCGACCTTTTAACTGTTTCAGCTCAATTGCGTAAAAATGCAAAATTAGATTTAGCTGGAGGTGATTTTTATTTGATTCAATTAACTCAAAAAGTTTCTTCTTCTGCTCACATTGAATTTCACTCACGTATTATTCTTCAAAAGTTTATTCAACGGAGTTTGATAAAAATTTCAAGTGAAATCATTGAAGAATCTTATGATGAAACTACGGATGTTTTTGATTTATTAGATAGAGCCGAATCTAAGTTATATGAAGTTACGCAAGGTAATATAAAACGTAGTTCTGAAACAGCTCAAAGTTTAGTAATTCAAGCCAAAAAACGTATAGAAGAAATTGCAGGTAAAGAAGGTCTGAGTGGAATTCCTACAGGTTTCCATAATTTAGATAAACTTACATCAGGTTGGCAGCCATCCGATTTAATTATTGTTGCCGCCCGTCCTGGTATGGGTAAAACGGCTTTTACACTTTCGATGGCTCGTAACATGGCTATTGATTATGGTGCTCCAGTTGCTTTCTTCTCTTTGGAGATGTCCTCAGTACAATTGATTACACGTTTAATTTCTTCTGAAACTGGCTTGTCTTCTGAAAAATTACGTACAGGAAAATTAGAAAAACACGAATGGGAACAACTTTCTATCAAAGTAAAAAATTTAGAAAAAGCACCATTATATATTGATGATACTCCTTCACTTTCTATTTTTGATTTACGTGCAAAAGCTAGACGTTTAGCTTCTCAATACGGTATTAAATTGATTGTTATAGATTATTTACAATTAATGACAGCTGGTGGAAATGGAAAAGGGGGAGGAAATCGTGAACAAGAGATTTCAACTATTTCGCGAAACCTAAAAGCATTGGCAAAAGAACTTAATATTCCAGTTATAGCTCTTTCACAACTTTCTCGTGCTGTTGAAACACGTGGTTCAAGTAAAAGACCTTTACTTTCCGACCTTCGTGAATCTGGAGCAATTGAGCAAGATGCCGATATCGTATCGTTTATTTACCGACCTGAATATTATAAGATTGATGAATGGGATGATGAAGAACGTTCTCCAACACAAGGTCAAGCCGAATTTATAGTTGCAAAACATAGAAATGGTGGATTAGATAATGTGAGATTGAAATTCATTGGAAACCTAGGTAAGTTTGATAATTTGGATGATTTTAGCTCTCCATTTGATGAATTACCTTCAAAAATGAATCTTGATGAACAACAAAATCCATTTGCTACTCCTAAATTACCTTCCCCAAATGAAGCCTTTGGAAGTAATTTCAATAATGATGATGATTCAGATGTTCCTTTTTAAAAACTATTAGTTACATATAAAATAAAAACGATGATTGTAATTAAACAATCATCGTTTTTTTATTTATAAAGATTAGTTAGTTACTTTTAATAACCAATTTTTTAGTTGAGATTTTAGTACCGTTAATTCCTTTTACAAAATAAATACCATCAGCTAAATTATCAACCATTATCGTGTTTTCCGTATTTGAGATTACATTAAATGATTTTACAGTTTGTCCAAGCTGATTTACAATAATAAATTGACCATCTATATCCGATTTAATGTTTATATATCCATTACTTGGATTTGGATAAATTGTGAATTTAATACTATCTTCAAAAGTATCTCTTCCTAAAACAGTTACTGTTACACAAGTAGAAGTTACTGTACAACCACCAACTGTTATGTCTACTTTATAGTCGCCTACTACTGAAGGGGTATAACTTTGACCTGTTTCTCCAGTTAATAATGTACTAGGACATTGGTACCATTGATATGTAGCACCAGTTTCATCAGCTGTTAATACTCCAGCATTTTGAGTTACATTACTATTTATAGCCGTTGGTTCAGTAATTGTAACAGAAACCGTATTTGTACAACCGTTAGCATCAGTAACAGTACAAGTGTATGTACCTGCTGATAAACCAGTAGCCGTAGTAGCAGTTCCACCGCTAGGAGACCAAGCGTAAGTATATGTTGGATTTCCACCAGTAACAGTAACTGTTGCACTACCGTTAGCCTCTCCATTGCAAGAGATATTAGTTTGTGCACTTAATGAAGCAACCAAAGCCGTTGGTTCAGTAATTGTAACAGAAACCGTATTTGTACAACTGTTAACATCAGTAACAGTACAAGTGTATGTACCTGCTGTTAAACCAGTAGCCGTAGCAGCAGTTCCTCCGCTAGGAGACCAAGCGTAAGTATATGTTGGATTTCCACCAGTAACAGTCACAGTTGCACTACCGTTAGCCCCTCCATTGCAAGAGATATTAGTTTGTGTACTTAATGAGGCAACCAAAGCCGTTGGTTCAGTAATTGTAACAGAAACCGTATTTGTACAATTGTTGGCATCAGTAACAGTACAAGTGTATGTACCTGCAGATAAACCAGTAGCCGTAGCAGCAGTTCCACCACTAGGAGACCAAGCGTAAGTATATGTTGGATTTCCACCAGTCACAGTCACAGTTGCACTACCGTTAACCCCTCCATTACAAGAGATATTAGTTTGTGCACTTAATGAGGCAACCAAAGCCGTTGGTTCAGTAATTGTAACAGAAACCGTATTTGTACAATTGTTAGCATCAGTAACAGTACAAGTGTATGTACCTGCTGTTAAACCAGTAGCCGTAGCAGCAGTTCCACCACTAGGAGACCAAGCGTAAGTATATGTTGGATTTCCACCAGTCACAGTCACAGTTGCACTACCATTAGCACCTCCATTACAAGAAACATTAGTTTGTGTACTTAATGAGGCAACTAAAGTTGTTGGTTCAGTAATTGTAACAGATATATTATCCGTACAACCGTTAGCATCAGTAACAGTACAAGTGTATGTACCTGCTGATAAACCAGTAGCCGTAGCAGTAGTTCCTCCGCTAGGAGACCAAGCGTAAGTATATGTTGGATTTCCACCGGTCACAGTCACAGTTGCATTACCGTTAGCACCTCCATTACAAGAAACATTAGTTTGTGCACTTAATGAAGCAACCAAAGCCGTTGGTTCAGTAATTGTAACAGAAACCGTATTTGTACAACTGTTAGCATCAGTAACAGTACAAGTGTATGTACCTGCTGTTAAACCTGTAGCCGTAGCAGCAGTTCCTCCGCTAGGAGACCAAGCGTAAGTATATACTGGAGTTCCACCAGTCACAGTCACAGTTGCACTACCGTTAACCCCTCCATTACAAGAGATATTAGTTTGTGCACTTAATGAAGCAACTAAAGCCGTTGGTTCAGTAATTGTAACAGAAACCGTATTTGTACAACTGTTAGCATCAGTAACAGTACAAGTGTATGTACCTGCTGTTAAACCTGTAGCCGTAGCAGCAGTTCCACCGCTAGGAGACCAAGAGTAAGTATATGTTGGATTTCCACCAGTCACAGTAACAGTTGCACTACCGTTAGCCCCTCCATTACAAGAGATATTAGTTTGTGCATTTAATGAAGCAACCAAAGCCGTTGGTTCAGTAATTGTAACAGAAACCGTATTTGTACAACTGTTAGCATCAGTAACAGTACAAGTGTATGTACCTGCTGTTAAACCAGTAGCCGTAGCAGCAGTTCCACCACTAGGAGACCAAGTGTAAGTATATATTGGAGTTCCACCAGTCACAGTCACAGTTGCACTACCGTTAGCCCCTCCATTACAAGAAACATTAGTTTGTGTACTTAATGAGGCAACTAAAGTTGTTGGTTCAGTAATTGTAACAGATATATTACCCGTACAACCATTAGCATCAGTAACATTACAAGTGTATGTACCTGCTGTTAAACCAGTAGCCGTAGCAGCAGTTCCACCACTAGGAGACCAAGCGTAAGTATATATTGGAGTTCCACCAGTCA
>Ga0105354_1002062_pt1 | contig 12132 bp, 7 predicted proteins | sample GOMGulsemesocosm_FD_83658 | JGI IMG/M metagenome (GOLD analysis project Ga0105354, IMG submission 83658) | Methane-oxidizing microbial communities from mesocosms in the Gulf of Mexico - GOM9B Gulf of Mexico | ecosystem: Environmental > Aquatic > Marine > Cold seeps | place: USA: Gulf of America...
AGAAGCCACTGAAGTGGAAGCGGTAGAAGCAGCTCGAAAACAAACCATTAAAATTAAAGAGAGATATAGTCAAGTGCGTAAAATCAGTTGATTGCTCCTAATAATTTGCATAGAAATTCACCGATAATGATCAACTCCTAAAAATCTGTTTATTAATTTAAACAGGTTTTTTTATACTTTAAATAAAGGTAATACTAATTTTCACTTTATGACCTAGTTATTGCTACTTATGTCACGAACACCCTACATCTATTTAACCAATTAATATAATATTTAGTTTTTATCCCCTTCAAACCAATAAAGCATAAGTAACTGATATATAAACAAATAACAAAAAAACACTGGTTAACTCGATATTATTCTGAACAATAATCAAACTAATGTTGACATACTCAACATATTGAGAGTACTATTTGGACAGACCAATAAATCAAGTGGCTATACCATATTAATTCTTTTGTCGTTTTAGGCCTTCCACACCTAATCCCCGACATAAAGAGAATATTATGAGTAGATAAACATAAATGAAAAAATGTAGCTTTAGGGGAATATAATGAGTAATAAACCAATTCTAAAAACACGACCTAGCTTTAAAAAAACATTATTATGTACAGCAATTGCGATGAGTGTAATGGGTGTAATGGGTGTACATGCTGAAGAAGTAAAGACTGAAAAAGAAGATCAAATTGAAGTTATCGAAGTCACAGGACTACGTGACTCAATTATGTCAGCGATTGTAGCTAAACGAGATGCAGATACCGTAACGGATAGCATTAATGCTGAAGATATTGGTAAGTTTCCAGACAGTAATATGGCAGAGTCTTTACAACGAGTTACCGGAATTCAGATCTCGCGAGAAGGTTCAGAAGGTACAGCGGTCAGTATTCGTGGTTTAGCTCCTTCTTTCACCCGTGTTACGATTAATGGCCAGTCAGCGGCGTCGGCAGATTCTCGTGCAGGCTTTGATTTTTCAATGCTAAGTCCCGCAATGGCCGAGTCAATTGAAGTAATGAAGAGTGTTACTGCTAATGTTGAAGAAGGTGGCATGGGTGGTACTGTTAACATTAAAACTCGACGTCCGTTAAGTTTCGATGAAGCGAAAGCACAGATAGCTGTTAAAGGTAGCTATGATGACTTTTCTGAAGAAACAGATCCAAGTGTCAATTTTATGGGCTTAAAACAATTTTTTGATAACAAGTTTGGTGTCTTATTCAATGCTAAATACTCAGAGCGAAATCATCGACAAGACTCTATTTTCGTAAAAGGTTGGAAAGGTGTTACCTTTGACGATGATGTTTATACTGCAGAAGAAGCGGACGGCGTAAACCGAAAAGTAGGTGATCCAAAGTTAAATGATATTGCTATGGGTAAGTTACGCTATCGATCACGCATGAGAGAATCAATACAGTATGACCTAAATACGACTTTACAGTATCGTCCTAATGATAATACCGAGTATTATGCCGAATTCACCTACGGTACCCATGAACGTTCTGCGGTAAAGGACAATTATGTAGAATTTAAATTTGACAAAGCGTCAGGTAAAAACTCAAATTATACTTCTCACGAATTATTGGACAATGGCAACGACATTTTTACCGTTATGGAAGCTGCGTTTAAGCCAGGTAAGGTCGATATTGATCTAAAAGATCAACTAGAAGACTATGAATTTACTACAGAGACTGTTGTTCTTGGCGGCAAATGGACCACTGACGATTGGTTGATTGAGTCGGCTTTGTCCTACTCTAAAGGCACATATTTCCAACAAAAATATAATGCGGTTTTGCAAATTGATTCATCAAAATATGCTGATCCTAATGACCCGAACAATGAAGGTACCTTAGGTTATAATGTTAACCCTGACGACCCAATGAATGCAGGAAAAGCAACACCATTGACGGTTATTTCCTCATTACCTCTTAATGAACTAGCAATGTGGGAAGGTGGCTGTGACGCACACTCTCACCTTAAATGTAAGGGTATAGGCGGCGGCGGTCGCGATGTTGACGAAGAAAACTTTTCTGCAAATATCGATTTAGCACGTAGTGTAGAGCTTGGCGACATATCTGAAATAAAGTTTGGTGCACGTTACCGTGACCGTACACGCGAGTCTGCTCAGTATAAAAACTCTAGTCCCGCTGGAGATGTCGCATTTCCTAGCGAATTTACAGATAATTTTGGCGCAGGAAACAACGTTCTGTCAGCAATGGGAGATATACAGCTACCATATATGTACGACGGTGGCGCCTATATCCGAGAATCTCTCACCGCATGTGAGCAAGATGAAAATGGCAATGATACTGAAAACTGTGGCTTAGAAACACGTGAACTACTGCAAGCGCCTCAATACGCATGGGCTAATGAAAAAACTTACGCTATGTATGGGATGGCAAATTTAGAAGGTGAACTTAAATTTACCGATTTAGAATATGAAGCGAACTTTGGTGTCAGAGCGATCTTCACTGATAACACCTCGGAAGGTCTTATTGACACAGGTGAAGTTGCTTCAATTGACAGTTTTCATCGAACTCAAGAAACGAATGATTATTGGGATATTCTACCTAGTGCCAACCTTGCCGTGATGGCCACAGGCAATACAGTGGTTCGTTTCGCAGTAGCTAAAGTAATGACCCGTCCAGATCTTGAGGATGTTAATAGTTCTTACCAAAATGCAGGCAATATCGAAGAAAAAACTGTCTATGATAGTTTTGGTATTAGTAAAGGTAACCCAATGCTAGAGCCTTATCGTGCATGGCAGTATGATATAGCAGTAGAATATTACAGCGATACTGGCGGTATGGTTAATCTAGGACTGTTCTATAAAGATATCGATTCTTTGATAGCACCTCAAGCTTTAGATATGAGTCTTGCAGAAAATTGTTTTAGCCCGAGTGATGCATCCGCCGGCACCCAATTTTTACCCGGTGGTCAGCCTGGCGTTATTGGTGGAAAATGTTACTTGGATAATCAATTAGAAAGTGTTAATCCAGAAGACGGTGCTTTAACTGAGCATGGTACACTTGAATATGACACTGTGGTAAATAGCACAGGCGCAACAATAAAAGGGCTTGAATTCGGTGTTACACAATTCTTTACTGATATCCTACCTTCGCCATTTGACGGTTTAGGTATTCAAGCTAATTATACTTATATTGATAGTGACAGTGGTGTAAAAGATGTACTCACTGGTGAAGAACTTGCCATGGAAGGGGTTTCTGAAAACTCATATAACTTGGTACTCATGTATGAAAAATATGACTTCAGTGGCCGTATCGCTTATAACTATCGTGATGAGTTTGTCACTGCACTTGATGATGTGAACGCAGGTTCGTCAATATCGAGTGACGACCGTGGCCAGCTAGACGCTTCTATTTCGTATGACATTAATAAAGAAATGAGTATTACTATTAGTGGCGTTAACTTGACCGATGAACATACATCTGAGTATATAACCCACCAGTCTCGTGTACATGACTGGAGTCAGTTAGGTCGTCGCTACCAAGCAGGCTTTTCTTGGAAGTTTTAAAAAAGTCATAAATAGGTATCGTTCAATATTACCTTTCTCGATTGAGGTAATATTGAGCTCTCAAAACAATCCGGTAGTTGAGTTGAAACCAAACCCTTATCGACTCAATTACCGGTTTTTTATAGCAACACTATACCCAATTACCCTTTGGGGATTGAAATAGCTCTAAATATTTAAGTCGAAGAGTTATGGTCTGAAAAAGCTAACATTGTATTCAATCATTTAGCTATTTAGTGCATAAGCTAATTTATTAATGCCAATCCAGAAAATACCAAAATAAGCAACAAACAGCATAATATTACTCTAATCAGAGTTGATGATATGAGATTTGAAACACCTGAAAGTTTTACTGGTGTGGTAAAGGGGATCCCCTGAATATCGATGCTCTAGCAACAACTGATATGACATTTAACCAAGCCTACTATACTCGCTCATGTTATGTACCTTCTCGTGGTTCAATGATCACAAGATATTACAAGGGTGTATACGCAAGAAAACCTTAGGCCAGCAATACCAACATAATAGAGGATATTTAACCATTACAGTACACTTGATACTGGTGGGGGATATGTCTATGCTTTTTGGTAAAGACAGTCACTATCGGCCTTTAAAAAATACGCTTTGTTGAAGTAGTTCCGATGGTACTAAACATATTAATCTCAAACAAACCGCTAGGTGCTACTGATTCCATTAGGCGTGTTGAAGTGTTTAAAAAACTGAGCGTTACCGTCCAATAATGAGAAATAACCACTTTTTCTCCGTTTGTTACCAACAAGCCGTCGTTATTCCAATCCTTTGAATTGGATTTTGGTACGATTATGTAGTGCAGCCTTGGTAAAAAACTTTCCGTAATATTGATCGAATAAAACTTGTAAGTCACCATTTTTTTGCATCATTGTTAACCCAAGTTGCAAACGATGTTTTATCCTTTCTTCAAGTGGAGAGACATATACGTAGTAATAGCTGTTAGGAATCTCTATTACTAGGTGGGTTTCAATCATTAAGTTTGACAACTCCTCTATTCTCGATTCAAATTCGGGATATATTTCGTGAACTCCTCTTAAGATAAAGTCAAAGCGCCCTTTATTTAACATCGCAAATAGTGCTTCATATGAGTAAGCCGGTAAAGTAACAAAGTTATTTTTAATTAACACATCTTTAGTTGTCCAGCTTTGTCTCACTCCAGAGCTGAATGCTTGCAACTCAGACAACGAGTTAACGTTAGAAAAATGAACTTCATCCTTTTTTTGAATGAGTAGTAGTCTATATTTTAAAGCTTCTAAACGAATTGGAACACGAATAGGAGAAATAGCGTTTTCCCATTCTGGATTACTAACTGTCATCGCAACGTTAAGGTACCTATTGAGTTGGAGTTCTCTTAAACGCTGGTGGTTTGGTATAGCCTCACCAGTCACCTTTATTTTATAGTCTCCATATTTAGGCTTGGTGAGCTCTAATGCTTGTTTTATTACCTGCCAGTTGTATAAGTGGCGAGAGTCTTTTTCTGAATGTCCTCGGTTTACTTTTATAATGTCAAGGGAATAAAGGTGGGTTGAACAAGTAAGCAGAAAAAAAGATATAATATAAAGAGTAATATTACTAAGTTTCATTGTTGTTGCTCCGGTTATAAATTTAAAGCCAAACTTTTTAAGGTCGCATAAGGTACTGCCTTACATAAATTAGGTTTAAACCACCTGTAACTAATTACCTCAATTGATAAATTATAGCTGTTTAATCTTTAGGTTCTGGGGCAAATGATTCATAGGGGACTCATAACCAATATCCCCACAAATATATAAGTGGAGATATTGATAGAGTTAAGTCAGTGATTAACGAGCCATCCAGCCACCATCAACAAGCATTATATGCCCATTAACATAATCAGAAGCTTTCGATGCTAAGAACACCGCTGCGCCGGCTAAATCTTCAGGGTTGCCCCAACGCCCCGCTGGAATACGAGCTGAAATTGATGCGTTTCGCTCAACGTCGGCTCGTAATGCTGTGGTATTGTCGGTAGCAAAATATCCCGGTGCTATGGCATTAATTTGTAAACCTTTTGCTGCCCACTCATTGGCAAGCGCTTTGGTTAACTGCATAACAGCCCCTTTACTGGCTGAGTATGCAGGCACAGTAATACCACCTGAGAAACTAAGTAAGGATGCAATATTAATAATTTTGCCATTTCCGCGTTCTAGCATATGTTTGCCAATACCGCGTGATAATCTAAACACGCCATTGATATTGGTTTCCATTACCGCATTCCAATCTTCATCAGAAAACTCTTCTGCTGGGGCGCGACGAATAGTGCCTGCATTGTTAACTAAAATATCGACTTGACCAAACGCGGCAATACTATCGGTTACTAATTTTTTAACTTGCTCAGCATCGTCTTGCTGACAACCAAGGGCAACCGCTTTGCCACCTAAAGCTTCTATCTTTGCTACGGTATCAGCTGCATTTCCCACAGTTGAAGCAACAGCAACAATACTGGCTCCAGCCTGAGCTAGACCTATCGCCATGCCCTGTCCTAAACCCCGGCTTGCGCCGGTAACAACGGCTACTTTTCCCGTTAAATCAAATAAATCATTCATATTCATTCCTACGTTTACTATTTAAGCTCACCGATAGATAAATGATCCATATCAGTGAACTCTTGATTTTCACCACCCATTGACCAACAGAAAGTGTATGCGGAAGTACCAGCACCGCTATGAATTGACCAACTTGGAGAAAGCGCCACTTCACCTGTTTTCATAATAAGTGGACGAATATTGTCTGCTTCGCCCATCATATGGAAAACAACATTATCAGTCGGTAAGTTGTAATACATATAATACTCGCTGCGACGACGATGAGTATGTGGCGGCATCGTATTCCAGACACTACCCTCAGATAAACAGGTAAAGCCCATAACTATTTGACAACTTTCAACAATACCTGGACGAATAGGCTGATAAATCACGCGTTTATTTGCCGTTTCCAACGAGCCCATTTCAATTTTATTAGCCATATCTTTTGTTACCAGCTTAGTTGGGTAGCTGGTATGTGCAGGATAACTGACGATATAAAATTTTGCTGGGTTAGTAGCATCACTACTTTCAAACGTGATCTCTTCATTACCACGTCCGATGTACAAGGCATCTTCGAAGGCCAAGTTATAGGCCGTATCATTAACGGTGATTGTTCCTGCCCCACCAATGTTTAATACGCCCACTTCGCGACGCTGAGTGAAATAATCACAAACCAGTTCTTTATGAATTGGCAAGGTCAGCACTTTACTCACTGGCACTGCAGAGGCAATCACGCCACGGTCAATGTCAGAATAAGTCATTGGGACTTCATCAGGGGTGTATAAGTTGTCCACTAAATAACTTGTCCGTAATTCATCACTGGTCATTCGTTTATAACGAATATTATCTGCTGAAACTCTGAGTTCCATTGTATTTCTCCAAAAATTATTTTGTCTGTAAATTATCTAAATAAGAATTCCAAGCGGCACTATCAGTAATATATCCTGCCGCTTGCCAAGCAAAACCAGCGCGATACGCTAGCTTGCCTTGTTTATCTGAATTGGTAAGAATCCAAATATGGCTTTCATCTTTGTTATCACTGGTTATATGTTGAATTTCTGTAACTATACTTGGCTCAATTAACGCGCCAGTACCTAAATCAATGTCATCTATGCTTTCCCATGCCGAAATCCTGCCTGAGTTTTTATTGAATGATACCGTTGCTTTTTCATCATGGGTAGTAATGCCAACAGCAATAGGAAGAGCGGCTGGCTTGCCATCTAAAGTGAATACTGAGTTTACTTGGTAAAGCTGCTCACCTAAGGCAAGTGAAATGGTTTTGCTTTCGGCAACTAGGCCTAATGGTGTTTGCCATTCATACTCTAAGGTAAAGGCAACTTCATCACCGCCACTTTTTAACACTTTATAGCTAGAATAAGTATTCGCTGGGTAAGCCTTTCCTTCAATCCAGATTGCACTACCACCGGTACCACGAGTTTTCCCTACGTGATAAGGGTCATACCCTTCACCTTTGTCTACGTGATACGAACCGCCCACTAAGTGCGAGGCATACCATTTATCAATGATCGAGTAATCTACTTGCTTAAACCAGTTATCAACGCCACTAAATGTTCCTTCTTTAGGGCCTGCGGTCCCATAAACGCGGAAAGCAACTTTATCATTTTCCCAAGTAAAATCATCGTCTCGCTCAGGAACAAAACGACCATAAGCCATTACTTGCTTCGGTTGCCATTTACTCATTTCTGACGCAGCAAGTAACAAGGCACCAACACCATATAATTGAGTATCATTTTCTGCTACTGGATCAGGTGACTTACCAATTTGTTGTACCCAATGCATCATGCCATCTTCGTCTACTACGGAAGCAAGAGCCGACCAACCCTTTTCGACAGAATCTACTGTCGCTTGGTCAATAAGAATACCGTTGTTAACACCCCACGCTAAACCAAAGGTTATGAAAGCAGTTCCACTACTTTCTGGTGTTTTTACTTTAGTAGGGTCCATTAAAGATGCAGGCCAAAAACCGTCTGGATTTTGTACTTTAACTAAAGATTTAGCCATTTTACGATACAGTGCTAAATACTTCCTTTTGACTTTTCTGTACTCTTTCCCATAAGGTATTTCTTCGATAATTAATGGTAGAGCGGCAAATACCCAACCGTTACCTCGACTCCAAAATACATGACTCCCATTATCACTTTTCTTGGTAAAATAACGGCTATCACGGAAAAAAAGGTCATATTCGTCAGAAAACAAGTAATCTACCGTGGCCCAGTATTCCTCATTGGCATAGTCAAAGTACTTTTTATCTCCAGTCGCTGTGGCTAACTGCATCCAAGTACGAGGAGCCATGAATAAAGCGTCTGCCCAACACCACCGGTCTTGGCAAGTACCTTCAAAAGCAGGTTCTTTACTAGCAAAAAATTCCAAACTATTGGTTGGTTTATTTGCAAGAATTTTATCGAAAGCGGGTTGAATATGCTTATATGTTTCTTTATTAGCATTTTGTTCATTTAGCCAAAGGTACATTTGACCAATGGCATGATCATCACCGTGAACAGGGCGGTGACCTAATTGATAATCGCTATCTTTAGCTACTTGTGCCATATGCTCAACTAAGTTTTGATCTTTAATCGTTTCTGCCCAGCGAGTCCAACCTATATATAAAGCTCCTTGAACCCACTCCTTAGTATTTTCAATTTGTTTCAGTCTTTTTTGGTCAGGAATGTAATCGAAATTATCAAGGTGTGAAATTTGCCAATCTGAAGCTCGTTTACCTACCGCTAATGCAGATTCTCTAATCGCTGAGGCATCGCCTGCCATAGCTAAGTTAAGACTAGCAATATCAGTAATCTCTTTAATTACTGGGGATGGTTTACTTTGGCTTTTGATCGTCCCATCTGAGCAAGCCAAAATCACCGAGGTTAATCCAACAGTTAAAATTGCTTTTGTTAATATGTGTCTTATATTTTTATGCATTATTTATTTCCTATATATTTACTCTTAAAGCTAAATTTTTCACTTATGATAGTTACTAAAAATGCAGACGATTTAGAACTACACGACAAAATCTCAAACGGTATAACCACATCCGATAATTGGCCTGTCCAATGGTACTGGTAACCTATATTAAATGTCAAGACAACTTTGGCTTTTGCGCACAATCAAGACGAATCTTTAATAAAGTTAATCATTACTTTAATTAGCTGTAATTAAAGTATTAACACTTAAGAAAAATTAAAAAACGAGGAAGATTAGCAAAGCCGCTGAAAATGGGGATTGGGAAATATAAGGGATGTTCAGTTACATAGTGTAATTTGAATCAAAATAAATTACATCACAAAAACGGCCAATACTGGCAAGATATTGAAAAGCTTGTCATAGAAAGCTTTGGTGCCAATAACTAAATGAGATGGCAGGATTCAAACATAACACTAGCGGTTCCGGAGAAGGGCTAGGAACCGCTAGTATTTTTTCGGATAAAAAACTCTACTTAATAAATTCCATCTTTGGTTAGCTTTTCCTTAAAGTAGTCATTAACTGGTTTACCATGAATATATTTCACAATAGGCGCTGGATTTTTTGGCAGGTATTTAGATAAGCGTTTTTTAACATCTGCATATTGACCATTATCAGCCAAGTTATGCCACTCATTGGGATCGACTTGGTGATCATATAATTCTTCATCACCATTAAAATATTGAATATAACGATAACGTTCTCCGCGCACAGCGTGGTTTCCTTCTCCGTAAGTAGATATTGCTGGTCGTCCCGATTGGTTTACTTCCCCTGTCAACAATGGCTTTAAACTCATTCCTTCATTACGTTCATAATGAGGTAAGCCAGCTAAATCTAGCAAAGTGGGGTATAAATCTAATAAACTAACTGAGGAGGATGACTTTTGTCCTTTAACCGTTTCAGGGCTTTTAATGATGAGTGGTACGTGCGTCGCTTCTTCCCATACGCTGTGTTTAGCAAAACGTCCTTTTTCCCCTAAGTGGTAACCATGATCTGACCATAAAACAACAATGGTATTATCGCTATATGAGCTTTGCTCAAGCTCATTCAATACTTCCCCAATGTAGTGATCGACAAAGGAAATACTAGCAAGATACCCTTGAACCGCTTTAGGCCACTCTTTATTGCTAATAGCCCACTGAGTACTCGGCATTTTTGGCAGTTCATGAATCGTTTCGCTGATTGCTGGCACATCATCCATATCGGTCGATAAATAAGGGGGCGTTTGAATCTCTTCAAGCGGATAAAGGTCAAAATATTTTTGCGGTGCATACCAAGGAACATGAGGACGAACAAAGCCAACGGTTAAAAAGAAAGGACGGTCATGTATTTCATTTAACCGCTCTTTTGCCCACATTGCCGATTTATAATCAATCATGTCTTCATCTTTTTCAGGAAAAACTCCCCAGTCGGTACTCGTGCCTTCGCTATCCCAAACAAACGCTTTGTCAGGATAAGGCCCAAAACCTTTAATGCGCCCGCCATATTGTTCAAAGGCCTCATCGGCAGCATTGTTATGAAAAATTTTGCCTATGCCCATGGTTTTGTAACCATGCTTACTAAAGTACTCTGGTAAAAACGTGATATCTTTAGTGACTGAGCTTGATTTTTTAATATCTTTATCTTTTATATGCCAGTAAATACCCGTGGTTGTTGGACGTAGCCCTGTCATTACACTTGCTCTTGATGGTCCACAAAGTGCAGCCGTGGCATGGGCATTCGTGAACAGCATACCTTCTGCAGCTAAACGATCCATGTTGGGCGTTTTTACATTCGGATGGCCATCCATTGAACCGACCCAATCGTTTAGGTCGTCAACAATTATCATTAAAACGTTAGGCTTGCCACTGGCTTTACTTAACCTGTCACCGTCAGACGCGTTGCAAATGGATATTAACAATCCCCCCATCAACACAGCCGCTAATTTCAAAACATTAAGTTGTGGCATTGAAACTCCAAAGTTTACGAATTTTAAATAGCATGAGTATACACAAACAAAAACGGCCTTACCAATAACTTTTTGGATACACCCTTCAAACAAAAACAAAACATTTAAAAACAATAACTAACAATATAAAACCAACATAACCCCCAAATCTACCAAATCAGCATTGAGATTTTGGTCAGACCGTTTTACACTACCTTAATTAAGTTTTATGTTAACTATGGGAAACAAGCTAATGACAAAAAACCGAAACTCCTCTCTTTTATTCATTTGTCTAGCTACTTTATTGCTGTGCCTGATATCAAGAAACGCACAAGCGACGGATCAGCGTCCTAATATTTTACTTATCGTTAGTGATGATCACAGCCCAATGTTAGGTACCTATGGCGATGAATACGCAACAACGCCTAATCTAGACGCCATGGCAAGTCAAGGTATTCAATATAATCATGCATGGTCCAATGCCCCTGTTTGCTCACCAGCTCGCGCAACCTTAATTACCGGTATGTACGCCACATCAGTTGGCTTACAAAATATGCGAACGCTGTTTGCTATGCCCGACTATGTAAAATGGTTACCTGAATACATGCAAAAAGCAGGTTACTACACAGTAAACGTAGGTAAACACGATTACAACACATTAGAACCTAAAGATGCTTGGTCTGAACGCGTCATGAGTAGAACGCTAAAAAACTGGGATCGCAGTAATTACTTTAAACAGACTGACGGAAAAAAACCGTTTTTCGCTATCGTTAATTTGCTACATAGTCACGAAAGTAAAGTGATGTACGATATGGAAGGCAAACCAAGATCTGTGGCTGACATCAAGCACAACATTGACGAAGCCCCCTTAGCAAAATACTTTCCTGAAGACTCAACTATTCTTCGCATCATTGCTCAATATTATGACAACGTCAGCGAAGTTGACGAAGCGGTAGGCATTATATTTAAAAGCCTTGAGCGAGATAACTTAAAAGACAACACCATTGTTATTTTTATGGCTGATCACGGCACAGGCGTCGCACGATCTAAACGTTGGCCTTATAACAGTGGATTGCAAATTCCTCTGATTGCTCACTTTCCTGAAAAGTTGCAACATTTAGCATCGGCAC
>Ga0105354_1002066_pt1 | contig 12106 bp, 14 predicted proteins | sample GOMGulsemesocosm_FD_83658 | JGI IMG/M metagenome (GOLD analysis project Ga0105354, IMG submission 83658) | Methane-oxidizing microbial communities from mesocosms in the Gulf of Mexico - GOM9B Gulf of Mexico | ecosystem: Environmental > Aquatic > Marine > Cold seeps | place: USA: Gulf of America...
ACCAAAACATTGCAAAATAACCGCTATTTTCACAAATCGGTTAACAGAGCATTACAAGATTTTGAAAGTCCCTATATATAAAGAGTTGAGGCACTAAGTCTGAATCCTTCCGAGGTCACAAAACCCTTTGAAATCAATTGATTTCAAAGGGTTTCTTTTTTATAACTACCATAAACATTGCCACTTTATTCATTTTGAAGGGTTTAAAATTATTTTCAATTACTCCTCCAACAGCGTTGCAACTATTAATGATTCCTACCTTATATATCTATGAGTTACAAAAGTCGCATTTATTGGTTAAAACAAGATCTAAAATTTGAGGTAATTGTATCTATAAACTATTAGTGAAGTAAGGAGTTTTTAACATGGGTATCACTTAGATAAATATACTGAAGGTATAAAAAGAATGTTTTGACTTGTGCTACTGCTACGGTTACTATTGTTAACAATAGGCTTTTAGTTAATATAGAATCAACGGTGTCGTTTATTCCAGTCCAAGCGTTTGTTATAAATTAACATTTTTAAATCCTCGAGTTCTGAGTAGTCTTTCCCTAGATTATTAATACTGTTAGAGATATGATTTAATTTATCCAAAGTCAAATGCTCATTCCAAATAAGTTCAGTTCCTAATTTATTAACGTCTTTAATGTGTCTGTTTGATATTGCTTTTTCAAATTTATTCCAAACAGATATTATTGTTTCAGCATGTATTTTTTTTCGAAGATATAACAGGTAGTGAATACCTATTGCTACACTACAAGTAACAATAAATGTTGTAAAAAGAATAACCCCGTTATCCATAAATATCTAACTCTCATTTTTTTTTGCTCTGTTTATTTCTAATACACACGCAAGGTAGTAAAATATTGTAGATGTACTTTATTAATTAAGAGTTAAAGGAACTTTATGACTTGTGGGACGGTTACTATTGTTGTGGTGCGTTTTTTATCCGCTCAATTATTTTCTTTGGTATTAGGTTTTATAATCATTCTAAAAGATTGGTCTTTGTAAATATAATATCCTATCCAATTATATAAAGTCCTTAGTTTATTTTTAAAATTGACAAGTCCCATTATATGAACAAAAATCCAGATTAACCAAGCAATAAATCCACTCATAGAATATTTTTGCTTTGGAAAATCTAATACAGCTTTATTCCTTCCAATAATGGCTAAAGAACCTTTGTCGATATATACAAAAGGTTTCCATTCTTCTTGACTATTCAATAAATTGTCAGCCAAGTTTTTTGCTTGTTGTATTGCAGGTTGAGCCAGCTGTGAATGACCATTAGGGTAATTTTTATCACCATCCATTATAGCACAATCTCCTAAAGCATAAATATTATCAAACAAATGAACCTGATTAAATCGATTTGTTTTTAATCTTTTACCATTTCCAAAACTATCGCTTGGAAAACCTTTAAATACTTTGGCAAGAACACCAGCAGCCCAAATTAGATTTTTTGAATTAATTTTATTTCCGTTGGATAATTGAACTGTTTCACCATCAAAATCTTCAACAAAAGTGTCCATTACAAGATTAACACCATATTTAGATAACTTTTTAGAAGCATATTTCTGGGCATTAGGCGACATTGATGCCAACACTGATTTTTGACCATCGATTAAATAAATTTCTACTATGTCTTTTTCTTTTAATTCTGGGTAATCTTTTATTATTACTGACGTACTCATTTCTGCTAAAATCCCAGAAAGCTCAACACCTGTTGGGCCTGCACCTGCAATAACAAAAGTTAGATATTTTTTCCTTTCTTCTACATTTTTAATTCTTGTAGCTAAGTCTAATCGTGTTAAAATGGTATTTCGCAATGACAATGCATCACTTATTGTTTTCATCGGCAAACATTTTTCCTCGATATTTTTATTACCAAAGTAATTTGTTTCTGTACCTGTTGCCATAATTAAAACGTCATATTTTAACTCGCCATTATTTAAAATTATCTTATTCTCATCGGGAACTAACTGTTCAAGTGAACCAAGTCTAAAGCGTACATTTTTTAAATTACGTAGAATTTTACGAAAAGGATAACTAATTGCTGAAGGCTCCATAAAACCACTGGAAACTTGATATATTAAAGGTGGAAAAAAATTATAGTTATTACTATCCACTAAAATAATATCGTGCTTTTTTGAATTCCCTAAGCGTTTTATTAACTCTAAACCAGCAAATCCTCCGCCAATAACAATAATTTTTTTGCGTAAATCCATGTTCATTAGAAAATAGTTTATTTAATAAATGCCAGCGGTTTGACTAAACTGCCTTTTAATACAGTTTAAATTTTGTTATAATGTTCTACTTCGTGTCAATCCAAGTAGCACTACCTACTGCGCATAAGCCACTGCTTTCGGAATAGATTGCGGTTCCCGAAAAGAATTTTCGTCCCTCTTTTCTTTTAAGCCATCCAATAACTACGCATTTTTCATCGACACTTATTTTATGTTTGATATGAGCAGTCATTCTACCCAATAATATCATGTTACTTTCTTCTAATACTATAAGTCCACCAGGGCAATCTAGAGCAGACCAAATAAACTCATTTTTAACATTTCCTTCTTCATCAGATAAAAGTTCATTGGGTTTCCATGGAGCAGCTATCATTTTTTCATCAGGAGTTTTTCCTGGGAAAATACAAAGCCCATCAGGCGATTCCCGGTTAGGGCCACAAACAAAACAATTAGGGTAAGGATGCGTGTTAAACCCTACATAGTTTTTAGAAGCTTCTACAGCCATGTTAAAAGAGGGAGCTTTTGGAGCTTTAAAATCAATTGTTCCTGGTCTTATAGTTGCAATTACCTCATTAGAATGCATTAATTTCAAAGACTCTTCATCTACCATAATTTCCATTTCTGTGTTTAATGGAGGAGGCTGGCGTAATGTAACTTCTGCAATATAATCAACATGGTTGGCTAGTTTTCCACAAACGTAACCACCATTACCGCTGTTACTTGGTCCACAAAAACGTGGTGCTATGATTAAACTATTTTGCATTTGTTATTTTTCAAAATTTTTGTTTCTATAAATTATAACGTAAATATAAGCATAAGCTAGTAAAATATAGTAGAAACACTTTATTCATTGTGGCTTAAAAGGGTGGTTTTGACTTGTGCAACGGCTACTGGTACGCTAGCTAGTTTTTTAGCTCAGGATTTCTAATATGAAATATAATTCTTAGCAATAGATTGATTTAAAATAGAAATTATAGAATCTAGCATTTTTTTATTGAACTCTCCATATTTGTATTAATAAAAAACATTTGAACGATACATATTGTCTATTCGAAGTTTTAAAATATTTAAAATCAAATATATACGTAAATTAATACCTTTATTTCAAAATTTATATTAATGTGCTTAAAATGAAGGTTATGAGAAAAATAAAAATTACTTCTAATCAAAATCTAAAGAAATATGATTTAACTCATTCTAGCATAGATTCTTTACACAAAAATAAAGCGAGATTATTTACCATTAAATTAGAAAATCTTGATTTATCGAATGTGAATCAAGTAGGAGGTAAAAATGCTTCTTTAGGAGCGATGATTCAACATTTAAAACCCTTAGGAGTTCAAATACCTGATGGTTTTGCTGTAACGATATCAGCGTATAATGAGTTTATAAAATATAATGATCTAGAAGGCAAAATATCTTATTTAATCAGCCAAATAAATGAAAATGATATACAAACATTAAATAAAAATGGAGATAGTATTAGAAACTTAATAATTAAAGGTGATTGGCCTCAATATTTAGAAGCAGAGATTGAACAGTCATATAAAAACTTATCTAAACAATACAATATCAATGCTGTAGATGTGGCGGTTAGGTCATCTGCTACCTGTGAAGATTTACCTGAAGCTTCATTTGCCGGTCAACAAGAATCTTATTTAAATGTAAAAGGCTTTAAAGCGGTTTTAGAATCTATTAAGGAATGTTTTTCTTCTTTATTTAATAATAGGGCTATTTCTTATAGGCAATCATTAGACATTGATTTTTCTAATATCGGAATATCTGTCTGTGTTCAAAAAATGGTAAGATCAGATAAAGGATCATCAGGAGTAGCTTTTTCGCTAGATACTGAGAGTGGTTTTAAAGATGTAATACTTATAAATGGTGCATACGGTTTAGGAGAAAGTATTGTTCAAGGTAGTATTTCTACAGACGAATTCTTGGTTTATAAACCACTACTAAAAAAAGGTTATCCAGCCATTATAGAAAAAAAAGTAGTTAAGAAGGAAAGGCAATTAATTTATGGTAAAGATGAAAAAAATACAGTTACTGAGGTAAACGTTCCTAAAAATAAACAAACACATTTTTGTTTGCTCGACCATCAAGTTCTTCAATTATCAAAGTGGATTTGTTTAATAGAAGAATATTATTCGGAATCGTATGGTAAATGGTGTCCAATGGATATAGAATGGGCTTTAGATGGACACTCTAATTCATTATTTATTGTTCAAGCTAGGCCAGAAACGATTCATTCTAATAAAAAGACTAAAAACTTTATTTCATATAAATTAAATACTAGCACGAAAAACAACATACTTTTAAAAGGTATTGCAGTTGGAGACAGGATAGGCCAAGGTAATATCAGGAAATTAACCAGCATGAATGAGTACTATAAAATAGTTCATTCTAATCCCTTTAAAAAAGGAGATATTTTAGTTACGGATATGACAGATCCTAATTGGGAGCCATTAATGAAAATAGCAGGTGGAATTGTAACTAATAGAGGGGGAAGAACATGTCATGCAGCTATCGTAGCAAGAGAAATAGGAGTTCCTGCGATTGTAGGTACTGTAAAGGCTACTACGATACTTAAGGAACAAGCACAGATTACTATTTCATGTGCTCAAGGAAGTGTAGGTAATATATATGAAGGAAACGTTTCTTATGAAATTGAAAAAACAGATATAAATTTATTGCCCAGTATTAATACCGATTTAATGCTTAATGTAGGAAGCCCAGATTTAGCATTTAAGTTTTGTCAGATACCTAATTCTGGAGTTGGCTTAGCTAGAGAAGAATTTATAATAAATAATTATATACAAGCACATCCTTTAGCCTTATTAGAACATAAAAAGTTAGGAGATGTAGTACTTTCAAAAAAAATAGCAGCTCTTATTGAGGGTTACAAGAATGAAAAAGAGTTTTTTATTGAAAAATTATCTTATGGTATTGCAAAAATAGCAGCAGCTTTTTATCCAAAAGATGTAATAGTCAGGCTTTCTGACTTTAAAACTAATGAATACTGTAATTTATTAGGTGGACATCATTTCGAGCCAAATGAAGAAAATCCCATGATAGGTTGGAGAGGAGCCAGTAGGTATTATTCTGACTCTTATGAGAAAGCTTTTGGACTTGAATGTAAAGCCATAAAAAAAGTTCGTGAAGAAATAGGCTTATCAAATGTGATAGTTATGATTCCTTTTTGTAGAACAGTAGAAGAGTTACAAAAGGTATACGCTACTATGGAAACGTATGGATTGAAAAGGGGAAATGATGGACTTCAAATATATCTTATGGCTGAATTACCTTCTAATATTTTAATGGCAGAAGAATTCGCAATTCATATAGATGGTTTTTCTATTGGATCTAATGATTTAACTCAATTAATTTTGGGCGTAGATAGAGATTCAGAATTAGTAGCTCATATATATGATGAAAGATCACCTGCTGTTAAAAGAGCTATTTCTAATTTAATTAAAATAGCTAAAGTGACTCAAACAAAAGTAGGAATCTGTGGGCAAGGACCATCGGATCATTCAGATTTTGCTAAATTTTTGGTAAAAGAAGGTATTAATTCTATTTCTGTAACGCCAGATTCAGTTTTAAAAACCTTGAAGTTAATTTCTAGTATAGAAAAAAGTCATTTAAATATAAAAGGCAATGATGTTAAATAAAAAACCATGTTATTCGCTATCTAAGCCTTTACAAGAGTATCTTAAAGAATATAATAGGTTGTATAATAATTTATTATCATATGATGATTTATTACGTTATGCAGGAGCAGTTAATGTATATGATTCAGAAGGAAAGGATACTCTCTGGTTAAGCGTCTATTATTTGGAACATGAAAAAAGTGAGATTGATTTTGAACTGAAAAGAATTTATACAGTTTTGATGTCAGATGGTAATATTAATAATATAGACAATTTATTTATAGATGCTATAGACTATTGTAGTTTTGGAAACTCAAAACCTTTTAGAGTTAAAATAAGGAATTTGCTAAATGACAATTATATTTATTTTTACATAAAAAAACTTGATGCCTCAAGAATATATGGATTAGAACTGGAGCATCTTCTTTCCCCAGACTATATTAATTTTTTAGCTTATGATACTACATTAATTGAAGAACATATTATGGGTATACCTGGCGACGTGTTTATTACAAAAAGACTTCCTTCTTGCACTGCTTTAGAAAAATCTCAGTTGGCTAAAGAATTTGTCAAATTTAATGAACGATCCTTAGTTCGTCTTTTAGGGGATATGCGATCATATAATTATGTAATTGTTCCTATTTACGATTTTGATAATATTTTATATAAAATAAGAGCAATTGACTTTGATCAACAATCGTATGAGGGGGATTATAAAAATTATTTACCTCAGTTTTTTGAGGAAAACTTATCGATGGTCAGTTTAGTTAAGAATACTTTCACAAAAAGTTCTATAAAGCAGTATAAAATTGAAGAACGTTCAATTATTGCAAAGAGAATTTTGAGTGCGAAATTTAGGATAGAAAAATTGTTACAATGTATGAGAGACGATTCTATTTCTAGCCCTTCTAAAATTAAATTATTAAGTCTCTATTTTTATAATTTAACAACAGATATAAAATTTAAAAATATAGCAAGCATGGGGGCTTTATTAACTAATCTTTTTAACTATGTATCGGTAAATAATCATAAATACGAAACTACTATTTAGGAATTATTATACTTAGTTTGCACAAGTTAAGATTATCATTAGTACGGGAATTAAAAGTAATAAACTCCCTATTAAGCATTTAGCTATAACTCTTTATTTTGTTTTTATTTATTTTTTTATTCTAAACTTTAGGTTAAGCGCTAAAATCCGTATTAACTATAGTCATTTTTACCTACAAGCTTTTACTCTCAAGTATAATAGTTTATCAAAAAAATTGAACTAAAATATATCCAAAATATTGAAAACAAAATATGTATTGAGGTTTCAAGTTTTTTACCTGTCCAAAGGTCCGTTGAATATCCAAAAAATTGTATCAGAAGACGAACAGTCCAGAATATTCCTAGTCCGAGTGATATTTTTTTTCCGAGATTAGTTTCAATTAGTTCGTTTGATGATGTCAAACAAAGTAAACCCATAAGAAATACTATAAACGCAATAAAAAATGTGTGTACAGTCATCATTTGACGGTTTATTAAACTCAAAGATTTAAGCTCTTTCTTCCAGTTAAAATACTTCGGAAAGATAGTATGAACTAATGCCAAAGCAATTAAAAGAATACCAATTATATTTATATGAATTTGCATTTATGGGCAGCTATTAAAAATTGACATAAAAGGCGTAAATTTTTGTTCTTTGAATGTTGTAAAACCAGCCTCAAGAAAAGCCCTTCTCCAAGTTTTCTTTGAAAAAAAGTGAGTAAATCCCACTGAAAAAGCTACAAAATTCGGGAAATCTCGCAAATGCTCTATCATTATTATGTTGGCATTAGATTTACAAACACGGTGGCATTCTTTTAAAAATATAATTTTTTCATTTTGAGAACGAATTTCGTGTGCGGCCGATAATAAAAAAATCAAATCAACTGAATTGTCTTTTAATGGAATAGAATTTGAAATAATTTGTTGTGTATTTGGATAAACTAAGCTCACTTTTCTTGCTCTTATAATAGCAGGTTCAGTATGTTTGTCTGCATTATAAAAATCAAATACTTTTAAATCGGATTTAGGGAAATAGTTTTTGATTATAAAACTTGTCTCATCAAAGCCAGCATTAATATTTAAAATTTGTTTGCCTTTGAAGTCGCTCAGATTAAAATTTTTCAACCAGTTCAAGTTGTAATAGCCCGAAAAATCATAAACATAAGCAGAAATAATTAATGGCATTATTAAACCATATAAAAAAGCAAAAGTAACAATCCAAAATAATAGACTTGACCAACTAAATACCAAATAACTTATAATTACTATAGTTAACGCTATCAAGCCAAACACATAAAAATGCCTATTGAAGCTCAAAATATTTAATACTCCTTGAAATTTTCGTCTCTTTATTTCCATAATTCAATTTTACCTTTTTTCCACTGGTATGGAATATTTCTAATTACAAAGGCATTTGCTAATACAGGATTTTGAAGTTTTAGTGTGTCCAAGAACTCAAATTTGTAATCAATCACTTTTACAGGACTTGGTGTCCAGTTTTGTCTTACTCCTTCAATGACTAAAACTTCTTTGGTTTCTTTATTGTAGGTGAAAGTAAAAGGTAGTGGCCCTGCATATCTTCTTGCTTCTTTCCAGTCAGCAAATGGCGAGTTTTCCGGTAAAGAAACCTCTTGTTCAGCTTGGTCTAACGTAAGATTAAAGTTTGATTTAATTGAAGATAATTCTTTTTTTTTATCTATTTCAGATTGATTAATGTCAGTTGTTGTATAGTTGTAATGGGTAAATATGTTGCCCATAAATTCCATTTTTTTTTTATCAGTTTCAGATTTTAAAATATACAAACCACGTAAGTTTTTCCCTGTATTTGAGGTGTAACGTACAAAAATGCGATAACCAATTAAAAAAAAGTTGTTCCCCATAAATTTAGGAAATCCTTTTGGTCTTAATTCTTTTGTTTGAACCATTGCAACTGCCAAAAATGCCCATTTGTCTTGAAATGTATCAAGTTGCAAACATTCGGGAATTAGATTTTGTAGTTGCTCTTTTGGTACAGCAAAAGTCAAAACTGTTGAGCTTTCAAAAAATGATTCTACCGCAAAAGGATGGTTTTTTAGGAATGAAAGCATATCAAGTTTGTTGAGTTATTTTTTTTCAAATAAAATTCGTTGAAATATACAACTACTATAAATAAAAAGGCAAACAAAGAATTTAGTTTTCCCCAAAGTAATAAATCTGGAACGATAATAAATTCTAAAGTATTCATTAATCCAACAATCGCGATTTGAGCTATTACATTTAATCTTGGCTTGAATTTACTTAAAACCCAAATAGCCATTAAAATTTCAGATATTCCAATTAAAATTGTTAAAACTCTAGAATAATCATCTCCTAAAATTCGAGCAACAATTTGTTCGTGTCTAGGTACCAAATTTAACACTTTGCAAAATAGTCCGTTTACAATCCAAACTGTTGCGATGCAAAAGCTCAGTATTTTGTAAATTTTTCTAATTTTCATTGTTTAGTAGTTTTTTTTCAACTTGCAGGTAACTAGAAAATAAGTACCATGGTGTTTATTTCTTTTATCTGGACAAGTTAGCAAAAATTGTAGAAACACTTTATTTATTGTAGTTTAAAAGTGTTGTTTTAACTTATGTTACTGTTACTGTTACTGTTCAAAGTTTTTTATTTTTTATAGGTGTAATCGTAACCAACACAAGTATTAAAAATGACACCATCTCTTCCTAAAAACTTGAACTCTTCCTTAATGTATGTTTCCATATCTTTAAATCTCAAATAACTTCCAATTTTCAAATCAAAAGCAACCTTGTTTTTGGAATATAATACTAACGATTTTGAATTATGTTTATCAAAATAATCACAAATTGTAAATCCCTCAATATCCTTTTTTATAAACCTTACCTTTTTGAATCTTAATATATAGGTTACTATAACTTCATTATTTTCAAACCTCACAATTTTAAAATCCATCCATAGTTTATGAAATATTATAACTATAATTAGACTATACACTGAGGCTATAATAATGAAAGGAACTATTATTTCAAGTTCTAATTCAGGCTTCTTCCAAAAATAATTTAAAGCATAAATGATAATACCTCCTAAAAAAAGCAGAAACAAAAACCTGAACAAAGGAATTAACGGGTTTAAGATTGGAGAGTATGTATTATTTTTTGGCATATAGCTTACAATGTGAGTTTGCACACAAACCCTAATTATTATAGTAAAAGTAGTTATTATTTTCTTTTTAATTTGTTCTAAAAAAAACTTTTGAAATCTTAATTACCCTTTTTTATTACCTGTGTAACGGTTACTGTTGTGCAAGTATACATTTCCATAAAAGACATCGATTTTAGTGAAAAATAAACATTTAAATCATTGATAATCAGTAGTTTTTTTTTCATTTCTGAATGCTCAATTTATTTCTAGTTATACCATTTTAGGAGTTGTACAATGATTACTGCTGTTGGCTGTAGTTTTTAATTTTAAGATTAAATCTTCTAGTTGTTCCGTAGGCATTTTAATTACGGATTCTATACTGTATTGATCAGAACTGATTACAAGTGAACCAAAATTTTCATCTTCGTATCCAATTGATCTAATTGAATAGTTTGGAGAATCAATATCCTTTATTTTCTTACCATCTTTAAACCATTTATAATCGGCTTCATAGATAACGTTATTTTGATTGAATGAAATAACCTCTTTGCCATAAGAATTCCAAAGAAATACTCTCAATAAATAAAAACCTAATAAGCCAAATAGACCTGTTGCTATTAATGACCCGAAATGAAATCTATTTCCATTAACCATTGATCCAATCATTCCTGCAACAGGTAAAATAATAGAGATTAGTGAACAAAAAAGAATAAGAATTCTAACTAACAGAGGTGACGCTTTACTTGTTAAAGTAAGGTGGTTATTTTTAAGTTCAAATTGTTTCATATGGTTGTTTCTTTGTTCTCAATAAAATTAATAGATACGTTTTTTTTGTTTAATATATTAATTTCAATTCACAATTTATAATACTTACTCTAATTAGAATATTTTTATTATATAACAATAATTCTCATATGTATTTAATAATTAAGGAAGAAAGATTTTTCGGAATAATTAACATGAACTATTTTATCAGAATTGTTCCAGTTGGGATGCTTCGTGACAAATTTTATAGCTTGGCTAACAATTCTTGGAGTAATTGTTCCTGGATTGTATTTGTCTGAATTTTCTGTAGTTATATTCGGGTCTCCTTGTTTCACTGAGAAATAGAACCGCTTATTTGGGTTGCTTACAAGTCCAACTGCTGTTTGGATTGTCATTCCATAATACTCTAATTGAACAGTATAATAGAATTCTATTTCGTTCACTATTATTTTCCTAATTCCTTTTTTTGGTAATGCCATATTATTACAGCTAACGGGAGTTTGCGCACAAACCTTGATTATTATTGTAAAAGTAGCTATTATTTTCTTTTTAGTTTGTTCTAAGGGAGCTTAATTATTATCGGGTTTACAACTAGGAAGTTACTTTTAAATAAATAATGTGTTGTAAAGCCTAAAAACAGCCTGTATAGGTGTAAAATATGTCGGTCAAATGCTTTTAGCTTGTTTTTTAGTTCGTTTAGGGTAAAAATAGAAATAAGTCTTCTAAGGTTGTAAACCATCATCATCAATTAACACGTATCACTTCTTCATTCTGATGTTTATAAAAGGTTTTGAAGTATTTAGAAAAGCCAAAATGATAAACAGCCATTGAGTATACAAATGTCATCACGAAAAGAGGAGTCTTATTCACTAATGGTCTATCAATTGTTACGATTCCAATTAAAGCTCCTAAAATAGCTAGGGAAAAAAGTATTATAGAAACAACTTTTGCCCATTTTTTTCCTTTATATGTGAAAATTAAAAGTCCAATTGTCAATATAAATCGTATTAACTGTTGAATCAATTTTTTCTCTTCAATTTCTGGGCGAACTGAATGGTAAAAATAAATAGTATGGATTGAAACAAGTAATATACTTATAGAGATTAGTATCGTTCTTTTCTTTCCAAGTTTAATTAAATCGGTCATATTCTGTAATTACAGCTAACTAGAAAATAAACACCATGGTGTTTATTTTCTAGTTAGGCACAAGTTAGTAAAATATTATAGAAACACTTTATTTATTATGGGTTAAAAGAGTTTTATGACTTGTGCAAC
>Ga0105354_1002071_pt1 | contig 12085 bp, 12 predicted proteins | sample GOMGulsemesocosm_FD_83658 | JGI IMG/M metagenome (GOLD analysis project Ga0105354, IMG submission 83658) | Methane-oxidizing microbial communities from mesocosms in the Gulf of Mexico - GOM9B Gulf of Mexico | ecosystem: Environmental > Aquatic > Marine > Cold seeps | place: USA: Gulf of America...
AGAGTTACGCACTAAAAGCTAATGATCATCTACACTAAAAGCTAATATTGTTTTACACTAAAAGCTAATATTGTTTTACACTAAAAGCTAACGTAATTATCATTAAAAATTAGTAGAGGCAGTTGTGAATCAAGTCTCAAAAAAATTAGCAAACTCTTTAGAGCAATTAAAAAAACTTCAAGATAAAGGCGTCGTGGCTTTACAGTCCAAAATGCTTGAACGAAATGATAGAGAGCGTTTAAGCAAATACGGCTTTATTCATGAGGTAATGCGTGGCTGGTATATTCCCTCAAGTCCAGACGAACAACAGGGTGACAGCACAGCTTGGTATACCTCTTTTTGGGATTTTTGTGCCACATATTTAGATGAGCGACTTGAAAGAAATTGGTGTCTATCACCTGAGCAGTCGGTTCAATTACATATTGGGGATAAGACGGTACCAACACAATTATTGGTACGCTCTCCTAAAGGGCGCAATAAACCAACAGCACTGATTCATAACACATCCGTGTTTGATATTCGTGCAGCATTACCCAGCACTGAATTACTCTCAAACCTTGACGGTTTAAGGGTTTATAGCCTGTCAGCAAGCCTTGTTCATTGTTCAAAAAATCACTTTATTCAAAAGCCAGTTCAGATGAGAACATTGCTTTCGATGATCACAGATGCCTCAGAAGTACTAACGGTATTATTGAATGGAGGCCATGTCACCCATGCGGGTCGTATCGCTGGCGCTTTTAGAAATATAGGTCGAGACTTAATAGCCGAAAACATTATTAAAGGCATGCAGGCAGCGGATTATAAAGTTAAAGAAATTGATCCGTTTGACGATAAAATCCAAATCACTTTTGGGCGCCGCGATGTATCACCTCACATCAATCGATTGCGTTTGATGTGGCACGGTATGCGCAATGACGTTATTCATATTTTTCCTGAAGCACCATCAGACCCCGTTGATATACAAGACTATTTAGCTGAGCTTGAAGATAACTTTGTCACTGATGCTTACCACTCCCTTTCCATTGAAGGCTATCGTGTCACACATGAACTTATTGAACAGGTGAGCTCAGGTAATTGGAATCCAGAACAATCAACTGATAGTAAAAAACATTTAGATGCTATGGCAGCAAAAGGCTATTGGGACTCTTTTCAACAGGTAAAGTTTGCCGTTGAACAAGTACTGAAGGGGGAAAATCCTGGTAGTGTATTGGAGGCAAGCCATACAGATTGGTACTTAGCCTTATTTGGGCCTAGTGTTGCTGCAGGTATTATCAAGCAATCTGATTTAGCCGGTTACCGTACTGGTCCTGTCTATATTAGGAAGTCCAAACATACGCCACCTAACAAAGAGGTGATGCGAGAGATGATGCCCGCTCTTTTTGATTTACTAATAGAAGAGAAGAATGCAGCAGTTCGTACTATTTTAGGGCATTTTATTTTTGTTTATATTCATCCCTACTTTGATGGTAATGGCCGTATGGGACGATTCATTATGAACTTGATGATGGCTTCAGGTGGTTACCCTTGGACAATAGTGCCAGTAGAACAAAGAGAAACTTATATGCAAGCACTGGAATCAGCCAGCGTAAATGGCGATATCATCCCCTTTGCTACGTTTATTGCCCGCTTAGTTAACACTAAAAGCTAACAGGCAATACACATGGGTGTTTTCGCAATCGGGTCTCCAATAATGTGGGCCTCTAACGAAAAAACCTATTTGAATAGGGTTTTCTAGGCCATTATATGAGCTACCTTAGTTTTAAATTGGCACATTCTATAGATTTAGATTTGCATAAAGAGACAGAGTATAATGCAAGTATTAATATACCTTTTATTAACTATTATTCTTAACAGATTAATATTAGTTTTTATTAAAAAACGAAATAAAGTATCAGTACTATACGCATCATTTTTAATCTGCCTTCTTTTTTTAGAAATTGGGCTACCACTTCTCCTAATTGAAGAGGGTATATTTAATAACTTAGTATTGAATACTACTTTAGCTGGATTGGCATTTTTCACATATCCATTTTATTTTAGTAGGATATTTATTTCTAACATAATAAAGCCTAACAGCTTCTTTTAAGAGTTCCACATAGAATCACTTTCTAATTTTTTCACATAAACCAAACGCTAAAAACCAATGCTTTTATACACTAAAAGCTAGCAGGCAATACACATGGGTGTTTTCGCAATCGGGTCTGCCATTATATGCGCATCCAGTGAGAACACCTGCTTCAATAAGGTTTGGGTGAACACCTCATCTGGGCTGCCTTGGCAAATAAGTTTCCCCTCTTTTAGTACCACCAGCTCATCACAGTAACGACAGGCCTGATTTAAATCATGCAGCACCACGATCAGGGTTTTTCCCATTTTATTCATCGCCTGCATCAACTTCATTAACTCAATTTGATGGGATAAATCCAAGTAGGTGGTGGGTTCATCTAACATCACGATGTCCGCATCTTGTGCCAGCACCATGGCTATCCAAGCCCTTTGTCTTTGCCCACCCGATAACGAATCTAACGGGCGCTCTGAAAGGGCATCGACTTTGGTATCTAACATGGCTCGGTCAACCGCCTGATGATCCACTTCATTCAATTTACCCCAGTGGGATAAATAGGGTGAACGGCCATATTCCACTAATTGGCGCACACTAATTCCCTCAGGGCTCAGCAAAACTTGCGGTAAAAGTGAGATTTTTTGCGCCAGCAATTTATCTTGATACTCTTTTAAGGGTTTTCCGTGTAAAAGCACTCTTCCATTTTTTGCTTTATTAATTCTGGCTAAAGCTTTCAATAGAGTAGATTTACCGCAACCATTAGGGCCAATCAGCGCCGTAATCTTGCCTCGCTTAATACGCAGATCCAGCTCAGGGATAATGACATTATCCCCATATGACACTGTAAGTTTTTCTGTTGTTAGCATTACCAGCCCTTGTATCGATAGAGTAAAAAAATGAAATAGGGAGCACCAATCAGTGAGGTTAAAACACCTGCGGGTAATTCCACTGGCGGCTGTAAACCTCTTGCTAAAATATCAGACAGCAAGACTAATAGCGCACCGATTAAAGCCGCTGCTGGCAACAGCCACTTATGTTGATGGGAGAATAAAAGCCGTGCTAAATGCGGCGCTAACAGGCCGACAAAACTAATGGTGCCGCAAATTGACACACTGATACTGGCCAATACGACCGCCGTCATCAGAGCCAGCAACTGCATCCTATTGACACTCACCCCTAACGAGATAGCACTTTCAGGCCCTAATCCCATCACATCTAAACGCCACGCAAGGTAAAACGCGAAAGGCACAATCAGTAACAAGCTCACATAAATATAAGGTACCTCTTGCCAATTTCGCCCCCATAGACTGCCGGTTAACCAGACCATAGCCGTATTGATTTCTAAGGGTTTTACCACCATCAAAAAATCGATACAACTGGCTAAAAAGGCACTAATGGCAATCCCAATCAAGGCCATACGAGCCGGTGTCGGTTGGCTGTAATAAGCAGCACCCATCACCATAAGTGCAGCCAGAATCCCGCCACTTAACGCTGCCAAGGGCAAATAAAATAAAGGCGCTTGTGGAAAAAACAATAATAAACTGGTCGCGGCTAAACCTGCGCCCGTACTGATACCCATCAAGTCAGGTGAGGCTAAGGGGTTGCGTATCACGCCTTGTACCAGAGCCCCAGATAAACCTAGGCCTGCACCCACTCCGATCGCCAAAAACAAACGTGGTAAGCGATATTGATTCACAATAAAATCAAACTCTTGGCTCACCCCCCCTGATAGTGTCAGGGTTTGCAGCACCTCTAGCAGGGTTAACTTAGCCGCGCCGACAAACAAACTCAGGGCAGCAAAAAGCAGAATCAGTGCGAGCAATAGACTCAAGCGCCCACTTTTTTGACTAAACGCGAGATTGCGAAAAGACGACAAAAAAATGTTTAACAAAAACGACTTCATGACAACTTACTTCTCAGGGCTAACAGAATAAAACAGGGGGATCCGATGAGAGCGGTAATCACACCAACAGGCGTTTCCATTGGAAAAGCAATCACACGAGATAAGGCATCCGCCCATAATAAAAGACTGGCCCCTAACAAGGCACTACAGGGAATGAGTACTCCATGTTCAAAACCGACTATTTTTCGGGCGATATGAGGAATCAACAAACCAACAAAAGCAATGGGTCCTGCAATCGCGACACTGCTTGCGGTTAAAAAGATAATACTGATACAGGCAAACCATCTAACCTGTTTTATATTCAAACCTAGACCTGTCGCCATCTCTTCCCCTAATGCGAGAAGGTTCATCTTACCCGCGATATAAAAAGCGAGTAATAACGCAGGTAGGCTAAAAAACGCTAATTGTGAAAAGTGATGCCAATCCAATGTGGACACAGAACCTGCTAACCAGGCGATGACACTATAGGCCATGTCATCAGCAAGAATCACAGAGGCTCGGGTAATACCCACCAATAAGGCACTCATGGCAATGCCTGCGAGAATCAAGCGTAAGGGATGTGCAGAATGGCTAAAAAAACCGCCTAATACCATCACCAAACCACCACCAACCACACCGCCTAACGCGGCGACGAGTACACTGTTTAGGCTCGCTAAAATCACAAAACCAATACTGCTTAAGGCCATAAAACAGGCAGCACCCGAGGTAATCCCTAAGATAGAAGGTGACGCTAGAATATTACGAGTCAAACCCTGCATTAGCACCCCCGCCACAGCCAAATTCGCACCAATAAGCATGGCGCCTAAACTACGTGGCAGGCGCAAGGAATAGAGTATTTGTTGCGCAAGCGAGTCTGGATTAAAACTCACCAGTAAGCGCAACAAATCATTCAAGCTCAAGTCAAAACTTGAGAAGCTCAGCATGGACACGACAAAACCCAGAACAAACAAGGCGATTATGCTTAACCATTTCGCCTGTTTCAGCACGATCAAGCTGAATACCCTGAAACGCTTGTAGCGCAAACTTAATCTTTGTTTTTCATCCCCAGTTGTGATCATTTTTAGTTCAAAATACCATCAAGGTCTTTAGCAATACCTTCTGCCGCTAACATGCCACGATTCAAGGACCAAAGTGCGGGTGATACCTGTACTGACTGCTGCTTTCTGGTCGAGGTTAACATCTTGAATAAAGCATTATTTTTCCAGTCATCTATGACAGTACGATCACTATAAGGACCGAGCAATAACCAATCAGGGTTCACTTTTAATAACAACTCTAGGCTGGTTGGCAAATAAGCTTTTTCTGTTTGCTCAGGCATGGGGCTTGATAAACCCAATTCATTAATCACACCACCCGCATAAGACGCAGGCCCATGCATCCACATGCCTTTGGCACTGATGACTGCAAATTGAATAGACTCAGTGCTCGTGAATTTCGTTTTATAGTCGTTAATGATCGCCTTGTGCTGAATAATACGAGCCTGCATTTTGGCTTCTTTATTTAACGCTATGCCCACCTTCATTGCCGCTTCTAGGTTCTCTTGATAACTTTCGCCACGGCTTTTAAGTAATAGGGTGGGTGCTATGCGTGTCAGGTCCTGATAGACAGTACTATGACGTTCAGCATCGGCAATAATCAGATCCGGTTTTAGTTCGGCAATGGCTTCAAGACTCGGCTGAGAACGCATGCCCACTGAGGTCCAAGGTTTGATAATAGCGCGCACCGCAGGGATAACTCGCTCACTGTTTTTGTCATCAGCGATACCAACAGGTGACACGCCTACTGAGGCTAACGCATCGACAAAAGAGTACTCCAATACCACCACTCTTTGAGGCGTACCCGATAGCACTAACTGCCCGTGTTCATCTTGAATTTGACGCTCACCCGTGGCAGCGACCACACCCTGAGAGACAAAAAGGGCAGCCATCAAGGCCACACAGGAAGCAACAAAAGCACGGGATAATCGAGAAAACATAAGAATCAAATCCATCTAAATTAGTGAATGGCGATTCTATTTTAGATAGGAGTGATTATCAACAACTAATGCGAGTGATTTTCATTAATATCTGTATTGCAAGAAAAACTTAACGTTAGACTAACAAGAGCAGACTCTGGCATCTGCTCTTGTTAGGGTATTTAGCGAAAAGCTAAATCACGGGGCCAGAGGGCAATTTGTGGAAAGTTGACCAGTAATATGGTGACCGCAAAAAGGATAAACAAAAAAGGATGTATCCCTCTTATCACATCCACAAAAGGTCGTCTAAACACGGCGACAGCGGTGAAAATGTTACAACCAAAGGGGGGTGTCGCTGCGCCGATGGCCACCTGTAAGGTGATCATGACACCAATCAAAACAGGGTCCAGTCCTGTGGCTTTCACCAGAGGAGCAAAGATAGGCACAAGAATCAAAATCACCACAATCGAGTCGACAAACATACAGCCAACAAAAAAGGCTATGTTAATGGCGATCAGGGTGGTCACCACACTCGCCCCCTCTAATCCGAGTGAAGCAATCACCTGCTGCGGGATTTGTGCATAAGACAGCACCCAAGAAAACGCCGCTCCCGCTGCGATCAAAATAAACACCACAGATGTCACTGCACTGGTTGAAAGTGCAATGTCTCTCGCATCTTTAACATTGATAGAACGGAATACAAATAACTCTAAAATCAAAGCGTATAAAACACAGACAGACGCGGCTTCAGTGGGACTAAAAATACCCCCATAAATACCGCCCACGACAATTAAAGGAAAACCTGCGGGCCAAACCGCACGACGCAATGCATATAAGCGCTCAGACCAGCTGGCTTTGGCTTCAACCGGAATATTATGGCGCTTGGCGTACCAGACACAGTACATTGAGAACAAGACAATGATCAGTATCCCAGGCCCTAAACCGGCAATAAATAACTCAGAAATAGAGGTGCCTGAAATAACACCGTAAATGATCATGCCAATAGAAGGCGGGATGAGATAAGCCAAATCTGCCGCATTGATAATCAGCCCAATGGAAAACGAGTCGTTATAACCTGCTTTTAGCATTCTGGGTCGCATGGCACCACCCACAGCGACCACTGTCGCTTGAGTTGAACCACAAACCGCACCGAACATAGCGCAAGCTGCGGTCACTGACACTGCCAGACCACCGCGAAAATGCCCCATAAAACGCATCACAACATCAATTAATCGATCAGCAGAATGCCCTCTTGTAATGATTTCAGCCGCCAAAATAAACATGGGAACAGCAATCAGAGACGAGGGCTTAACCCCTCCTATCATCTGTTGAATTAACAGCTGCAAACTTAAATCAGGGTAATAGATAAAAAAGGCAATGATAGCGGCGCATAATAGCGGCATCATCATGGGAAAGCCTGCCAGTAATAACACTAGCATCACACTCAACATAACAAGACTCATAACCTTTGCTCCTGTATCGATTCCCTATTATTCACAGATGAACTCATATTCTTATCTGCAGTAGGTGACATTAGCGAATCGACATCTAATATGTCGCCCATGTCGGCGTCTTCATATTCGTCCACCACGCTATAGGAAATAAAAACACTCGGGTCTTTGTTGTCAAGGTTTTTAATGGCCGTCAAAAAGTATTGAATGGATGCCAGTAATAAGCCTAAAGCGACCCAGACATAGGTTAAATAAAGAGGGATTTGTAAGGCTGGCGTTACCCAGCCACGTTGGGCAATTTTAATCACATAACCCATAGCCGCCCACGCTAATAACAACATAACGATGGCCGTCAGTAGCGAAATAAAGACCATTAATAATTTGCGTTTAGCCGGTGATAACATGTCGTAAAAGGCTGACATACGAATATGCTTACCTTGGCGTGTAATATAACCCAACCCCATAAACGTAATAATGACGATCAAGAATTGATTGAGCTCATCAGAAAAATACAAACTTTGGTTAAATACATAACGACCAAATACATTGGCAATGGAGTTCGTCGCCATAACGACAATGGACACGGTTAAAATGGTCATTTCAACCTTGCCTATTAAACTATCTAGCTGGCTTAACAGGCGCCCAAAATTGGAACTTGTATGAGGCATAATGCACCCCCTTTAAATCGAATAACTAGGACATCCCAAAAGGTAATTCTCTGGGTAAGAGTGGAGAGATAGAGCCTTATTAGATAAGCTGGTTAACAGACCTAATAAGACCTTAAATGCAGGTGCCCATTTTGGGAGATTGACACCTATGGATGATTTATAGGGTTTTACTTTCCGCCAATAGATGACTCAGTAAAGTTTGACCACGCTCTCCCACTATCTCAGCAAATTGAGAATGAGTCGCCTTGCTACGCTGGCGAAAAACAGCCTGCTCTTCTGGTGTTAATACTACAAATTCTATACCGGGCTTAGCGGCTTTAATTTTGCTTAATTTGTCCTGATTAAATTGCAGCACCACATCATCAATAAAGCCTCGCATCTCTGACATAGTCTCACTGATCAGGGTTTTCTTTTGCGGTGATAAGGTGGCGTACCAATCACTGCCGGAGATAATGCTGGTCACCAACTCTTGCTCGCCCGCCCAAATCATATAGTCGGTCACTTCATAGAACTTCATTTCTTCAATCGTCGGTACAGGGTTCATCTGTCCATCAATTATTTTAAGCTGTAACGCCCCATAAACTTCACCAAATGGCAGTGGTGTTGGGCTGGCGCCTAGGTCTTCATAGGCTTTTAACAAAATGGGCGATACCATGACCCGCATTTTAAAGTTATCAAGATCTTCTGGTGTTCTGACTTCTTTATTCGTAGTCCATACCTGAGGCCCTTCAGAGTACATGGTATGTAGCTTGAGCCCTCTGTTAATGAAGTCATCACCTAACTCGTTATAAATCACCTTGCTTGAGCTCAACATAGATGAAATAGCACTGGATTCAGACGGTAAAGCGTAGGGTAAAAGGAATAACTGAGACTCAGGAACTATGGTACCCAAGTTACCAACAGACACATTGGCAAAGTGCACCACACCATAGGATGTTTGCTCAATTAACTGAGTCGGTGTACCTAAAGACCCTAAAGGAAAGATATTGATGCTTATCTCGCCATCCGTTTTAAGCTCAATCTTACGTTTAAATTCTTGCGCATAAGCATCCATGATGGAGCCTGGAATTTCCTCAATCGCAAATTTCCATTCTTCTGCTTGCAACATGCTTGGCAGTATTAACACAGACGCTGCCAATGCAATATTCTTTAAACCTTTGTTTAGTTTGAACATTTTATAAACCCTCGTTATTAGTATTTATTATTGTTTTAAAAATTCAGTACCTAAGCACTCGAAAAAGCTTACAAATCGCTAGATTCCAAATTAGTATTGCAAACGGAGTTACATTAAAAAATACAAAATATAATATGTTTACATCACAAAAACTAAAGTTAACTAAACTCATAGTTTTAACCGCAAATAGGCTGGGAGATAAACGATGACTCAATATTCAATGAAGCATATGCAGACCTTCTGTACGGTCGTAGAATCGGGTGGATTTGTGAGTGCGCAAGCAGCACTTGGCATGAGTCAGCCCGCAATTAGTACGCACATTCGAGATTTTGAAATTCGCTTGGGCTTCCAGCTTTGTCAAAGAGGGAGGAGCGGCTTTAATCTCACCGAAAAAGGCGAGCTGGTTTATGCACGCTGTCGCAGTATGCTTAATAATGTGTCTGACTTTGAAGCCGATTTAGGCGAATTACGAAACAAGCTCACAGGCACATTAAGAGTTGGACTCATTGATAGCACCATTAGTAACCCTGACTTCCCCATCAACAAAGCCATTCAACGTTTTTTCGAGCGAGAGAACGATGTCTCTATTAAGCTAGAGATACTGGCACCTGAAGAGCTTGAGAGAGATTTATTAAACGGCCATATTCATCTGGGTATAGGACCTTTTCAACGACGAGATAATACCCTCAGCTACCAGTTACTCGATAAAGAAAAACATGATTTCTATTGTGGCAAAGAGCACCCTTTATTTAGCTTACCAGCGGCTGAAATTACCTGGGAGACCTTGCAACGATACCCAGTTTCAACTCGTGCTTATTTGCAGCAAACCGACCTTCCCGGTATTCAAAATAAAGCTTATGTGTCTAATATGGAAGCCCAAGCATTGTTGATTACCAGTGGGAAATTCATGGGATACCTACCCAAACATTACGCTCAAACCTGGTTAGATACAGATGATATGAGAGCCATAGATCACCTTAATTTAGAGCATGAATCACCTTTTTATTTAGCCATGCGAGCCTCCTCTTCAATGCAAAATATCGTCAAAGTATTTGTTCAAGATATCAATGACATATTAAAAGATCGCCCTCAACTTACATAAAAATTATTAATATAAGCATAATAACTTTCGTATTTTTTAATGAAAACATCTTTGTAATACTGCTCCCAACGGCCCTGGATATAGAACAAGAAAACAGGGCTTTGATCACAGCTTTTCTGCTGAACAGGAGTATTTTAATGAGTAATAACACATACGAAGACGGTCGTTTAAACCTACCTTTTGTTGGCTTTTGTACCTTTGCTAAAAGCCCTATTTGCGAAGACTGGGACAATATAAAAGCCGACGTTGCTTTTATGGGTGCCCCCTTTGACTGTGGTACCCAATGGCGTTCTGGCGCTCGTATGGGACCTCGCTCTATCCGTGAAGCATCCACTTTATTCTCGTTTGGACACGGGGGTGCTTATTCCTATGAAGAAGACATCATGTATCTAGAAGGTGTCAAAATTGTCGATATTGGCGACGCTGATATGGTGCACACAGACACAGTAAAGAGCCATGCTAATATCGAATACGGCGTGCGAAAAATGCTTGAGGCAGGCGTTCTACCTGTCACAGTCGGTGGTGATCACTCGGTTAATGCACCTTGTATTAAAGCCTTTGAGCAGTGCGCCAATAAAGGACCGATTCACATTATTCAAATCGATGCTCACTTAGATTTTGTCGATGAGCGCCATGGTGTACGTTTTGGTCATGGTAACCCTATGCGCAGAGCCTCAGAGCAAAGCTACATCAGCGGCATGACACAATTGGGCATACGCAATGTGTCATCCTCCAACAAAACCGATCACAAGCTTGCAGAAGAATCAGGTTCTACTATCTTGTCAGTCCGGGACGTTCGCCGTTTGGGTTTAGACGGCGTTATGAAGTTAATTCCCAAAGATGTTAACTATTACATCACCATAGATATTGATGGCTTTGACCCTTCTATTGCACCGGGAACCGGCACCCCAAGTCATGGGGGATTTCAATATTATGAAGTGATGGAAGTATTGCAGCAGGTCGCTATGCAAGGTGAGGTCGTGGGCATTGATCTGTGTGAAGTCGCACCCGATTATGACCATACTGGCACCACCAGCATTCTAGCCTCACAGGTTCTATTAAACCTTCTGGGTTATATATTCCATGCTCGTAGCCTAAAAAAATCCGCTGCTAGCACTTAATCTATCATCCTCCAGGTGATGTTTATTTAGCGTATACCTAGCGCCTTTTGAGACGCTAGGCATACGCATTTTTTTATGCGTTTTTTCGTTCCACATACGTCTTAGCCATCCTCATCTAACACTGCCTTTCAGTACTGTTATTCACTCCACTCTCTTATCAGGGTTAACTAACCTAAACTTAAGACTGAATTAAGCTCATCTTTTGAAATTAGATGACTTACTTTAGCCTTACCTCTTACCTAGATGCCATAACAAAATGGAATACCCTGATCGAATATTGGAACTGGTAGCACTATTCTGACACGGGTAGTGTGTTGGTAAGCATTATAAAAACAACACGATTATCGGTCTTTGTTATGACATTAAATACGACTGCTCTGACTCAAAATAAGTCTTCTTCTTTCGCTTTGGAAGTTAAGGATTTACACAAAAGCTTTGCTCATCATGAAGTATTAAAAGGTGTGTCTTTAGCCGCAAATAAAGGCGAAGTCATCTCTTTGATCGGTTCTTCCGGTTCAGGAAAAAGTACCTTTCTACGCTGCATCAACCTACTGGAAACACCTAACGCAGGCGATATATATGTGGCAGGTGAACAGATAAAACTCAAGCCAAACAAACAGGGTTTGTTAATTCCTGAAGAGGCTAAACAA
>Ga0105354_1002080_pt1 | contig 12070 bp, 9 predicted proteins | sample GOMGulsemesocosm_FD_83658 | JGI IMG/M metagenome (GOLD analysis project Ga0105354, IMG submission 83658) | Methane-oxidizing microbial communities from mesocosms in the Gulf of Mexico - GOM9B Gulf of Mexico | ecosystem: Environmental > Aquatic > Marine > Cold seeps | place: USA: Gulf of America...
ATAAGATAACCTATATCAACCTGGTTATCTTCACCAAAGCTAATATAGCCACCAGCGGGACCTATTTCAAGTCGTTTAATACCTAAAGGCTCAGCTTGTAATTTTAACTCGGTTTGACGGATCAAGTTTTTAGCATTGTCAGGTAATAATCCAAAACGGTCAATAAGTTCAACTTGAACTTCACGTAACTGTTCTTCATTTTGACAACTTGCGATACGTTTATACAGGGATAAACGTATATTAACGTCATGAATGTAATCATCTGGTAATAGTGCGGGCACACGCAGTTCAATTTCAGTTTGATTTTTAAGTGCTTCTTCAAGCGAAACTGATTTACCTTCTTTGATGCTTTTCACTGCCTGGTCGAGCATTTCCATATACAAGGAGAAACCAACAGAGGTTATTTGACCGCTTTGTTCATCACCTAATAGTTCACCTGCACCACGGATCTCAAGATCGTGTGTTGCTAAGGTGAAACCTGCGCCAAGATCTTCTAATGATGCAATAGCCTCAAGACGTTTTTTAGCGTCGCTGGTGATGCGTTTAGGGTGTGGCGTTAATAAGTAGGCATAGGCTTGGTGATGAGAACGACCAACACGACCACGTAATTGATGAAGTTGTGCTAAACCGAGATGATCTGCACGATCCATAATAATTGTATTGGCAGTCGGGATGTCGATACCCGTTTCGATAATGGTTGTACATACCAGTACATTGAAACGTTGATGATAGAAATCAGCCATAACGGATTCTAATTCACGTTCTGCCATTTGTCCGTGGGCCGTAACAATACGTGCTTCAGGTAGGAGTAATGACAGTGCTTCTGCTGTTTTATCTATCGAGTCGACATTGTTATGTAAGAAATAAACCTGACCACCACGCATGATCTCACGCATGATTGCTTCTTTTACTACATTGTCCTCGTATTGACGGACAAATGTCTTAACGGCTAAACGTTTTGCTGGTGGGGTTGCTATGATTGATAAATCACGCATGCCATTCATGGCCATATTCAGCGTTCTTGGAATTGGCGTTGCTGTTAGTGTTAAAATATCAATGTCGGCACGTAGCGCTTTGACTTTTTCTTTTTGACGGACACCAAAACGATGTTCTTCGTCAATAATAAGTAAACCAAGATCGGCAAACTCAATTTTATTACTGAGTAATTTATGTGTTCCGATCAGTAAATCAACTTTACCCGCTTTTACATCAGCCAAAATAAGTTTTTGTTCTTTGGCTGTTTTAAAGCGAGAGATCACTTCGACACGTACAGGCCAGTTAGCAAAACGATCTTTGAAATTTTCGAAATGCTGCTGAGCAAGTAAGGTGGTTGGTACCAGCACGGCGACTTGTTTGTCGTTCATCATTGCCATGAAGGCTGCACGCATTGCTACTTCTGTTTTGCCAAAGCCCACGTCACCACATACGAGACGATCCATGGTTTTGTCTTGGCGCATATCATCTAGTACGGCTTGAATTGCCGTTTTCTGATCATCTGTTTCTTCAAATGGGAAACCATCAGCAAAAGCTACATACGATTCTTTGTCGCATTTATATTGAAAACCACTTTTGGCTGCGCGTTGTGCATAGATATCTAATAATTCAGCAGCAACATCTCGAACACGTTCCATTGCTTTAGTTTTGGATTTTACCCAACTATCACTGCCTAGTTTATGTAGGGGAGCTGATGCTTCACCTGCACCGCAATAACGACTGATAAGGTGTAATGCTGAAACGGGTACATAGAGCTTGGCTGCATTGGCATATTCAAGAGTTAAAAACTCGGTTTCCATCCCTGCGTTGGCAATAATCTGCAGGCCGAGAAAACGACCGACGCCATGCTCGATATGTACAACCGGTTGACCGATACTTAACTCTGTGAGGTTTCGTACTAGCGCATCATTGTTTGCTTGTATTTTTTTATCGGTACGGCGGCGCTGGATGATCTTGTGACCAAGCAGTTCATTTTCACAAATGATAGCGACATTAAGATCGTCAATAATAAAACTGTTTTCACACTGACTAACCCAAATACCAATAGTAGGCTTAGCTTTTAGAAATTTAGCAATACTGGTTATTGCTTTTGGTTTTAACTTGGTTTTCTCAAGTAACTCTAATAATGTTTCGCGGCGACCTTCAGATTCAACACTAAAAATAATCTTGCCGTCAAACCCTTCGATAAATTCAAGCAAGGGTGCAAGCGGGGCTTTTTTCTGATGGTTAACTGATATTTCAGGTAAAGAACTAAAGCTTAAGTTGGTATTACCTGATTTTTCATTCAATCTTTCATTGCTTAGGCTTACTTTCGTGTACTGGCCAAGTGCTTGGAATAGTTCTGCAACAGGTAAGTAAAGTGAACTCGGTGTAAGCAATGGACGTTGAATATCATGACGTCGGTCTTCGTAGCGCTTTTCAATATCTTGAAAAAACACTTGTGATGCCTGATGTAATTCACCCACTTGAGCAATAATTAATTGCTTCGGTAAATAATCAAATAACGTGGCAGTTTCAGTTAAGAATAACGGGTGATAATACTCAATACCTGTTGGTAAGAAACCTTTGCTTACTTGCTGATAAATGGATTCAGCTTCACGCGATGGCGTAAACAATGCTCTAAACTGCTGACGGAATAATTCAATCGCTTTATCATCTGTTGGAAATTCGTGCGCAGGTAATAAATTAATGGCTTTAAGGGTACCCTCAGAGCGCTGAGTCTCGGTGTTAAAACCGCGAATTTCTTCTACTTCGTCATCAAAGAAATCGATTCGAAACGGTGAATTACTGCCCATTGGATACAGGTCTAGAATTGAACCGCGAGCAGAAAATTCACCGTGCTCTAATACTTGGTCTACAGCATTGTAACCACTGGTTTCTAAACGTTGGCGCATTGCATGCATATCAATTTTATCGCCTGTTTTGACGATCAAGCTATGCTGGGCTAGAAAACTTACCGGGGCGATACGTTGCATCAAAGTATTGACCGATACAATAATCAGCCCGCTAGTCGTCTGCTGAAAACGGTGCAGGGCATGAATACGTTGCGAGATAATATCTTGGTGTGGCGAGAAGTTATCATAGGGCAATGTTTCCCAATCAGGGAAGGTTACTAAGGGTTTATCATCCGCTAAAAAATGACGTACTTCTTGTTCAAGTTTTAAGGCACTTGGGGTATCTGCAACAACCGCAAGGATAGGGGAATTTGTTTGTGAACACAGCTCTGCAAGTGTGAATGCGAGGCTACTGCCAACAAGATTACCGTAGGCGATCTTATCGCCTTGCTTTTTCGGTAACGGTAGAGAAAGAATAGCTGTTGATTTCATAGTTTTCAGTAATCTAATCGTAATTGTTGAGGATAGTGTCGTTGGTCTATTTATAGACCATTCTCTTGGCGTTGCTCGGCTCGTTGTTTAAGCTGTTGCTGTTGGATTCGTAACGTTGCACGAATTAATATTTCGCGATCAATATCGCGGATCCGCGTATACGATGCCGTGTATTCAATGAGCGTGTCATCTGCTTCTTGTTCTTCACGAGCCGAGATAGTGCCATAGCAATAGATAGCCGAAGAGTCATTGGGTAAGAATATTTTAATGCGTACGGCTTCTTCTAATTTAAAATCACTATTAGCTAAGAATTTGACTTCGCCGGCACCAAATATAGTTGAGTTAAAACGTGATTCGGGATGATCTTGTTGTGCGAGAACATAACCCATGATCAAATTGATTTTATTATTTTGCATCTGTAAAAAATCAGCAAGTGCGTCAGCTTGTTCGCCGATGTTTCGAATTGAGCGTAAGGCATTACTATCGATTTCTGCCACGTCATTAGCCATTTTAAATGGAATTGGCATTTCGTTTTCGAGTGCCAATCGGGACGTTGGGACTTGATCAATAGAAACAGGTTCAATATTGACAGATAAACTGTGTTTTATAGAAAAATATTGTTGAGTCACTTGCTGTCATCCTTTTCGAGATTACTAACCTGTCATTGTGGCATATTTATTTGTATTTATCTTGTTTAGTTTATTGTATTGAGCTTTTAAGACGCTGTTTTAAACCAGAATAACTAATCGCTCACAAGTTGGTATGGATACGTGATTTTACTTGCTCATTAGTGGGCATGTCTCTAGAATGAACAGTCGTTTTTAGCAAGGTCTTCTTAATCATATTTATGTATTACCCATTAAGTTTATTCATCGGCTTGCGTTATACTCGCTCGAAGCGCAACAATCGATTTGTATCATTTATTACCTTATTTTCGACGGCTGGTATCACTATTGGTGTATTAGCATTAATCACTGTTTTATCGGTAATGAATGGTTTTGAGCAGGATTTGAAAGTCCGTATCCTTGGTGCGGTTCCTCATGTAATTGTCACGCCTAAAGCAGAGGCTAAGGATGTAGATAAAAGTTTGTCTGCATTGGCTGATGATCCGTTAGTTGCTGCTGTCACGCCTTTCTTACAAGCCGATGCTATGGTGCAAAGTAAAAGCCAGATTCAAGGTGCGCAGTTACAGGGCATCGACCCCTCGACGTATCCTGAGTGGGATGTTATCCGCCAGAATATGCTCATTGGTGATATTTCATTACTGCAACCGGGTAAGTACAACATTATTATTGGGCGCAGCATGGCAAGATCTTTAAATGTTAATCTCGGTGATAAAATTAGACTTATTTCGACTAAAGGCAGTGTCTTTACGCCGATGGGGCGTGTGCCGAGCCAACGTAAATTTACGGTGGTGGGGATTTATTCTGTTGGTTCGGATGTCGAAGCCACACAGGTATTGGTTAATATTACCGATGCGGGTAAATTGGCGCGCTTAAAACCCTCGAGTCAGATGCAACACCGTGTGTTTGTTCATGATCCGTTTTCTGTAAATGAATTAGCTAGTCGTGACTTCTTCAGCGATTTTGATTCACTGGATTGGCAGACTGCGCGTGGCGAGTTATTTCAAGCCGTAAAAATGGAGAAGAACATGATTGGTTTATTGCTGTTCTTAATCATTACCGTTGCCGTCTTTAACATCTTGTCATCCTTAGTTATGTTGGTCACAGAGAAAGAAACGGACGTTGCTATCATGAAAACCTTGGGTATGAATAGACCCACTATTGTCCAAATATTTGTTATCCAAGGTGCTTGGACCGGTGTTCTGGGGGCAATTGCGGGTGGCATAATGGGTATCGCATTAGCAGCTAACCTCAATGAATTTATGTCGCTCATCGGGCTTAACCTTTTAGCGCAAGCATCAGGTGGTGCGCGTTTATTACCTGTTTTATTTGATTGGTCGCAGATCGCGTCCATTATTTTCGGTGCGATTGCATTAAGTCTACTCGCAACACTTTATCCTGCATTTAGAGCGGCAAATGTTAAACCTGCCGAGGCATTACGTTATGAATAATTCTTTATTAGTTTGCAATAACCTCGAAAAAATTTACCAAGAAGGTAACCTTGATACTCACGTATTAAAGCAAGTGTCATTAACGGTCGAAAAAGGTGAACTTGTTGCGATCGTTGGCCGTTCAGGTTCTGGTAAAAGTACATTGTTACACTTGATGGGCGCGTTAGATACGCCTACCTCTGGCTCTGTATATCTCAACGGTGTTGATATTCACAGTGTGTCAGAAAAACAACAAGCGGCGATGCGTAATCAGAACATGGGTTTTGTATATCAATTTCATCACCTGCTAAATGAGTTTACGGCATTAGAAAATGTGTGTATGCCGTTGTTGATTGCCGGTATGAAAGTGTCTTTAGCGAAACAAAAAGCATTGGCAATATTAGATCGAGTCGGGTTATCACATCGTGTTGAACATAAACCCAGCGAACTTTCTGGTGGTGAACGTCAACGTGTTGCGATTGCACGTGCCTTGATTAATGAACCTAATATTGTGTTTGCGGATGAACCAACGGGTAATTTAGACCAAAGCAGTGCTGAAACGATTTTCAATTTGATCAAAGAATTAAATGAGACTTGTGATACGGCCTTTATTATCGTTACCCATGATGAAGAGCTAGCAAACCGATTAGGACGTACTTTACATATGGCCGATGGTGTACTAACAAACGAGAATGAAGCGGTACAGACAAATGCTATTACGGAGGAAGTATAATGTTTCGTCCGTTAGCGGCTTATATCGGACTGAGGTATACATCATCTAAGCGTCGAAATGGCTTTATTGCGTTTATCTCGGCGTCTTCGACCGTTGGTATCGCATTAGGTGTGATGGTACTGATCATTGGTTTATCTGCAATGAACGGTTTTGAGTATGAGCTTAAAAATCGGATCTTAGCGGTTGTGCCTAATGGCGAACTTGAAGGGGTGAGTGAACCCTTTGATGACTGGCAGAGTGCAAAGGCAAAATTACTCACACACCCGGAAGTTGTCGGTGCAGCACCGTTTATTAAACTTAATGGCTTATTACAAAAGGGTAATGAATTAAAGGCTGTTCAACTTCGAGCTGTTGACAGTGAGGCTGAAAAGCAAGTCTCTGAGGTATACCGCTATGTTGCACAGGGGACGTGGGATAGTCTTAATGACCAGACAAATAATAGACAAGTTGTGCTCGGTCGAGGCATTGCAAAAGAGCTTAGTTTAGCGCTTGGAGATACTGTCACGGTATTATTATCCCAGCAATCAGGGCAGTCTTTTAAAGCGCCACGCCGTTTTAGCTTTACTGTATCAGGCATCATTCATCTAAGTGGTCAATTAGACAATAACCTCGCTTATGTGCCCCTGAGTGCAGCCCAAGATATTCAAGGTAAAGCGTTTAAAGCCGATGGCTTGAGTATTAAAGTGACTGACATTTTTGCGGCTAACCGTATTGTGCGTGAAGCGGGTAATCAGTTAGATCATTACTTGTACATTCGCAGCTGGATGACAAGTCAGGGTTTCTTATATCAAGACATTCAGATGGTTAAAAGTTTGATGTACGTGATCTTGATTTTAGTTATTGCTGTGGCTTGTTTTAATATTGTCACAACCTTAGTTATGGCTGTTAATGATAAGCGAGCAGATATTGCTATTTTAAAAACGATGGGGGCGTCAAATACGTTATTACGTTTGATCTTCATTGTACACGGCGGTATTAACGGTATTCTTGGTGTCGTGTCAGGGACAATACTGGGGATTTTAATCTCAGAGAGTTTAACTGTGATTATCAAATTTATTGAAGGTTTAATAGGTCATGAGTTCTTATCTGGTGATATTTACTTTATTGACTTTTTACCGTCACAATTGGCATTAAACGATGTACTGGTGGTTGGTGGTGTTGCCATTCTTATGAGTGTAATAGCCACTATATACCCGGCAAACAAAGCATGTTCGATACAGCCTGCGCGTGAATTAGGCAATAAATAATGGCATGATTATATTCAGCATAATGTCTTATTGCTGAATATAATCATTTTCAAATGTGACGACTAATATACGGCTTTAATTTGTGTCACAAAATCACTTGCTTTACGCGTTGTATAGTGACCCGAGCTTGTAATTAGGACGTCATCATGCTCAAAACCATTAAATTGTAATAAATAATATCCAGTTTTTTGAGATGGCGCTACAAGTACTTGAGCGTTAAAGTCTGCGCCAATACTGTTATATGTCTTTGGCTCAGCTGCTATTGCTGAAGTCGATAATAAAACCATTAAAAATGAAGCTGAGCTTTTCAAAATAAAGTCCCTTTCAATTTATGTTACTAGCACAATCAATATATACATTTTGTATAAATCGAATGCCTAATAATGGTCACTATTTTAGCTATCAGATACGTAAACAAACAATCATCTAAAGACATGAAATTAGCATTAATAATAGTACATTCATCTGATTGAAAATAAATATATAGCAAAAGAAGCTTAAGTATTGGGGGAAATAGTGAGGGTGTAATTATGTAATATTGCCACTTAATTATGGGGCTAACATCTTAATATGTTCTAACCTATATTACAGTTCAGTAGCTCTATCTTGTCGTGTGTAATAATGAATTAAAGTTGATAAGAATAAAAAAGGCCACATAACTGGTTAAGTGATGTGGCCTTCTCATTTTTAACACTTATTTTGTGCGTGATGCTTTACGTTTCTTCCAAGCGTTAATAATTTTCCAACGCCATAACCAACGGATACTAAAATAACCAGCAATAGAAAAGAATGTGCCGGATACAAAACAGCCAAGTAGAAATGCCGGACCATATAAAGTTATAGCCTGCATTAACCAATCTATTGTTAGCTCGAACGAGAATGGATGGACTGGTTCTTGCAATATCCATGCACCTAACTCATAAGTGGCAAAAAACATTGGTGGCATGGTAATGGGGTTTGATAACCACACGAGCGCTACTGATAATGGCAAATTTACACGGGATAAAATGGCAAAGCCAGCTGCTAATAACATCTGAAAAGGTACGGGAACAAACGCCATAAAAATACCAACTGCGAAAGCACCAGCTGCAGAGCGGCGATTTAAATGCCAGAGGTTTGCGTTGTGTAACAGATCACCAAAAATTTTAAGGTGCTTATGTTCTTTGATTGATTCTGGATTTGGGAGATATTTCTTAATTAAATTCTTAGGCATAATTCTAATCATTCTCAGGGGTAATGAATGACCGTTAAGGCCATACTACTTTCCATTACCATATTAATAAGTATGTTCTTTGTTGATATCGAACGTATTCAATTTTTAACGATAATGACGATCGTGGTCTTTATCCTTTTTTATGTGAAAGTACCATCTATATTAGTACTTCTGTTTGTTGCATTAAGCTGGTCTATTTTGTATAAAAATAGCGTAATAAATGAAGCGAATACGTTATTCAATAATACGACATCGCAATACAAAAAACTACAAGTGGAAGCTTCAGAAGACAATATCATAACAGCTGAGGTAATAACATTAGTAAATAAAAAAAACCTACTTTCGTTCGATGTAAAGGTTATCGAGATCAATAATACAGCGTTGTCTTTTGTACAACCTAAACTGGCCTTGAAATGGTCAAATCCAGAATACCACTATCCAGGGGATCTGGGTATCGGCCAAGTATGGCGGTTCAAAGTACGATTAATTAAGCCAAAGATTAATGTGGATGATAATGTCTTCCCTTCCTTTAAATCTAGATTGTTATCACGGCATATTCAATATATAGGGTTAATTGAAAAGGGGGAGGTGATTCAACCTCAGTTGAATTTACGCGGTGACTTGTATCAGATGTTTAAATCTGTATTACCGATTAATGCAAACCCTATGTTGTACGCGTTAACATTTGGTGATCGCAGTTATATTAATAATGAACTTTGGGCACAGTTCAAATTACTCGGTATTGGTCACTTGGTTGCAATATCAGGTTTGCATATTGGACTTATTTTTGGTTTTTTTTATGTTTGCTCGCGACGATTATTAAGGTTATTTGGGGGTCCCTATAATCTTGTTATTAGTTTATCGATAAGCCTTGTCGGAGCCATCTTTTATGCGTGGATTGCGGGTTTTTCATTACCTGCGCTACGTGCTATTGTTTTACTGTGTATTCATTGTTTATATCGTGTTCAATATTACAAAGTTACATTATTTCAATTGTTCGCGACAATGTTGTTGGTGACTTTGCTGTTGGATCCTTTAACTGTATTTTCGATTAGTTTTTGGCTGTCATTTTCAGCAATGGCGTCTGTATTTATATTAGTTTGGTTAAGTCGAACAGGAACCCCAGTCAGGGATAAAAGTCCAATAAAACAGACCATAAAAAATACTTATCGGAAATTAACGCATGTATGCTGTAACCAAGTGCTGTTTACATTACTTTTATTACCCATCCAAATGACGATTTTTTCAGGCTTTAGTTGGTTATCCGCCATAATCAACCTGATCTTCATTCCCATATTTAGCGTGTTAATATTACCAGTCTTGTTGTTTGCGGTAATTCTATTGCCTGTTCTACCGATGTTTAGTCGTATATTAATGAGTAACGTTAATACACTCTTGGATATCATCCTGGAGATATGGGAGACATTGACCTCGAATGATGTTATTTGGATTGATGTTGGAACGGAATTAAACACAGTCTTTTATAACTGTTTGTTGCTTATGTTTGTATTATTTATGGCTGGTTTAATATTTAAACCGTTACAAGTGACACTACATTCTTTATCCTTGTTATTATTACCTTTAGTTTGTTATAGCCATATATTGAGTTAGGAGATGTTATGAATAAACCCCTTAAAGCGAGCCTATTATCCGCGTTCTTATTTCCAGGTGCTGGACATTGGTGGTTAAAGAAGTATATCGCGGCGGTTGTCTTTGCAGTTATTGCTGCACTACCACTGTATTACATTATAGATGTCACTATAACGCAGACGCAATTAATTGTAGATCAAGTGATGTTATCTGGTGGTAATATCGATTTGCTAAATATTAACCAATTAGTGACACAGCAGGTTGCATCTATAGACACACAAAATATGCACCTTGCAACCATTGTGCTGCTCTGCGTATGGATTGTTAATATATTGGATGCAATTAGATTAGCAAGAAAACTTGGGCCTGAATAAGCTTTATCAAGATTTAGACAATTATGCATCATAGATGGCTGAAAATGCTTGCTCTAATGAATCATAGTGAAACGTAAAACCAGCATCCAGTAATCGAGTTGGTAATACGCGTTGACCATATACAAGGAGGTCGGCACGTTCGCCCAGTATTAACCTTAAAAGAAGTACAGGTGTTGCTAAGCGTGCTTTTTTACCAAAGCAAGCGGCTAATTTTTGGGAGAAATCATTATTAGTCACTGGGTTTGGTGATGTCAGGTTAAAGGTGCCACTGGCTGACTTATGCTGTAACAAATAACTGATGGCAGCAACCATGTCGTCAATATGTATCCATGACATGTATTGATGGCCTTTCCCTATAGGGCCGCCAAGTCCTAACTTAAAAGGGAATGCCATTTTTTGCAATGCGCCTTTATCTTTATCTAATACAATACCTGTGCGTAATATAACAGTACGGGTTGACGGGCAACATGTACGAGCTATTTCTTCCCAATGTTCACATAGCTTGCTCGCATATTCGGGATAATGCTCTAGGTGTTTCTCATCAATGCAGCGGTCACCTTGTCGACCATAAACGCCAACGGCTGAACCACTGATAAAGACGTCGGGGGTGATCGTTTTTGTTGAAATTAAATTCACCAAATATTGTGTTGTTTCCCAGCGACTCGATTCTAAAACATGTTTGTGTTTTGCACTCCACATTTTGTCCATAATAGGAGCACCAGCCAAATTGATCACTGCATCGATATGAATTGCACTCGGTAACTCATGTAACTGCGAGATGAACTTGATGTTGTGCGTCGAAATATGTGAAAAGATAGCTTTTGCATTATTAACATCGCGGGTCAATACGGTAAATTGATAATCAGCTTGAAAGGTATTAATAAATGCTTGGCCGATAAAGCCAGTGCCACCCGTTATCAATATATGCATGCTTGTTACTCAGTTAGTTATGCTACTTTCAGTGTAGGTCATTTTGGCCTTTTTTATAATATTGTTTTATGTCGGACTTAACAAAAAGTAAGTCAGGCCATAAACCTAACTTGCTTTTTACGACTGCGTTATACGGTGTTTTTTACTAGAGCGTAGTTATGATTATGAGGTTGCGTTATAAAACACCTGTATACGTTAATAGACGTTCAAAATTTATTCAGATTATTACAATAAAAAATCTTCATAAATAGGAGTGAATACGGTCGCGCTATTGATTAAAGCATTCGCGGTTAAGGCTGGCACACCATAAACTTCAGCTCTGACTTGATGACGGGCCTTTATCGTATCAAGCAAGATAGAAAAGTCACCATCTCCAGAGAGCAGTACAACAGTATCGACCGATTCTGCGACTTGTAGTACATCGATTGTGATCCCAACATCCCAGTCACCTTTAGCTGAACCATCACTGCGTTGGATAAAGGGTTTTAGCTTCACATCAAAACCGATATGTTTGAGTGCATCTTGGAATTTACGTTGTTGATCATCACCCTTATCAATGGCATAGGCATACGCTGTTACTACGTCTCCTTGTAATAATAAGTGTTGCCAG
>Ga0105354_1002089_pt1 | contig 12048 bp, 8 predicted proteins | sample GOMGulsemesocosm_FD_83658 | JGI IMG/M metagenome (GOLD analysis project Ga0105354, IMG submission 83658) | Methane-oxidizing microbial communities from mesocosms in the Gulf of Mexico - GOM9B Gulf of Mexico | ecosystem: Environmental > Aquatic > Marine > Cold seeps | place: USA: Gulf of America...
GAAACAGGGTTAGATTATTTCTATGCACCTGAAACTAAAGATGTACAGCTTGATTCTTTTCGTAAACACGTACGTGTTGCTAATCAACTTAATAAGCCGTTAATTATTCATACTAGAGATGCCCAGCAAGACACCTTAGATATACTTCGTGAGGAACACGCTGAAAATGTGGGTGGAATTTTACATTGCTTCACAGAAAGCTGGGATATGGCTAAACAAGCTATAGATATGGGATTTTATATCTCGTTTTCCGGTATTGTTACCTTTAAAAATGCCAGTGCTTTACGTGAAGTCGCTAAACAAGTGCCCGATGAACGATTTTTAATTGAAACAGATGCACCTTATTTAGCACCAGTACCTCATCGAGGAAAGCAAAATCAACCTGCCTATGTTGCAGATGTTGCTAAATTTTTAGCCAGTGTACGAGGGCAGTCAGTTGAGCAAATTGCTGAGCTTTCAACACAAAACTTTAAACGACTCTTTAAAATGAAATAATATGTGTTGGTTACATAAAGCCAAATTTGATAAAAAAATGCCCGAATCTATTGCTAGTTCGGGCTCAGGGGAATGGCTCATAAGGAAGTGAGCCGTGCGCTAATAATGTAAATAAACACCTATAAAAAAACAGTAAAATAAAAAGTGAAACTGTGCGAGCAATTGATTAATATTTAAACTGTACGATTAATTGTAGTGTAATCTTTTTTAAAAGCTAATTTTATTTTTGTTTTTTATAATCGTCTGAAATTTAATGATAATATTCTGAATATTCTTTCTGTTCGTATAAATCACTGCACATCTTGTCTACTTGTTTTGCACACCTTTTCCACAGTTGTTTTTGCTTGTGATATCGCACCATTTTATGTCATGATTCTTTCAATATTTTTTTACTTATAAGTTTTTATTTGTGCTAAATCGTCTGTGGATCTGTTTTTTTCTTATTGCATTCGGCTCAGGGCTTTATCAATGGTTATTTCTTGATAATGCAATGGTCTTTGAACAACTGGTAAAATCGATTTTTTCTATGTCAAAAGTCACTGTTGATATAGCAATCGGTTTGATCGGCATTTTAAGTTTTTGGCTTGGCATGATGAAAATTGCTGAGAATGCTGGACTCATGGAAAAGCTTGCTCGTGCTATTTCACCGTTATTTACTCGTTTAATGCCAGGTGTGCCTAAAGGACATCCGGCAATAAGTTCTATGACGATGAATTTGTCAGCAAATTTCTTGGGTTTAGATAATGCGGCAACTCCGCTCGGCTTAAAAGCTATGAAAGATCTTCAGCAACTTAACCCGAAAAAAGATACTGCAACCAATGCGCAGATATTATTTTTAGTATTAAATACTTCCTCAGTCACACTCTTCCCCGTTGCTGTTTTTGTTTATCGTGCACAGCAAGGCGCTATAAACCCTACCGATGTTTTTGTACCTATTATTTTGGCTACGTTTGCTTCAACATTTGCAGGATTGATCGCCGTTGCTATGGTGCAAAAAATTAAGCTTTATCATCAAGTAGTCTTATTATATTTGTCGGCGGCTTTTGCTTTAGTTGGTGGCCTAGTTGTCTACTTTTCAACTTTAGCTTCACAAGCATTGGCAGAGCAATCTTCTTTATTAGGAAACTTTTTAATCTTTTCTACCTTAATCATATTTATTCTGGCGGCGGTACGCAAAAAAGTGAATGTTTATGACAGTTTTATAGAAGGTGCGAAAGAAGGATTTGAAACTAGTATTAAGTTGATCCCTTATTTATTGGCGATGCTAGTAGCCATTGGCGTATTTCGAGCTAGTGGTGCATTAGCTTTAATTGTCGACAGTTTTAGGCATTTAGTGCTGTTTTTAGGCTTTGATACGCGTTTTGTTGATGCTATGCCTACGGCTTTAATGCAACCATTGAGTGGTTCAGGCGCACGCGCTATGATGATTGAAACGATGAAAACTCACGGTGCTGATTCTTTTGCCGGGCGTTTAGCTTCTATCTTCCAAGGATCAACCGAAACAACCTTTTATGTTTTAGCTGTGTATTTTGGCTCTGTTGGCATTCGCTATAGTCGACATGCAATTGCATGTGGCTTATTTGCTGATTTTGCAGGGATTACTGCGGCGATAGGTGTTTGCTACTGGTTTTTTGGCTAATAATATATCGCAAAATAAAGTTCAATTGTCGACAATTGAACTTTGCTCTACTTGACTATTTATAAATATGCGCTAAAATTCTTTTCAAACTCGTTAAATGTCGACAATTATGGCGTTAGATAACCCTACCTTACAAAAAGCTGTAACCACAGCAGATAAAGTTTTTGATGCGATGTTACATGCAATCGTTGATGGAAAAATAGCTGCAGGTAGTAAAATTAGTGAACCTGAACTTGCTAAGCAATATGAAATCAGCCGCTCTACCTTACGAGAAGCCCTTAATCGATTAGAGAAGTGCCACTTAATTGAACGGAAAGCTAATGTCGGCTCTCGAGTTGTTGATTGTACTATCGAAGGTTTATTAGAAATCTATGTGGTGCGCGAAGCACTTGAGGGAATGGCGTGTCGACAAGCTGCCCAGAACATGAGCGACAGTGAAATAGCCGAAATGCAGGCGATGCTAGCCCAACATGCTAATTCGCAGGCATTAAAGGATGGTATTTCTTATTACCAAGAAGAAGGGGATTTAGACTTTCATTACAAAGTTATCCTTGGTAGCCATAATCAACAATTAATCAACATTCTCTGTGGTCAACTTTATCATTTAGTACGTATGTACCGTATTCAATTTGGTATGCATAGCCCACGTGCCACACGCGCTTTTCAAGAACACTCTAGTATTATTCAAGCGATTTGCGATCGAGATGGGGAGTTGGCCGAAATGCTAATGCGACGGCATATTGCAGCCTCAAGAAAAAATATTGAAAAGAAAATAGTTCAACAAAATCAAAAAGCTTAAAAATTATATATAAATTATTCAAATACAAATACAACAAGAGGACAAACTATGTCGATTCAACTTTCACCTGGCGCTAAATTTCGTCAAGCATTGGCAAATAATAAGCCTTTACAAGTTGTTGGTACTATCAACGCCTATTGCGCAATTATGGCTGAACAATTAGGTCACCAAGCTATATACCTATCTGGTGGCGGTGTTGCCAACGCCTCTTACGGATTACCGGATTTGGGTATGACATCTTTAAACGATGTTATTGCTGACGTACAGCGCATTACTGCTGCGTCAAATCTGCCTTTATTAGTCGATATAGATACAGGTTGGGGCGGAGCTTTTAATATTGCTAAAACGATACGTGATATGGAAAAATCTGGCGCTGCTGCTGTTCACCTTGAAGATCAAGTTGCGCAGAAACGTTGTGGTCACCGTCCAAATAAAGAAATTGTGTCTACTGAAGAAATGGTTGACAGAATTAAAGCTGCGGTTGACGCACGAACAGATAAAAATTTCTTCATTATGGCGCGTACTGATGCTTTTGCTCAAGAAGGATTAGAAGCTGCTCTAGAGCGTGCCAAAGCTTATGTTGCCGCAGGTGCTGACGGAATTTTTGCTGAAGCGGTTAAAACTGAAGAGCATTACCGTGCCTTTACATCAAACTTAAATGTACCGGTTTTGGCCAACATTACAGAATTTGGCCAAACCGAATTATGGAATAAAGAGCAACTTGGCGAGTGGGGCTGTGCCATGGTGCTTTATCCATTATCAGCATTTCGTGCGATGAATAAAGCCGCAGAGTCAGTATATAAAACTTTGTTGGCTGACGGCGATCAAAAAGCTGAAATAGACAATATGCAAACGCGTATGGACTTATATGACTACCTTGGCTACCACGAGTATGAACAAAAGTTAGATGGCCTTTTTTCTGAAGGCAAGAATAAATAATAAAGTAATAATAAAAATATAGTCGGTCAGTAAGGAGAAAAGCTGTCCGGCCAAACTGTAAAGAATATGAGGAAAATATTATGTCAGATAAAAAATTAAGCGGTGCAGGTTTACGCGGCCAAAGTGCAGGAGAAACATCTCTTTGTACTGTTGGGCAATCAGGCTCTGGTTTGACTTACTGTGGTTACGATATTGCTGATTTAGCTGAAAATTCAACCTTCGAAGAAGTTGCTTATTTACTTTTCAATGGTGAATTGCCTAATGAAAAAGAACTGGCGACCTATAAAGCTGATTTATTTGCTATGCGTGATTTACCGCAAGCATTAAAAGAAGTACTTAAGCTTGTTCCTGCTGACGCACACCCGATGGACGTAATGCGTACCGGTTGTTCATTTTTAGGGAATTTAGAACCAGAGAATGACTTTTCACAGCAAAACCAAGCAGCAAATCGTTTGTTAGCCGCTTTTCCAGCAATCATGTGTTACTGGTATAAATTTTCCCATGACGGTGTTGAAATTGACTGTACCTCTGATGAAAGTTCATTAGGTGGACACTTCTTACGTTTACTAAATGGTGAAAGCCCATCGGCGCAACATGAACGTGTTATGGATGTATCATTAATTTTGTATGCTGAACATGAGTTCAATGCTTCTACCTTTACTGCGCGTGTTTGTGCTTCAACATTATCGGATATGTTTTCTTGTATCACAGGTGCTATTGGTTCGTTACGTGGTCCATTACATGGTGGGGCAAACGAAGCTGCGATGGATATGATTGAAACGTTTAAATCTCCTGTAGATGCAAAAGAGCAAATGGCTGGCATGCTAGCACGTAAAGAAAAAATTATGGGCTTTGGTCATGCTATTTACCGCACATCGGATCCTCGTAACGTTATTATCAAAGCTTGGTCTGAAAAACTGGCTGCTGAAAATGGTGATACCTCACTTTATGACATTTCAGTTGCTTGTGAAGAGTTCATGTGGGACACGAAAAAATTATTCTGTAATGCAGATTTTTTCCATGCATCAACCTATAACTATATGGGGATCCCGACTAAATTATTCACGCCAATTTTTGTTTGTTCACGTTTGACTGGCTGGGCTGCGCACGTAATGGAGCAACGTTCAAATAACCGTATTATTCGTCCAAGTGCCGATTATACGGGTGTTGAGCCAAGAACAGTTACCGCTATAAGCGAAAGGTAATTACCATGAATTATGAACATCGCAAACCGCTGCCGGGCTATAAAGTTGGCGGCGTAAATGTTGATTATTTTGATACACGAAGTGCTGTTGAAAAAATTAGCGCTGGTAGTTATGCAAAACTGCCTTATACCTCGCGTGTTTTAGCTGAGCAGCTTGTTCGACGTTGTTCACCTGAAAGTTTAACTGATTCATTAAAACAATTGATTGAGCGTAAACAAGACTTAGACTTTCCTTGGTACCCTGCGCGTGTTGTTTGTCATGATATTTTAGGTCAAACCGCATTAGTTGATTTAGCAGGTCTTCGTGATGCTATTGCTGATCAAGGTGGTGACCCATCAAAAGTAAACCCAGTTGTACCAACGCAATTAATCGTCGACCATTCAGTTGCCGTTGAACATGCCGGTTTTGAAAGTGATGCGTTTGAAAAAAATCGTGCTATTGAAGACCGTCGTAATGAAGACAGGTTTCATTTTATTGAATGGACAAAAACAGCGTTTAAAAATGTTGATGTAATACCTGCTGGTAACGGTATTATGCATCAAATAAATTTAGAAAAAATGTCACCCGTTATACAGCTACGTGACGGTGTTGCATTTCCTGATACTTGTGTAGGAACGGATAGCCATACACCGCATATAGATTGTTTAGGTGTTATTGCTATTGGTGTTGGTGGTTTAGAAGCCGAAACGGTTATGTTGGGTCGTCCATCTATGATGCGTGTACCTGACATTATTGGTGTTAAACTCGTAGGTAAGCGCCAGCCAGGTATTACAGCAACAGATACTGTCTTAGCTATTACAGAATTTCTACGCAATGAAAAAGTAGTATCTAGTTATTTAGAGTTTTTTGGTGAAGGTACTAAGAGTCTTACTATTGGTGATCGAGCAACGATTTCTAATATGACCCCTGAATATGGTGCGTCTGCAGGTATGTTTTATATTGATCAACAAACCATTGATTATTTAAAGCTTACCGGACGTGAGCCTGAACAAGTTGAGCTAGTAGAAGCATATGCTAAGCATACCGGTTTATGGGCTGATGATTTAACGGAAGTTGAATACGAACGTGTTATCGAATTTGACTTATCAACAGTTGGGCGCAATTTGGCCGGTCCATCAAACCCGCATCGCCGTTTACCAACTAGCGAGCTTACTGCAAAAGGCATAGCTAAAGATCTTGAGGCTTGTCAAGCACAAGAAAAATCTGGTGAAATGCCTGATGGTGCAGTAATTATTGCTGCAATAACCAGTTGTACAAATACTTCAAATCCTCGTAACGTAGTCGCGGCTGGTTTAGTTGCAAAACGCGCTAACGAGCTTGGCTTAAAACGTAAACCTTGGGTTAAATCGTCTTTTGCTCCAGGTTCAAAAGTTGCTAAGCTTTATTTAGAAGAAGCAGGCTTGTTGGCTGAAATGGAAAATATGGGCTTTGGTATTGTTGGTTATGCATGTACTACATGTAATGGTATGTCGGGCGCTTTAGATCCTAAAATCCAGCAAGAAATTATTGAACGTGACTTATATTCAACGGCTGTATTGTCAGGTAATCGTAACTTTGATGGCCGTATTCACCCCCATGCTAAGCAAGCCTTTTTAGCTTCACCACCGTTAGTGGTAGCCTATGCAATTGCTGGTACGATGCGCTTCGATATTGAAAAAGATATCTTAGGACAAGATCAACAAGGCAACGACATCACTTTAAAAGATATTTGGCCAAGTGACGAAGAAATTGATGAGATTGTTTCTGCGAGTGTTAAACCTGAGCAGTTCAAAAAGGTCTATGCACCAATGTTTGATTTAGGTGCTTTTGAACCGGCTGAATCTCCGCTTTATGATTGGCGAGAAATGAGTACTTATATTCGTCGTCCACCTTACTGGGCGAAAGAAGGTCAAGGCGCATTAGCTGGCGAGCGTACCATGAAAGGTATGCGTCCATTAGCTGTTTTAGGTGACAATATAACAACTGATCATTTATCACCGTCAAATGCTATCCAGCTTAACAGCGCTGCAGGTGCTTATTTAGATAAAATGGGCGTGCCTGAAGTAGATTTTAACTCTTATGCAACACACAGAGGGGATCATTTAACGGCGCAACGTGCAACCTTTGCAAACCCTAAATTGTTGAACGAAATGTGTCGTGATGATAAAGGTGAAATAAAGCAAGGATCACTTGCTCGTATTGAACCTGAAGGCACAGAGTCTCGCATGTGGGAAGCAATTGAAACCTATATGGAGCGTAAGCAACCATTAATTATTGTAGCAGGCGCAGATTATGGTCAAGGTTCTTCTCGAGACTGGGCAGCTAAAGGTGTTCGTTTAGCGGGTGTTGAAGTGATTGTTGCTGAAGGCTTTGAACGTATTCACCGTACTAATTTAGTTGGTATGGGTGTGCTACCGCTGCAGTTTATTAATAATGAAACTCGTCATAGCTATAATATTGACGGCACAGAAACTTTTGATGTTGAAAATAATGGTGACATTTCTCCTGGTTCATCAATGAACATCTTGATGACTAGAAAAAATGGTGAGTCACGAACAATTACTGTTAAGTGTCGTTTAGATACAGCAGAAGAAGTTTCAGTTTATAACGCGGGTGGCGTGCTACAAAAATTCGCTAATGACTTCTTAGAGTCTAATCGCTAAATATATATTAGTATCGTTTATAAATGGCACATTTTATGTGCCATTTTTATATACAGGATGTATAGCATGTCTCGTTCAGATGGATCTGAAATAGAGGCGATAAAAAATTTAAAAGGAAACATTGATGTCTCAGCTTTCTCAAGCGCACAAACCTCAGATTAAGATCCCTGCCACCTATATGCGAGGAGGCACATCGAAAGGCGTATTTTTTAATTTAACAGACTTACCAGAACGATGTCAGGTAGCAGGAGAAGCACGCGATAATATGCTATTGCGTGTTATTGGTAGCCCAGATCCTTATGGCAAACAAACCGATGGTATGGGCGGTGCAACATCGAGTACCAGTAAAACGGTAATTTTATCCGACTCTACACAAGCCGATCATGATGTTGATTATTTATTTGGTCAAGTGGCTATTGATAAAGCTTTTGTTGACTGGAGCGGCAACTGTGGAAATTTAACCGCTGCTGTAGGTTCATTCGCTATTAAATCAGGTCTTGTTGATGTGAGTCGTATTCCTGAAAATGGTATATGTACGGTACGTATTTGGCAGAAAAATATTTCAAAAACTATTCTTGCGCAAGTACCTATTAGTCAAGGTGAAGTGCAAGAAACGGGGGATTTTGAATTAGATGGTGTTACTTTTCCTGCAGCAGAAGTGCCTGTTGAGTTTATTGCACCCGTTGACCCATCAGAGGCGATGTTCCCAACGGGAAATATTGTTGACCAATTAGACGTTCCTAGTGTTGGCGTATTTAAAGCGACAATGATCACAGCTGGTATTCCGACCATTTTTCTAAATGCAGATGAACTTGGTTATCGCGGAACAGAACTTCAAGAAGCGATAAATAGTGACCCTGCGGCACTGGAACGTTTTGAAACGATCCGCGCTTATGGCGCAATTAAAATGGGATTGATAACTGATATTTCTCAAGCGCAAGCTAGACAACACACACCTAAGATTGCTTTTGTTTCATCAGCGCAAGATTATATTACTTCTAGCGGTAAATCTGTTTCAGCAAACGAAATAGACATACATGTACGTGCATTATCAATGGGGAAACTACATCATGCCATGATGGGCACAGCGGCAGTTGCTATTGGTTCAGCAGCTGCTATTCCAGGAACGTTAGTTGCACTTGCAACAAATAATACTGATGGAAAGGCTTCAGAGTCGGTGATTTTTGGTCACCCTTCAGGAACATTAAAAGTAGGCGCACAAGCGAGCGAAGTAAACGGTGCTTGGACTGTCAATAAAGCTATAATGAGCAGAAGTGCTCGGGTCTTAATGGAAGGTTGGGTACGTATTCCTGACGATTCATTTTAATAAAAGAATAATAAAAGCAAAGAAGAATTTCTTTGCTTTTATTTCATATGGTTAAGACTTTATTTATTAGTAAAACGTTTTAATTGTTTATTAATATTGTTGGCAGCTAAGTTTATTTCTTCTGCCATTTTAAAGAGTTGAATAGCATTATCATTTGATTCATGGGTAACTTGATTGATACTGTCAATATTACCGTGTATTTCGTCACCAATAGATGTTTGCTCTTGAGTCGCGGAAGAAATTTGTAAACTTTGCTCTTGAATTGAAGAAATTGCATTACCCACTTCGCTGATCACTTGTTGTGCTTCTTGAGCTTTGTCTTCGCTTAAATCGATATTTTTATTACCTTCTTTAATCGATTGAACCGCAGACATCGCACTGTGTTGCAATTGCTCGATCATCTTATTAATTTCTTCTGTTGATTCTTGTGTTCTGCTTGCGAGTGTCCTCACTTCGTCGGCAACAACTGCAAACCCTCTACCTTGATCGCCAGCACGAGCCGCCTCTATGGCTGCATTTAGGGCCAAAAGGTTAGTTTGTTCGGCAATACCACGGATTACATCCAAAACACTACCGATGTTTTGGCTGTCATTTTCCAAACCAATAACAACTTCTGCAGCTTGCTGCATACTTTTAGATAATGATTTAACCGATTGTAAATTTTCACTGATAAGTAATTGACTATGCTCCGATTGTTGCTGGGTTTCTTGGCTATTACTCGCTGTATTTGCAACAATTGTCGCCATCTCTTTTGTTGCGGAAATCATTTCGTTCATCGATGAAGATACTTGTTGTGTAACTTCTTGTTGGTTAATCGATCCTTGTTGTGTTTGCTCCGTTATATTTGCCATTTCAGACGTCGTTTCAGTGAGTTGACTAACCTGGGCGCTAATTTTCGACATAGTTTTTTCTAGTTGCACGATGAAGTTATTAAATGCGGATGCAATATGGCCTATTTCGTCGCTTGGCGTTTCATTTAATCGCTGACTTAAGTCGCCATCACCATCAGCTATTTCTTGAAGTGCATCTCGAACACTTCTTAAACGATTAGAAATTAATCTTCTAAACATTATAAATAATAAAATAGCGGTAGAAGATACAGCAATTAACACGATAAAAGTAATAGTTGTATTAAGACGTGAAGCATTAATTAACTGTTTATCAATAGGGAGTTGCACTTCTAAAACTCCACGAATATCTTTTAACTGCCAGTCATTCTTCGGGGTATTGGGGTGGCTGTTATGACAATTAACACAGCCTTGTTGCGTCATTGTATCTGCCAGAGCCACACGAACGACTTTTCTACCATTAATATTTTCAACACGTGAGAATGTTGACCTTGTATTGCTTTTTAAAGCTGCCCATGCTTCTTTTGCAAAATTATCTAATGAGCGCTCTGCTCTGTTAGGGAAAGGGTAGGGACTGTAAAGTTTTAAAGTAATAATGTCATTTTTTGAAAATTCTTCGCTAATTTCATGAATAAAAGTTGCGGGTAAAGGGATCACTTTATCTTCATCTTTGTGACGATAATCTGCGGTGACATTTGAAGTTGCAAGTACTTTCTTAATCACGCTTTTAGTATAATAACCACGAATGGTTTTGTATTGTCTTACGGTGTTTTCTGCCGTAGAAATAGCAGAGTCGATAGTGTGCTCTTGTGTCACTGAAGGCACATAAACCAGCAGAATTACGATCACAGCAACAAAAATTACTAAAAGCGGTGTAAATAGACGGGTACTGAGTTTGTCGAAAAAATTGATGGTTGAATTTACAAGCATAACATGCGGCTAATCAGACAAAACATATGTTTAATATTAGTTGAAAAGTTATACTTTTCAAATCAACATCTAAACATTTAACTGCGGCTTATTAATGCCTAATATTAGTGATAACTTTTAGCCGAGGCCTTTATAAACACCCTTAATGCAATCGAGTTATTTAATTAAGATGAGTGTTTGTCTTTAAGAGGGAAGTATAAAAAAAAGCCCTGCAAGCAGGGCTTAGACATTTCAATAACTTGAAGTCTATAAGGGGTTAACTGTAAACTAAATATTGAGTAAATTACTTGCTGCTTTAAGTGTCTTTGGACCGCCCCATAATATTGAGGGGAGAGGTTGCATGACTCCTTTTTCGAAGCTAAAACCGAATTCTCTGTCATCTTTAATTAGTAGTGGTCCGTCTAAGTCTACATAACGAGCTTGATTGACTAATAAAGCTGCCGGTGCCATTGCTAAAGAGCTTGCTACCATACAACCTAGCATAATTTCAAATCCTTGCAGTTTTGCTTGCTGAGCCAGTAAAACAGCTTCGGTTAATCCGCCAGTTTTATCTAGCTTAATATTAACCACTTGATAACGATCTTTTAAATAATCGAGCTCAGCTCGTGTATGACAAGACTCATCAGCGCAAAGTGGAATAGGCGAGTCAAAATCAATTAAGTCATGGTCATGTCCCGCAGGAAGCGGTTGCTCAATTAAGATAACATTTAATGCTTTAAGTTGTTCACAGCAATTGCGTAAATCATCGATAGACCAGCCTTCGTTAGCATCAACTATAAATTCACTATTGGGTGCAGCAAGTGCAATAGCCGTCATTTTTTCGATAATGTCTTGGTTATCAAGTTTCACTTTTACTAAAGGTGGTTCATTAAGCTTAGCTACCGCTTCTGCCATAGCTTCTGGTGTATCAATACTTAACGTTTGCGCGGTAATGCATGCTTTCGCAGGCGCTAGCAATAATAATTTCTCAACACTGGTATGACGCTGTTTAGCTTGTAGGTCCCACCAAGCACAATCTAAGGCATTCCGTGCTGCCCCTGCTGGTAGAGTTGCAAGCGCTTCACTGATATTCTCTTTAGATAAACCGGTCAGTGCTGCGGCATTAATTTGAGCCATAACAATCTCAGCAGACTCGTTGTATCTGGCATATGGAACTGACTCTGCCCAACCACAATGTGTGCCGTCATTTATTGTTACCACTACAACATCAGCTTCAGTTTTAGC
>Ga0105354_1002090_pt1 | contig 12046 bp, 12 predicted proteins | sample GOMGulsemesocosm_FD_83658 | JGI IMG/M metagenome (GOLD analysis project Ga0105354, IMG submission 83658) | Methane-oxidizing microbial communities from mesocosms in the Gulf of Mexico - GOM9B Gulf of Mexico | ecosystem: Environmental > Aquatic > Marine > Cold seeps | place: USA: Gulf of America...
CGCATAAAATATTCTGCGAGTGCAATATTTTCTTGTAGGGTCTCTGTGGCATGCCTTAATCGATGAGAAGAAATAGCCGCTATAACCGTGCTTAACACTGCGCTACTAAGTAATAGCCCTAACATACTACTAATCAATAGCTGTACCATTGAGAAGCCTGTTTGCTTATTCAAACCGCATGCTCTAACACATAAAAATGAGTGACATCAGTAGGCAGGCTTTGCCACCACAGTTTTATGACCAATGGACTAGACTTTTTATTATCACACCCGTCGCTTTTTTCAATCTCACCATCATATATAGTACTATCTCGACACATAACCATTGAATAAGCGAAGAATGATTTATTTAATTTTCTCTGCCATTGTTTTAGGTCTCTCAGCGCTTGTAATCGCTGTGGGCAGTCTTTCTTAGCTGCACAACTAATGGAGATTACTTTAGCTTTATCAATAGTAGTGAGGTAATGACTTTGATCTCTGGCAACTTCGGCTTTATTTAAGTGTAACTCATTTGAAATATTAGATAAGAGTAGCGCAAGATCATAGCGCTCAATAGCGTATCGACTGAGCTGCTGCACACTTAAAACAGCAACAACCATGCCTGTCAGAGAAATACTCATTAGCAATAACGCAACTGCTAATTCTATATAGGATTGACCGTGTTGATGAAAACACATACCAGACTCAACTATATTAATTCAAAGAAACAACATTCTTGTTCATTTTATATTAATGTAATTATGTTTTTCTGGCTACACTGTGAAGGTTTTTTTATAAACGCTTGTTTGATGTTATATCGAAATTAATCATAATGACTAGAGATCCTACGGCTGAGGGCGCCATATTAGTGCAACCGATGAACACTTCTAAATCGCCTGAATAAATGTTATACGGTATTGAAAGTATGGTTTCGCAACAAGGTTCTATTGAAAGCAATCTTGAGGGTCAAATGATTTAGTGTACTAGCAATTTTATAGCGGATATATGACGGCGTCTTTTTTCTCCCTCTCTCTTATATTTAACTTCTACAAACATACCAGCGCTAAGATTTTTAAACTCCAGAATTCCAGGGTCATGCCCTAGCGCGGTGACCGTTATTTTTTTAACTGCATAAAAAGTTTTTCCCTCAATCTTAAACTGTTTTTTCTGCTGATTTATGGATTCTATTTCACCGCTGAACACTTGTGCCCAAGCCGAGCTTGGACTGCTAATCAGTACAGAAAACAGCAGCCAAATTTTGATGTATTTCATAGTTTGCCTCTCTACTGTGTTCTTATCTCTTCCCAAGAAAGCCTAGTCCAAGTTTTTTTGGGTGACTTAACTTTATGACATTTATTATTAACATCACAGATCACACTCTCTTCAGAACCATCACTAGATACATCACCCGTTTTAATAATAATGGGTAACTGAGTACCAAAGCCGGTACGACCTGAGACTGTCTTACTTGAACCGTCCGATAAAGTTACATTATCTCCCGCCTCATCAACTGTCCCGTCTTCGTTAGTATCTATCACAACACTGTTGAGACTAGCGCCTGACCTTGCACTTAACACCATTAGGAAGTTTTTCTCAATGGGAGTCAAACAAGCATCTTGATTGGAAATATTGGTCACAAAATACACATAATTATCTATAAATCTGGCACCAACTATGACTTGTTCACCTTCATTTTCATAGCTTATATTACCATTGCCGTCATCCACGGGCTTCTTCAAATCGATAAACCAACCCTGCTGGCTCGCATTTCGCGTGTGCTCAGTAGTTAGGCGGACTTCTTTGGTAATGCCAGAAAAGTTGTAGTCGTCTTGGAAATATATGCTCTGCTCTAATAGGTTGGAGCGGGTCAATGTAGTTCCTGAGTCGACAATACCGTAGAAAGTTTGCGTCGATATGTTGACCGTTTGAGCATCAGATTGTTCAAGTAGTTTACCGCTACCGAAATACAGCATTATTTCATTGTTAGATAAACGCACAGCCTCAATTTTACTCGTCACAGGCTGATTCTTTGCACTGGCATCTTGCGCGGTAAATAACCTAGTAGGGGCTGAAGCCCCCCAATTATCTGGATCAGTACTGGATAAATCAAATTTCCAAACATTACCAAATAGATCCCCTGCATAAACGTAGTCAACTTTTCCATCAGCTTTGCCTGCTAGGTGACCGTCACTTAACTGACCACCATCAAAGCCTGTCACAGTGGCCAATCCATTACCTAGTGAACCCGTATTTGGATCTTCGTTCATACCTGTTTGCGTACTAATTTTTTTAAACACTTCACCGGTGACTACGTTAAGTAAATAGAGCACTGCATCGCCAGTACTGCTGGCGTTCCCATCAGCTTCTGTACTGTTATAACCATTGCCGAGCACCACATAAAAATTGCCATCGTTTAAGCGCATTATTTGTGGATCACTATAGCTGTAACCTAGATCAGCATCGGCAGTGTATTTGTCATCGGCAGTCGCCCCTAAGGCGACATCATCGCTAAACTCCCATAATAAAGTGGCTGCGGCACGGGTATTGTCTGCACTATTATCACCATTGACAAAGCGACTTGGGTCAGTAATATCTAACGCGTAAATACCTTGCCCACCCCTTCTCAAGCCACCAACTAACACAGTACGCCATGAATCTGAACCCGTGACAAATTCGCCTTTCACATTAGCAGCTGCCGGAGAGCCATCGACATAAAATTGATGAGTGTATTCTTGCTGGCTAAACTTCACCATGTTAGGAATAACTTTTGAAGGCGCAAAAGCCATTTTCTCATTCCCATCGGTATCAAAGGCGTGTAATAAACCATCATTTGCACCCACATAAACCATGCTAGCACGACTCGCCTGAGCGGAGACAAAACTGGCAAAACTGCTCGCCAAATCGGTATTTGTATATTCGCTTGCTGATGGCGGCCCAACATACAAAGGAGACGAATTAATAACATCGCCCATCAAACTTTCTCGTGTGCGATAATTACTAGCGTTTATTGCAGCGGCTGTCTTACCTCTAATATAATTGAGACGCTGTTTATCACCATTAGTGATACTACCGTCATGCGTAGTTCCATCACCATCCTCATCAAACCATAACCTTTGACTGGCTGTTAATTTACTCCACTTCAAAGGTACTCCGCCATTCAACCCTGAATCAACCACTCGATTACCCCAAGATGATGGAAAAGAGGCCGGAGCGCTCCAATTTTTTACCAGTGAGTAACTCCCGTCAGTACTTTGCTCAAATTGGTAGCCAATCAGTTCTCCTGTCCATTTATTGCTGGTGAACTGCGTTTGAAAAACATAAGTGGTAGCTGCAGAAGATAACAAGTCAGAGCTCGCGGTTGCCTCTGTTGTGGTGCGATTTTCATCGACTATTTGATCAATAGCCGATTGAAACGCCACTGTTAACGCCGCACTGTTATTGGCATTAAAGAAGCGACTTGAATCTCCCGTTCCATCACCACCTTCTCCGTAAGATGCTGCGGCTTTTAACATACTCACCTCGGAACTTGGGTCCGTTAATGTAAAGGCAACCGTAAAAGTCTTAAGATTTTGTAACGTAAAATCACTGCTATCAAAACTTGCGCCAGTTAAATCTGTACTGGCGCCGTCTTGACCGTTGACTCTTAAGTCAGTATCCCAAGCATATTTGGCCATATCATCTAAGAAATAATAGACTCCACCACTACCGCCATCATTATTTACGCCATCATAGTTCGCATCAGGGCCTGTTGTCGGGCCCCAATAAGAATTCAAGTTACCGTAATAACGATCAGACTTGGGGAAATTTGGGTAGTGATAATCTAAAGAGGGTGCACCATCAGTTAATACTATCGCGTAATTTTTTTGACAGCGGTATTGCACAGGACTGACATACTTATTATCAATTTGTGATACGTAGAGGTTGTCATCATTTCTACTATCTTGTCCCAAATTGATATATTTAGGCGATTTTCCTGCAAAGTAATTGATAACTTCGTAATAAGCTTCGGCAAGAGGCGTGCCCCCCAAGGCCGGTAGAGCCGCAATATTAGTTACTATCTCTTGAATATTGGCATTGGATGACCCGCACTCAGAGAGAATAGTTCCTCCTTGATCATAGCGAAACCTAGCCAAACAAAATCGGATATCGTCATTGTCTTGTACCAAGGCAGTGGCTATATTCTTCATTACCTGGAGCCTGCTACCGCAGCCAGTACATAAACTCCAAGCCATACTCCCCGAAGTATCTAGCAGTAACATTACGTTAGGCTCAATGTACTCAGTCACTTGCAGTGGCTGTTGGGACAAGCTTAATTGTGCGGCGCTAGCTGGTAGTACTACCATCTGGTTTAATAGTGACAAGCTCAAAAAACTGACGATAACTTTTTTCATGAGGCACCTAATATCTTTAATCCTGCAGTTCAAATTTCCCTTCGTACACCGACTGTACCATAGCAACTGCTTTATTATTACCGACCGCACGTACAGTAATCACATATTTATCCTCATCACTGGTTGTCTCGTATTTTGCCGAGGAGCCTGAGGCTAAATTTTCACACAAATTATCATCTGCTTGAGCATTATCGTTACAATCACTCCATAGTGCATCCGTAGTATAATCATGATTGGCAGGCCTTTCATTGACGACGTAATCATTGGTTGTTGCAAAGTTCGCCGAAGAAACGACACCTTCTGCTTCCAATAATGAGATATCAGCATTTTGCAGCGCCCGGTAGCTGGCTAAACTGTTACCACTGATACGCTCTTGCAACGTGACATTACTCATGGAACTTAAACCGATCACAGAGAGAATAATCAAGAAAATCAAACCAATGATCAATGCAGCACCTTGCTGCTTTAAACCCGATGACATTTGCATTAGATCCTATTCCTGATTGAAAACACTGCAGTATAGGCTTGATGTAACTGTAAATTGCCCGCCGCAAAATCGGCGGCTGGGGCATCATTAAATGGATTTACAATAGTCTGCGCTTCTTCCACAACGTTCTGTGTATTACTTGAAACAATCAATTCCAAGCGCACTGCAATCACATCATCCCAGTTAGCGACATTCACACCCGCTTCTATATTATCACTGAGTTGATAGACTTGACCGGCATTCACATCGGGGCCATCACCGTTCACATCGACCACAAACTTAAAACCTAGCTGTACCACCCCATCGATGATTACTATAGAATCTGCTGTAACAAATGGATCTGCTTGTGGCCGAGTATTTCGTTTAAGCTCACCCCCTTCCAAATAGTAGCACCTGACCGTGTCTACCTCTTCATCTTCAGAATATATTTCAAGGACTTCAAAGCTGTTATCACATACACTCGCGCCCCCTATAGCCACTAATCTAACCGCATCATCACTAGCATCCAAACCAAAACCTGCGCGCTGCACATCTTCACGCATTTTTTTAATACCAAAACGGCCTTTGTCTTGGATTTCAACGATTGCCTGCTGAGTGATATAGTTGCGCGTTGAAGCCATAAACACACTGACTAATCCCGCTATCAGAAAAAGCCCAATAGTCATCGCAACCATTAGTTCTACTAATGAAAAACCTGCTTGTTGACTCTGTCGTTTTATCATCCGCATTTATTTATCAATCAATGTTTGTTGTAATAAACTTGCTGCATTTGTTATTTACTTTGAAATAGAGCGCTTTATTATGTTCGACTACTGGCACGAAAAGTAAATAAAGCGCGTTGATTACCACAGGCATTGTTAGCTGCTACCAGTTCATTTCTATCGTACCAACAAATGGTAATACTGTGCTCTCGTGCACTTGATGCGGCTGTCATTCCCGCTATAACGGTTGGTGCCGTGATGATTAGATCCCCCTCAGGCAATCTAGTTGCAACAGCTGCTATCCAACGCCTTAAATCAATATCGGCAACAGTACCTGCTATTCCCGCCGGCGGCTCTGTAGCGGCTAAAGCTAACACATAATCGCCGTTATTCGCCTGCGCAGCATTAATAGCAATACTATCGGCTATTTCATAGGCGAGATTGACAGCTTGTAGTCGTTTGAAAGCACCTTGATTTACTGCAACAGACCTAAATTGTAACGCCGCCATTCCCAATAGACCGACTGAAATCACTAACATGGCAATCAACACTTCAATCAGGGTCGCCCCTTTTTGTAAACTGCCATTGTGGACTAAATACATGGTAGCCTCGGATTTACTGTCATTAGTCCTGAAATAGCCAGGTTGATTTGACGGCGTATATTCAGTTGTGGAGCATCGCATCCGTCGACTTGTGTAAAGAACATGTAAACTTGCTCTGTTTCTGCCCCTGCTGCGTCCTCTAAGTGAGTTTCTCCAGACGAAGTGAAGAGCACTCTCATGGTATCGAAATTAGTATCGGCAGCATCAGTCAGTGTAATAGATGAACCTGGGTTCGATAAATCTTTATAACGTAAAACTTCACCACTAGCCTGGATCATTACAATCCAACCATCATTCCAATTGAGCGGCGCCAAACAGTTCAACCCATCAGCACTGGCACACAAAACAATACGCTGATTGCGAGTAATCGCCTCTGAACGGGCATAATTAATACTTGCAATTAATGTATCAGCACTGCTTGATGCCCGCACACGTAACATAGATGAGTTAAAACTCGGAATAGCCACTGTTATTAGTATGCTCAGAACAGCTATCGATACCATCAATTCAACTAAGCTAAAACCGTGCTGTCTTACTATGTCATATCGAGTTTTCACCCTTAGTAACGCCAGCAGTCTGTCGGCGCCCCACCACTGACTATAGCAGTCGTTGTGCCTATATGATTCACTCTTAAATCACCGCACTCGTCTTCATCTTGAGGGGATACTGCTACTGCTTCTAATGTGAAAGTATTTTGAGTGACGTTTAACAATGTGAGGTTATAATCAACTCTTCCCCCTGCTTTGGGACTCACTAAAATAGGTAGAGTGACTGAGGCTGCAGGATTAGGATATTCGCCATTGGCTGTATATTGTCTTTCCATCCACTGGGCCAACTCTAATAAATTCCCCTGTGCCACTGTTCGTCTAGATTGCTGCACATACTGTTGATAGGAAGGATAAGCAATGGCCGAGATAATACCGATGATGGCAACCACTATCATCAACTCAATTAATGTCATTCCTTTTTGCTTAATCATCTCGCGCTTACCTTCCCTATATTTTACAACTATTTATATAACATTCAGGATTATTAAGAAACAACATTCACTATTTCAACTTGAAATTCTAAATCTTTACCCGCTAATGGGTGATTAAAATCAACCACCACATTTTTCTCATCAAATGATGCAATAATCCCTGGAAGTTCGCCGCTTGGGTCTTGAAATGAGACAACTAGCCCCTCCTCTAATTCCATATCAGTGAATTTAGAGCGACCAATCGTTTGCATATTGCTCGGATTGGACATGCCAAAAGCCTGTTCAGGTGCGAGTTTAAATACTTGTTTATCACCCGCTTGCAAACCCATTAACACCGCTTCAAAGCCCGCGAGCATATTCCCGTCACCTATTTTAAAGGTGGCAGCTTGTTTATTATAGTTTGAATCGACAATAGCGCCATCTAACAGACGGATTTCAAAAAACAGTTCTACGGTTGATTCTGGTGAAATACTGGTCATTAATTTATTCTTCATGCTGGGCTGATAGTCGCTTTTTTTCAAAGAACAACATATCAACGATAAGTAAAAATGCGCCGCCACAGATTGCCATATCAGCAGCATTAAACGCGGGAAAGCTGTAGCTACCAAAGTGAAAGGATAAGAAATCAACCACTTTACCCTGCATCAACCGGTCATATAAATTGCCTAACGCCCCTCCTAAAATGAGCGCTAAACCGGTATTAAGCCACCAGATTTTCGCAGGAGTACGCTTGATCCAAACAATCAATACGACACTCATAACGATAGCTAGAGCGGCAAATACCCACTGCTGCCAGCCACCGGCTTGGGCTAAAAATCCAAATGCCGCACCTTTGTTGTATAGCAGGGTTAAATCAAAAAAGCCGGCAATAATAGGATTTGCCTGGGCATACACTAATTGTGCCTCTGCTATTACTTTGGTCACTCTGTCTATGCCAAGCACCAAGAGTGCTAGCCACAGCCAATGTAATGAGTTGATCGATTGGGTGATTTTCTTCATTTCAATCCTCTTGTACGAATTCGATACCCTGCTTATCCAAAAAAGGAGCACAATTTTTCAACTGGGCTCCTTCAGATGTGCGTTTACTACGGGCTTAAGCGAAAGAGCGCTGCTCTCCAGTGCCTTCAACGTTTTCAACACAACGCGCACATAGCTGCTCGTGTCTATTATCAACACCTACATCTTCACGGTGGTGCCAGCAACGCTCGCACTTAGCGGCATCGATCTTTTCAACTTTAACGGCAAGACCTGCTACTTCTGTTTCAGAAGCACCTTGTACTTCTGCAAAGTCCTGCACACTGACTTCAGAGGTAATCAACACAAAACGAAGTTCATCCGCTAATTGCTCAAGTACAGGTTTTAGCTCAGCTGATGCAAACAAAGTCACTTTCGCTTCTAAAGAGCTGCGTACAAGCCCCTCGCCACGCTGTGCTTCTAGTTCTTTATTGACCGCGGTTTTAACATCCATAACCTGCTGCCAGAACTCGGCATTGAGTGTTGCACTTTCAGGCATTTCACTTAAACCTTGGTACCAAGTTTCAAGTTGAACCGATTCACTGTGTTCACCCGGTATGTTCTGCCAGATTTCATCTGCTGTAAAGCTCAATACGGGTGCAATCCAACGCACTAACGCTTCAGCAATATGATAAAGCGCCGTTTGCGCTGAACGACGAGCATGTGAGTTTTTACCTGATGTGTACTGGCGATCTTTGATGATATCTAAGTAGAAACCACCTAAATCCAGTGAACAGAAGTGCGAAACTTTCTGACACACCTGTAAGAACTCATAGTTCTCATAGTGCTCGATAATTTCTTTTTGTAGTTTAGCGGCTCTATCAATCGCCCATTGATCAAGTGCCACTAACTCTGAAAAATCAATCGCATTTTCTGGCTCAAAACCATTTAAATTAGCGATAAGGAAACGTGACGTATTACGAATACGACGGTAAGTATCAGATGTACGTTGTAAAATCTGCTTAGAAACCGACATTTCATTGGCATAATCCGTTGATGCCACCCAGAGGCGTAATACATCAGCGCCTAAGGTGTCTGTCACTTCTTTAGGAACAATAGTGTTCCCCAGTGACTTAGACATCTTGTAGCCTTTTTCATCCACCGCAAAACCATGTGTCAGTACTTGTTTGTAAGGTGCTACACCATTGATAGCAATAGATGTCTTAAGCGAAGACTGGAACCAACCGCGATGCTGATCCGACCCTTCTAAGTAAATATCAGCAGGGAAAGTTAGCTCTTCACGGGTGCGCAAAACACTGTGATGAGTCACACCTGAATCAAACCAAACATCTAAAGTATCAGTGACTTTATCCCAGTTATCCGCATCATCACCGAGTAACTCGCTGGCATCAAGGTCGTACCAAGCATCAATACCGCTGCGTTCAATTTTTTGTGCTACTTTTTCCATCAACTCAACAGTATTTGGATGCAACTCACTAGTCTGCTTATGTGTAAACAAAGTAATTGGCACGCCCCAAGTACGCTGGCGTGAGACACACCAATCTGGGCTGCTCTCTAACATGCCTTCCATGCGCTGCTGTCCCCAGCTTGGCACCCAACGCACACCTTTAACCGCTTCTTTTGCATCTGCCAGTAAGCCTTTCTCTGTCATAGAGATAAACCACTGTGGCGTCGCACGATAGATTAATGGTGTTTTGGTACGCCAGCAATGCGGGAAACTGTGTTTGAATTTCTCTTGGAAAATCAATTTACCTTCACGCTGTAACGCTTCACACACTGGTGCGTCTGCTTTATAGACATGAATACCAGCAAACTCACCGGTCGCATCGACAAATACACCATTGCCTTGCACATAGTTAAGCGTGCCTAAGCCGTATTTTTTACCAACCTCGAAATCTTCCATGCCGTGATCGGGTGCTGTATGTACTGCACCGGTACCCGCATCAGTGGTAACGTGATCACCTAACAAGATAGGCACTTGCTTGTCGTACACAGGGTGCTCCATCAACATGCCTTCAAGCGCATTACCTTGGCAAGTAGCTAACGTGATGAATGGTTCAACACCCCAGCGATTAGCGACGCTTTCTAGCAGATCAGTGGCCAATAATAAACGCTCATCGCCAAACTGTACGATTGAGTATTCAAGTTCAGCGTGCAAGGACACCGCTTGGTTTGATGGGATAGTCCAAGGTGTGGTCGTCCAGATCACAAGTGATATTGTGCCTGTACCTTTATCACCAGTAACACTAGTAGAAGCGTTTTCTAATTTATCTTGATCGATAAAAGGGAAGCGGACGTCGAGCGATGTCGATGTTTTATCTTGATATTCAACTTCCGCTTCAGCCAGTGCCGACTGACCAACAACCGACCAGTAAATAGGTTTGTAACCTTTCACCAAATGGCCGTTATCCACAATTTTAGCCAGTGCACGAACAATGTTTGCCTCTGTATCAAAGTTCATGGTCAGGTATGGATTTTGCCAGTTACCTAACACACCCATGCGGATGAAATCAGCTTTTTGTCCATCGATTTGCTTGGCGGCATACTCGCGACATTTTTTGCGAAACTCTGCGTGTGGCACTTTAACACCTGCACGACCGATCATCGTTTCAACTTTATGCTCGATAGGTAAACCGTGACAGTCCCAACCTGGAACATAAGGTGCATCAAAGCCATTTAAAGTCTTTGACTTTATAATCATGTCTTTAAGTATTTTGTTAACAGCGTGGCCTATGTGTAAATCGCCGTTGGCATATGGAGGGCCATCGTGCAGTACAAACTTAGGACGCCCGGCACTAATATCGCGAATTTTCTGGTATAGATCCATGTCTTGCCATGCTTTGAGCATCGCTGGTTCGCGGTTAGCCAAATTACCACGCATTGGGAATGCGGTATCTGGTAGGTTTAATGTCTGTTTGTAATCACTCATTTCGTTTTCCATACCCATTACTGGTTTGCATGGCAAAGAATTTCTTTGCCACCTCTATATCATTTAATATTGCTTGCTTTAGCTGATCAAGATCAGCGAATTTCTGCTCTGCGCGTAAGAATTGTTTAAATTCAACGCTGAGTTTTTGACCGTACAAATCACCTGAGAAGTCAAAAATATTAACTTCAAGTACCGGTTTCACACCGCCAACCGTCGGTCGTTTGCCTATATTTGCCACCCCGTTAAAAACACGTCCTTGCGCTGTTTTAACACTTACAGCGTAGACGCCTTTCAAAGGGGGATTGTATTTAGTAATTTTTATATTCGCGGTAGGCGCACCAAAAGTACGTGCCAACTGCTGACCATGCATCACTCGGCCAGTGATACTAAAAGCTCGCCCAGCAATACTAGCCGCTTGTTCAAAATCATTGTTCGCCAATAGACTTCTTAACTTTGTACTACTGACACGCTCACCGCCTATCTTGTAAGTCAAAGTGCTTTCAACCCCAAAGCCGAGCCTTTCGCCCTGCTCTTGAATGAGCTGGAAGTTGCCATCACGACCGCGTCCAAAGCGAAAATCGTCACCTACCACAAAATGCGCGATAGCGAGTTTCTCAACCAGCAATTGGCAGATAAATTCTACGGCACTCATTTGCGATAATTTGCTATTAAAGCTTAAACACAACACACGATCGATATTTTCTTGTGCTAAATACTCAAGTTTAGTGGCCAGCGGATTTAATCTTACCGGGGCTTTATCTGCTACAAAAAACTCAGCAGGGTGCGGTTCAAACAAGATAACTAGCGAAGGTAAACCAAGTGCTTTTGCCTTGGCTTTTACCTGAGTCAGTATTTGTTTATGACCTAAATGCACCCCATCGAACTTGCCAATGGTTGCCACGCAACCTCGGTGTTTGGGCCGCAAATTATGAATCGAGCGAATTAATTCCATCTATTGCTTTTACATCTTTCGCAAAAGCGCAAGATTATAGCTCAGTTATCTA
>Ga0105354_1002094_pt1 | contig 12038 bp, 10 predicted proteins | sample GOMGulsemesocosm_FD_83658 | JGI IMG/M metagenome (GOLD analysis project Ga0105354, IMG submission 83658) | Methane-oxidizing microbial communities from mesocosms in the Gulf of Mexico - GOM9B Gulf of Mexico | ecosystem: Environmental > Aquatic > Marine > Cold seeps | place: USA: Gulf of America...
CGCTAAACCTATTCCCGCCTTTATTCGAATTTATTTACCAATGACCTTGCCCGGCATCAGTGCGGGCGCTTTATTAGTCTTTATCGTTTCGATCGGCTATTACATCACCCCAGCTTTAGTAGGGGTACCGATGGCCAAATGATCAGTAATATTATTGCCTTCCACATGCAGTCATCTAATAACTGGGAACTAGCGGCCGCTTTAGGCTCATTACTGCTTGGCGCTATTTTACTGCTGTATTGGATGTACGACCGTTTGGTCGGGGTCAGCAATATTAAGCTGGGTTAAATAATTTTGTTAAGAATTTGGATTAGGCCTACGGAGTTACAACATGAGTTTTCCTAAATATTATACGTTACCGCAAAAATTGGGCATGTACGGGCTAAAGCTTGTAGCATGGGCGGTATTAGCTTTTTTGATGATCCCCATTTTAGTGATTATACCTTTGTCATTTAATGTCGAGCCCTACTTTTCATTTACCCCAGGCATGATGGCGTTAGATCCTGACGCGTACTCGCTTAAATGGTATACCGAATTTATAACTGATGACAAATGGCAGTTAGCAATCAGAAACAGCTTTTTCATTGGCTTGTGCGCCACGGTTATCGCCACAGTGCTAGGCACCCTTGCCGCAATTGGTTTATCGAACCCAGTAATGCCGTTTCAGCGTTTGATTATGGCGATGCTGCTGTCACCAATGATTGTGCCGTTAATTATCACCGCTGCTGGCATGTATTTCTTTTATACAAAACTAGGGCTGTCAGGCAGCTATTTAGGAGTAATTATTGCCCATGCCGCCCTTGGCACGCCTTTTGTGATTATTACCGTTAATGCCGCGTTGGCTGGATTTGATTTCTCACTAATGCGCGCTTCAATGGGACTTGGCGCGACACCAACTTACACCTTTTTTAAAATCATTATGCCACTAATTCGTCCTGGTGTTATTTCGGGTGCGTTATTTGCCTTTGTCACCTCGTTTGATGAGGTAGTAGTTATTTTATTTCTCGCCGGTCCAGAGCAACGAACCATTCCTCGAGAAATGTTTTCTGGCTTACGGGAACAAATTAGCCCAACGATTTTAGCAGTTGCAGTATTACTAGTGGCACTGTCGGCCATGATGTTATTCACGCTTGAGTATTTACGCGCTCGGGGCGAACGCATCCGAACGGGTAGTTATTAAGCCATAAGTTACACTGTACCAGTATATTACAGCCAGACAGCAACCAGTCTATTAGTGTAATGGGGATAGCCAAACATCGAGGTGACAAGCGTAAACATCTGTTTCAGTCACATGGGCACACCAATCGAACCAAGAAAAAGCCGCCAAGTTCAACTTGGCGGCTTTTTTATTAACTCGTGATTACTCACTTGTACGACAGCGGGTCGTCATGAATAATGCCGCAATAAACATCAGGATCCATAATGATTTGGGTTCTGGCACTTCCACTGGGGGCTCTGGCTCTTCAGTGGGTTGTGCGGTAGCAATAAAGACTTGCTCATAACCGTTGTTAATGTTTTTTCCATAACCGTGATTAACACCGTTACAAATTTCATCATCTTCGCCACCACCAAACAGGCTTTGGTCACAACCTAACCGCAAGTCGATGTTCATTGTGTAGTCATTAAGCTCTGACGGGGTCAGGCCACTAAACAGTCCAGCTAATTGCTCGTTAAGTTCAGGAAACAATACCGCATAGGCAACACTGTCAGCACCTAAATTATGATTAACGGGGCCCTCATCTTCATTGCCATCACAAACAACTGGAATTGGCATCAATGGATCACTAGTGGTGTCAAGGCATAGGGGCCCTCCTGACAACACATAATCGGTATTGTCATTGGTATTGCCATCAGGTCCAGAGCCCGTTGATGTATAACTGGTGACATCGCCTAAAAATGTTCCTCCACCACCTTCTGATACTAGTCCGTACTTACCGTTATCATTGGTAAAATCATAGGTGCCAATAATGGTGTTATTATCATCCGTAATCGTCACTTGGGCCCATGCCGCCAAACTTTGCTCGTTTGCACCATTGAGGTTATTATTGTTGAACATAAATACCATGTCATCACCCGCTAGAAATGACATTAATGCCGCTAATGAAGCATCCCAAGTGTCTGCTTGATCACCACTAAAGCTACTCACCTCATTAGCATCAGCTTGGGTACCGGTACTAAAAAAATTACCACCAGAGCTTCCTGTCGGGGTACTGTACGCATTGTCCATTCCAGAAAAGTTGGTATTAACAGGTCCGCCTGCTGAGCCTGTTGCCACAACAATAAGATCTGAAATTTGACCTGGTGTCGATGAAAGGCTGTAGGCTGAATCGCCTGTTTGGATCTCTGCGACAGGCAATGAGTACGACTGAGCATCACCATATTGTACATAACCAAGACCGTCCAGATCGATCACGGCGGCTTGCGCCATTGTTACAGAGCCAGTTAATATTAATACTGCTATTTTAGATAATTTCATTCTTTTGTCCTCAATCAGTCTAATCTGGTTGTTAAGTGCAACTATCATTCCAAAAAAACAAAACACCTATTATTCAAACAGTTAAAAACAAACAAAAAATAATTAATCCAAGATGTAAATTAATTAGACACTCGCCGTGTTGACAAAAATACAAGCTTATTCACCCAAGTAATTGATTACTAATAAATCAGCGAAGAAGTTGTCAACGCTAGCTCACACTTAAGCGTTCTGATGGCCATCAAACTAGCCTTGTGGCGTCAGGTTGGCTATAATTCGGCCCCCGCAATAATGAAGACACCACGATGCAGAAACCTAGCGCCAAACCTATTAATGAATATCCAATGTACTGGGCCGAATGTTTTGGGACAGCACCTTTTTTGCCGACCACTAGAAAAGAAATGGATGCTTTAGGTTGGGACAGCTGCGACATTATTATTGTGTCGGGCGATGCCTATGTCGATCACCCTAGTTTTGGCATGGCGGTTATTGGCCGAGTTCTAGAGGCCCAAGGTTATCGTGTTGGCATTATTGCGCAGCCCGCGTGGGACAGCAAAGACCCCTTTATGGCGCTAGGTCAGCCCAACTTATTTTTTGGGGTCACCGCCGGCAACATGGACTCGATGATCAACCGGTATACCGCTGATCGCAAGTTACGCCATGACGATGCCTACACCCCGAATAACGAAGGGGGTAAACGACCGGATCGTGCGGTACTTATTTATTCTCAACGTTGCCGCGAAGCGTACAAAGAAACCCCGATTATTATTGGTGGTATCGAAGCCAGTTTACGCCGTTTGGCACATTATGATTATTGGTCAGATAAAATTCGTCGCTCGGTGCTGCAAGATGCTAAAGCCGACATTCTACTTTTTGGTAATGCTGAGCGTGCGTTAATCGAGTTTGCTTACCGAGTAGCTAACGGCGAAGCTATCGAAGAAATCACCGATATTGCTGGCACTGCTGTTATGCGTAAAGCATTGCCGGAAGGTTTTACAGAAATAGATTCAACGCGAATTGAAAAACCAAATCCTGCGCTGGTTCGAAAAATGCTTAATCCGTATCAAACGGACGACAGCTGTAAAAATGACAGTGAAAAAGCCACTGAAAAAGCGGCAGTTCAAGCACAAGTAGTAACGGTTCGACCTGCAAAGCGCGATACTAAAACCACTGCGGTTCGTTTACCGTCATTTGAAAAGTTAAAAAGTGACAAGGTATTATACGCGCACGCCGCACGTATTATGCACCTTGAAACCAATCCGTATTCGGCCCGCGCATTAATTCAAAAACATGGCGATCGTGAGTTGTGGGTCAATACCCCACCAATTCCGCTAACGACCGATGAAATGGATTTTGTATTTGGCTTGCCGTATGCCCGAGTGCCGCACCCAAGTTATGGCAAAGCGAAGATCCCCGCGTATGACATGATCAAAACCTCAGTTAATATTATGCGTGGTTGTTTTGGTGGCTGCTCGTTCTGTTCGATTACCGAGCATGAAGGTCGGATCATTCAAAATCGCTCTAAAGCTTCAATTTTGCGTGAGCTGGGTGAAATTCGCGACAAGGTACCGGGTTTTACCGGTACTATTTCTGATTTAGGTGGCCCAACCGCCAATATGTATCGCTTAGGTTGTTCTGATCCTAAAGCTGAAATCAATTGTCGTCATCCGTCATGTGTTTTCCCTAAAATTTGCAGCAAATTAGATACCGATCATCAGCACACTATTGATTTGTATCGTGAAGCACGCAAGGTTCCGGGTATTAAGAAAATTTTAATCGCGTCTGGCGTTCGTTATGATTTAGCGGTTCAGTCACCGGAATATGTCAAAGAATTAGTGACCCACCATGTCGGCGGTTATTTAAAAATTGCACCAGAGCATACTCAAAAGGGTACGCTTGATCTGATGATGAAACCTGGCATGGGTACTTACGATGAATTTAAAGACATGTTCTATAAATTCAGTGAGGAAGCAGGCAAAAAGCAGTACATGATCCCATATTTCATCTCTGCTCACCCGGGCAGTACCGATGAAGATATGCTAAATCTTGCGCTGTGGCTCAAGAGCAATGAGTTTGAATGTGATCAGGTTCAGAATTTTTATCCATCGCCAATGTGTAACGCTACCGCGATGTATCATTCAGAAACCAATCCGCTAAAACGAGTTAAGTACAAGAAAAAAGGCGAAGAGCTGTTTGTGGCCAAGGGTGAACGCCAACGTCGTTTACATAAGGCGTTTTTACGCTACCACGATCCAGCAAACTGGCAGCTAATCCGCCAAGCACTAACCCGCATGGGCATGAAGTACTTAATTGGTACCAAGGCCCACTGTTTGGTGCCGAGTGAGTTTGAGGAAGAACGTGTTGCTGCGACAATGCGTACCCGTGAGTCAAGTCGCCATGGCAATAAACGCTTTGCGACTAAACACCCGAAGCAACCTGATATTCGTAAAGATAAGCCGGTGTTTAGTAAGGGAAAATCGACTTTTAAGCGTGACAAGCCAACAGCCAATAATGGCCAGACTGTATCTAACACAAAACCAAAACTGACGACGAAATCAGCTGCCAAAGGAAAACCTCGTAGTAAATCTAAGTTACCCGCCTTAGGAGCTCGCCCGGATCGGATCTAACCTCAACTAAAACCATCACTTCGAATTTTCAATACCTGAGCTTTTTAAGATAAATAAGCTCAGGTATTTCCTCCAAATAGATTACCTCAATCGCTTGTTATCTCACGGTAAGAACGTGTTAAATAAAACGCCGATATTGGTCAACATATTGGTTCATGTGCTGTAAACCGTATTTTCAATAGACTAAAAATTGGGCGCGCAGGAATATGCACACCATGAGTTTACATAATACGTATCTATATCTAAATTATAAAGCGCTGCTGTGCCAATTCTCTACTACACTTATTGTAGTTAATGACCCAGTCATTAGCCATCGCAAATAATACCAATTGTATTAAGAAAATGATCTATTTTGTCATGAGAAATGACCAATATTTTAGTTCAATTTGTATATATCTAACCTCAAACGACAAGGAGTTTATGTGGCTAATCTTATTGTTATCATCCCTTTTTTTCAGCGGGAACAGGCAGTATTAACCCGAACGTTAGAGTCTATCGATAGGCAAACCGCCTTCGATTCTATCACCGAAGTCGTTGTGATCGATGATGGATCACCCATCAATGCTGAAGCTGAACTTATCGGGTTACCTTCACGGTTACGTGACAAGATAACTATAATAAAACAAGAGAATGCAGGCGTTTCTGCTGCTCGTAATACCGGATTAGTTTACGCGACTTCACGAGCTGATTACGTTGCCTTTCTAGATTCAGATGATATTTGGTTTTCAGAGCATATTAGCCAAATGTTGTTAGCCTTTGAATTAGGTGCTGACTTTTATTTTTCAAATTTTTATCAACCCGATCAATCTATTGGTGCATTTGAGCGAGCCAACCAGTTAGATATAGAGCAGCAAACAAAGCTCCAAGAAACCTTATATCAATACCAACAAGATATGACAAGCCAGATCTTAGGTGGCAATATTATTGGTACTCCAACCGTCGCCTTTAATTTTTCAAAATATCCTGAGTTGAGGTTTCGTGAGAATTTATACTTTGCTGGTGAAGATTACTTATTCTGGTTAGATATAGTGCAACACCAACCAATTATCATCTTTAATACTCAATGTAATGTTAGGTGTGAACATGGGGTGAACATATTTGCCTCTGCAACCTGGGGGAGCATGCATTTACAACAAAGAATTAGAGATGAACTGCTATTTAGGCTTCAGGTACTTAAAAGTTACCAATTGACCAACGAGACAAATCAGGCGGTGCTGAGTAAAATTCTAACCAGCAGAAAACAATTTATCCAACACGCACTCGCTTTATTAAAACGCGGCCAATTTCAGGTTATTCCATTATTTACCAAGACTCTACTTAAAGACCCTAAGATATTAAGCGCAATTTTCAACTAATATCTGGGGGACCAACGCTCAAATCAATGAAGATACTGCAAGGCTATTCATTGATTTGAGCAATTGTATTAAACTCGAACCAAATAATCCGCCTGACCAATCCACTTATAAGTGGTTAATTCCTCAAGTCCCATTGGGCCGCGCGCATGAAGCTTTTGAGTACTTACTGCAACTTCAGCCCCCAAACCAAATTGGCTACCGTCGGTGAAGCGGGTGCTAGCATTAACATAAACTGCTGCCGAATTAACTTGATTAATAAAACGATTAGCTTGGGCGATTGACTCGGTTAAAATGCCATCGGAGTGCTGCGAACTGTGCTGGCGAATATGACTAATTGCGCCTTCAATATCATCAACAATAGCGACCGATAAAGTAAGCGCTAACCACTCTTGATCAAAATCACCGTCAACCGCTAGCTCAACGGGCGCACCCGCTGCGTTTAAAATAGCAAAAGCATCAGCATCGGCTTTAAATAAAACCCCTGACTGTTGTACTTCTTGCGCTAATAAAGGCAATAACTGAGCCGCAACATCTCGCTGAACTAATACGGTATCAAGCGCATTACAGACCGAAGTTCGCTGAGTTTTTGCGTTGCTAATCACTTTAACTGACTTTTCCAAGTTAGCCGAGGCTTCAACAAACAGATGACAAATGCCAATACCACCTGTAATCACCGGAATGGTACTTTGTTCAAGACATAAGCGATGTAAACCAGCACCACCACGAGGAATTATCATGTCGACATAACGGTCGAGTTTAAGTAACTGACTGACCAATTGACGATCAGGATTATCAATATACTGAATTGAATGCGATGGCAAACCCACATTGACTAACGCCTGCTGAATTACTTTTAGCAACGCCAAGTTACTATTAATAGTTTCCTTACCACCACGTAAAATCGCTGCATTGCCTGTTTTTAACGCTAAGGCTGCAATGTCGATGGTAACATTAGGGCGGGCTTCATAAATAACTCCTATCACCCCAATCGGCACCCGGCGCTTAGACAGGCGTAAGCCACTTTCTAATAATTTAGATTCGGTTTCTTCACCGACCGGATCGTCTAATTGGCATAAGCGTAATACGTCATCACTCATGCCTTTAAGACGTTCGCTATTAAGCAGTAATCTATCAATTATTGCTTCGGTTATCCCAGCCGCTCTAGCCTGACTAATATCAATTTCGTTAGCGCTTAAAATTTCGGTCTGATGTTCAATCAGCCCAAGCGATAGCGCCGTTAGCAGCGCATTTTTTTTGCTCGTTGACGCCTGAGATAGCTGGTAACTTGCTGTAAGTGCTTGTTCGCCTAACTGATTGATGTTCATCTTTATTCCTAATTGCTAATTTTGATGGTAAATTTGATGGTAAATAGTTAAAGAACGACTAAATTATTTCGATGGATCACAACCTTGCCATAACCATAACCTAAGGTTGATTCAATACTGTCGGAGTGCAGACCTTTGATCTTCTGAAGATCGTCGCTGCTATAACGCGTCAGACCTTTGGCAATAGTCGTGCCTTGGCTGTCACAAAGGGTGATCATATCGCCACGAGCAAACAGGCCACTTACCGCACTTATGCCCTTGGGTAATAGACTGCTGCCTTGTTTGATAACGGCGTTTACCGCGCCATTGTCTAAAGTCATTTTCCCCGCAGGTCCAGGCCCTGCAAGCAGCCAACGTTTACGGCTTTCAAGCGGATTATCGGTTGCGCTAAATTTGGTGCCAATAGCAACACCAGCAGCAACTTCTAAAATAACATTTTGATGGTGTCCTGCTGCAATAACCACTACCGCGCCACTGCGACGGGCTATTTCTGCCGCCTGAATTTTGGTGGCCATGCCACCAGTGCCTAAAGACGTGCCACTGTCACCTGCCATCGCGCGTAATTTATCGTCAATAACATCGACATTACTGATTAATTTCGCATCAGCATTAGTGCGGGGATTTGCATTATATAAACCGACCTGATCGGTTAATAACATCAATAAATCAGCATCAGCTAGACCAACCATTAACGCTGATAAGTTATCATTATCGCCAACTTTAATTTCGGTGGTCGCCACGGCATCGTTTTCATTAATTACTGGAATGATTTTGTGCTTAAGTAATGTATCAAGCATATCCCGAGCATTAAGATAACGTTCTCGATCATCAAGATCAGCCCGGGTTAATAACATTTGGCCGACATGTAATCCGTAGATATTAAACAAGTTTTCCCACGTTTGAATTAATTGGCTCTGACCAACCGCCGCCAACATTTGTTTGGTCGACATTTTGTCGGACAACTGTGGAAAACCCAACCGTTCGCGCCCTGCGGCAATAGCGCCCGAGGTACACAAAATAACCTCACAACCTTGACGGTGTAAGGCAGCCATTTGGCGAACGAGTTCAACCATATGAGCACGATCAAGACTATTGCCACCAGAAGTTAAGACACTGGTGCCAAGTTTGACCACGATTCGTTTGAACATTGTTTGTTGTTTTGTCATTTTAAATGCGATTTACATACGTTTTATATCTATAGTGGTATTTATACCCTGTGCCATCGACCACAGCAAGCTTAAACTACGCAATTGCAGCAATAATGGCAATCGAGTTAAATCTAGCCAGATAATGTTGGTGATTAGTAAAATAAATTGATATTTAGGCTATGTGCTAAGTGGGTTTACAGTAAAAGGAAATGAAAAAAAAGGTAACTCCGAAATCGGAGTTACCAAAAAAAGGCAACGTGGCTGGAAGTAAAACGCTGCACAAAGTAAATTAACAATACACTTTGTGAAATGCTCTAGCTCGAGTTAAAAACATTAAATTTAAACGAACGAATAAAACAAGCGTTTAAGCAGTACCCAATATCTTATTACATTGCAACAATTTTGCGCCAACAATACTTATTTCTTTACTGGTGATTAGTATTATACGGATTTTAGTCAATAAAAAGCCCGACAAACAATCTTGGTATAGAGTTGTTTATCGGGCTTTTAGTCGGCCAGTTTGCGTTACGTAAAAATCGAAACAATTATCTCAATTCAACGGGCACAGCAAACACCGTATTTTCTTCAATACCTGGATTTTCAATAACTTGGCCATCGGTAAGTTCAACCAACTTATCTATTACCTGTTGTACCAATATTTCAGGTGCAGAAGCTCCGGCGGTTACGCCAACTGACTTAATGTCATTAAGCCAGCTGGGATCAATGTCGCGATCGTTATCGATTAAATAAGCGCGCGTACCTTGCTTCTCAGACAATTCTCTTAATCGATTTGAGTTAGAGCTGTTTTTAGAACCAACCACCAGCAATAATTCAACTTTAGCCGAAATGTCTTTAACGGCGTCTTGACGGTTTTGAGTGGCATAGCAAATATCGTCTTTGCGTGGCCCTTCAATGTCAGGAAAACGCGCCCGTAAGGCATCAATAATGGCTTTAGTATCGTCAACCGACAAGGTTGTTTGTGTCACGTAATGCAAAGCGGTTTCATCAGCCACGTCTAGCGTCGCTACATCGTCGACCGTTTCAACCAAATACATAGCGCCAGCAGCATTAGAATATTGCCCCATGGTGCCAATCACTTCGGGATGACCTTTGTGACCAATTAAGATGCACTCGGTACTGCGCTTGCTTGAACGAGCGACTTCCATGTGAACCTTGGTTACTAAAGGGCAAGTAGCATCAAACACTCGTAAATCACGGCGCTTAGCTTCTTGGCGTACCGCTTGCGAAACGCCATGAGCACTAAACACAACCGTACTGTTGTCTGGCACCTGATCAAGCTCCTCAACAAAAATCGCCCCACGGTCGCGCAAACCATCAACAACATATTTGTTATGGACCACTTCATGACGGACATAAATTGGTTTTTCAAATAAGTCGAGCGCTCGCTCAACAATAGTAATAGCTCTATCGACCCCGGCACAAAAGCCGCGTGGATTAGCTCTGACGATTTTTACTGTCATGGGTATAGCCTAATTTACGTTAAGTATTTCAATATCAAAGGTCACAACTTGACCCGCAAGCGGGTGGTTGAAATCAATAGTGACCGAGTCGCCAACAATTTCACGGACCACACCGGGTAGCTCTGTGCCGTTTTGCTGTTCAAAAGAGATAATAGCACCAACTTCTAGCGACTGTGCGTCAAAACGACTGCGCTCAAGGTGGTAGATATTATCTGGATTTACTTCGCCAAAAGCATCACTTGCGGGCAGTGTAAACTCGGTTGATTCATTAGCGCCAAGGCCAATTAATTTAGCCTCAAATGCCGGTGATAAACTGCCATCACCCATAGTCAATTTGGCTGGCTTGTTGTTAACCTTGGTGCTGTCGGCCGCCGAACCATCTGACAATTTCATTGTGACGTGAAAAATGATTTCGCTGCTTGACGTAATCACTTGATTATTTGATGTTTCGTTAACTGCATTAGTCACAATTAGCTTTCCTGTTTTGATGAGTCAGAAGTCGTAAATGCTTCAAAAATAATTAAACCTGCGCCAATACAAATAGCCACATCAGCAATATTAAATGCTGGCCAATGATACTGCTGGTAATAGACGTCTAAAAAGTCGATAACATAACCATAAGCTACTCGGTCGATTAAATTACCAATCGCCCCAGCCAATACTAGCGCATAAGACACCGACAACAGTTTTTCACTTTTGTGTAAACCACGCAGCCAAAATAGTAGCAAACTGCTAATAGCTACCGCAACCGCAGTAAAAAACCACCGTTGCCAACCTCCCGCTTCACTTAAGAAACTAAAGGCAGCGCCTTCGTTTAAGACATAAGTAAAGTTAAACATTGGCATGACAGCAATCGATTCATACAAACTAAAATTGGCACTAACCCATAATTTAGTGACTTGATCCAGCACTAAAAATATCAGCGTTAACCACAGCCATACCAAACCACTTTGCGCGAGAGTAGTCGGCTTAGTGGACGGCTTGTTAGCCGACCCTTGCTCTGAGTTTTGCTGATTAAGCATAATGACGAACTTCGCCTTCACCTTCGATGTTAGTCACACAACGACCACATAAGGTAACGTGAGTTTCATTGCTGCCAACTTCTTCACGGTGATGCCAACAACGCTCACACTTTTCGCCAACAGAAGGTTCAACCAAGACACTCAAGCCTTCAAGTTCAGTGGCAATCGCCTGTTCAGCCGCTGCGCCATTAACAACGCTCACTTCTGAGGTAATCAATACAAAGCGTAGTTCTGATTCAATTAGCGCTAATTTCTGAGCTAATTCATCGCTAGCAAAAATAGTTACTTTCGCCTGCAAGCTGCCACCAATCACGTCGTCACGACGTGCTTGTTCCATCACTTTATTAACCGCATTACGAACAGTTAAGATTTGCTCCCAAAACTCTGGGTTTAATTGTTCAGCGTTATCTTGCGCTGTTAAGCCTTCGTACCATTCGCTGGTAAAGACAAATTCTTGGTCATTGTTTGGCAATAACTTCCAAATTTCGTCAGCTGTAAAGCTTAAGATTGGTGCCATCCAACGAACCAATGCTTGAGCAATATGGTACATCGCGGTTTGACAACTACGACGCGGTAAGCCATCTGCTTTAGCCGTGTATTGACGATC
>Ga0105354_1002098_pt1 | contig 12007 bp, 11 predicted proteins | sample GOMGulsemesocosm_FD_83658 | JGI IMG/M metagenome (GOLD analysis project Ga0105354, IMG submission 83658) | Methane-oxidizing microbial communities from mesocosms in the Gulf of Mexico - GOM9B Gulf of Mexico | ecosystem: Environmental > Aquatic > Marine > Cold seeps | place: USA: Gulf of America...
AAAAAAGCAAAATACAGTTATAGAACGGGAAGAATATCTCTGACCGCTGCAAGCTCAATTCAGTCTTTTAGTCTTGAGATAAACCATACTTAGGTTGTTCAGGTTAGCGCTATTAGCTTCTAATTCCGAAAAAATATTATCAAGATATTATATTTATCGCCAATTACTGGGTATTGAGTACGATAGAATGGATAGAGCAATTGTTACAAAAGTGGCCATTTTACGTAAAAAACTAGGTGATATTACCTCACTGAAGAAACTTAATATCACGGTAAGAAGCAAAGGTTACCTCTTTGACCCTGATACTTGGAACTAATGCCAACTCTTGTTAAATTAGACCCCGTAACCGATTTTGTTACAGGGTCATTCGTATAGATTCTTTAATTTACTTCATAGGTTTTTTAAATAACAAAGTAAACCTGTCGGAATTACCTGTTACTGATTTACGACCTACTTCATAACGTAATTCATCATCAGCTTTGTAATGAAGATTTGAGTAATCGACAAATTCAAAACCTGCAGCTTCAACTTCTTTAATCACTAATACTGGGTCTACACGACGACCATTTTCATCATTTTCACTTTGCATATGGCGACGAGTATGGTCAACAATACCGTAAATACCACCGGGTTTAAGTGCTTTTAACGCTTCTACGTTTACCGCAGTTCGTGTTGCTAGCGATAAGTTGTGATAGTTACGAAAGGTTAGAACCGCATCTATATTTTCTACATTAAACTTGATGATTGATAAGTCATAGCGCTTTTCTTCTTTATTATACTCCCATTTTGAATCATTACTTACCGTTTCAACTTTACTGAAACCTTTTTGTTTCAATAAACCATCTTTGATGCGATCGCCTGCCATACCTAAATAAAGTTGGCCTTTATCTTTCAAAGCAGGCGCAAGCAAAGCTGTATACCAACCACCACCGGGTATTAGTTCCAATACTTTCATATCTTCTTGAATACCAAGAAATTCAAGTGTTTGTACTGGGCGACGGTTTCTATCACGATCTTTATCTTTTTCTGAGCGGGTTTCAGCTTTCATTGCCACTTTAATGTTATCTGAAAATGTATCGGCTTGTACTAAGCCTATAGATAAACTGCACCCAATAAATAACGGTAGTAATAATTTTCTCATCGTATCTTAATCCTTTTGTAATTTATTATATTTTGTTTTTAAACTGACATTCGAACAATCATAGACCGAATTATCGCCAGCTTATTTCAATTATCACTTGAAAAAGAGGTAACAAAATATGTCTAAAGAAGGAAATGACTAAGATCTGACCGGTAGGAGGCTAATGAATTTATCCTTATACCGTTTTCAGGTTAATTAATGACTATTGTTTTACGTTAACCGATTTTCTAAGTCCTTCAATCATATTAATTGCCATTTTCTAACAAATATTCACATAAGTTAGACATTTCATTGATAAAAAACCATCATCAAAAAGCACCATTTTATATCTTACATGCAAACGCTGACGCTGAAATAGCTTATAAACAAGCCATTAAAATCAATCCTAATAATATAGATTATGCTTTCAACCTGAGTGTTTTTTATGGTCAAACCATGGGTAATATTATTGACGCGATAAAACTAATGAAAATAGTTTATCAACTAGACCTTAAAGATCCTGATCCATCTCGAGTTCTCTCCTCGTATTATTTATCGTCAGGGGTTGACCACGTCACAGGCTTACTTACCATTAATTAACAAGCATATCTATTTTCCTTTCTGTTTAAATGTGTGCTCTTTGGTAATTTTTTAGTTAGTATGATTTCGACTATTCCTAAGTTGATTATAATGCCCAGTAGTCGCCCATAATCATATTGTAGTTGGTTTAAAGTCGCATAAAGCTGGTCAACATGGCTAAATAAAATCATGATAAGTAAATCTATAAATATAGGTGTTACTGCGGCTAGTGTTATAGCAACAGCTCTCGCCATCCATTTTTGGTGTACTTGTACATTGCGCTTGAGAATATGCCAAAGTGCGATTGAAAATGTTAGACAAATCGCCATACTCGTTAAAATCAGAACAACATATCGAATACCCTGCGAATCAGGCGACAACACGTTGTGCATCCAAACACCAGATATTGCCATAATATAGCCCGATATAAGTGCAATTCGTCCCGCTATTTTGTGGCGATTTAGGTTGTTAGTGCGAAGTTTTGGAGAAAACTGAAATGGCATAGTTAAGAAAAACAAAATGCCGGAGACACCATGAACAAAAATTGCAGCTGGAGTTTCAAAGTGTAAGGAATTAATCATCGATGATACACCGTCAATTGCTGACGGCCCTATTGCCACTAATGAAACTAAAAATATTGCAGGAATCCCTGCAATACCCGTTAAAAAAAGTAGTGTGCCAACAATAGGCCAATTAAAAGGAATGCTGATTTCGTTGATGTCGGTTGTTTTTAGTGAAGTCATTTTAGGGTAAATTTTATCGAGTGGCTAAGGTGTAGTAGATTATGTAAAATTATATTAGAATTGGCGTCCGTTTATGTAAACTCGAACCTTTTTAATGTTCAGCCTGTAGGTTTGGACATGTAAAAACAACTTGGAAGCCTATATAACTTATCTTTAAGTGGTAGTAAGAGAATTTATTTTAATGGAAAACCCTACGCTATTAGCATTAAACATATCCACCTTGATCATTATTTTATTTAGTGCAAATTTATTGCTCTTACGCTCTTTCGAACGACAAGCTTATTTACCTCTGGCAATTTTTTTATTGGCTATAGGCGTTGTTATTTGTCAACCAACATTAGGAAGCTTGACTGCATCATTACAGCCCACGTTTCTAATTATTTCACTACCAGCCATTTTGTTAATTCCTCCTAGTTTGTGGTTTTATGTTGAAGGTATTACAGCGGAAACGCCGTGGCAACTTAGGCAAATGCATAAACGCCATTTTGTACTATTTATGGCAGGTACTTTTGTCGCTTTTATAGCGTTATTTATGCCCTACGAAGTGCAGTATGCATTGTTAATAGAGGAAAACGAAAACATTTTAAAAAGTATCCCTCCTGGTACAATGTACGTGGCAGTTGGAACGCTTATTGCTACTTTATTGCTTGTATTTGTGTGGGTATTACAGTCTGGTTTTTATTTGTTCAAAATTGTTAGGCGGTTAACCCAATATCGACAACATTTGAAGGACTTGTTTGCCAGTACCGAAGTTAAAGAAATTAGATGGCTCAGTTGGCTATTGCTTGCTGTTGGTATTGTATGGTCAGCAACGGCAATTAACATTGTCATAGACAATCTTATTTTCTCAACGGAAATTAACGCCACGATGGCAGGCGTAGTAATCCTAGTCATGATTTGGAGTGTCGCGATTTGGGGGCTTCGACAAACACCCGGTTTTGAAGAGTTGTACTATAGTGATGAAGATATTCAAGTAGTTCTCGAAGCGACAATTACTCCGCTAGAAAAATACCAGCGTTCAGCATTAAATGAACAACATGCCTCACAAATAGCGAAAAAAATTGAAACAGCAATGCAACAAGATAACCTCTATTTGGATGCGTCACTCTCCTTACAAAAGCTAGCAAAACATATTAATACCTCGCCAAATTACATTTCGCAAACATTGAATGAAACCATAGGAATGAACTTTTTCGATTACGTCAACAAGTATCGAGTTGAAATGGCTAAATATCAATTACAACACTCTAATAACACTGTGATAGATATTGCTATGAATGTTGGATTTAATGCCAAGTCTTCTTTTTACACTGCGTTTAAAAAAGTAGCCCGGCAAACGCCTAGTCAGTATCGTAAAAGTGTGATGCAAGGTTAAATGGCAAACAGCAACAGGTGAAAGGCCTAATCGTACCACCAGAAATTCATACATCGAAAATTGTTCATGTACTTTAATGTCTTTACTTACGCGGTATCAAAATCAGAATAGATTTTATAACATTGTTAATTAATCGTTAAATATTCTTATAGGGTGACGCGTTTCTCATTATTTGTGAGGATCTACACATGAATTAACTTACCTTTTAGACATACGATTAAAGATAATAGACAGCATCATAATGACGGCTAACATATTAAAAGTGATCGTAAATTCGAATGAATTCGAGCGATAATTTAGGTCGGATTTGTGGCATGAATGATCATTAGCAGTGGGCAATATAGGAAATTTGAACTGACTTCTCTGTGCACATTGAAGAAGTTATTATGAATAAAAATAAGCGTCACCAATTGCCACAACTGCGATCATTAGCATTATTGAGACTAACTCTTTATGATTTTAATACTTTTGAAAATTTCTATAAAAACGATTGAAGCCAATTGACTGCATTTTTTTGATTCTCAAAATATTGAATATTTTGTTTATTGGTGTCACGTACTATTGATTCGTTTATTTGTATAAATATAGAAGATGAAGAAACTATAGCTTTGGCAGTCAAATTTTGTTCATCAAGCCAAATGTTAAACTTTCGGCTTTCTTCATATCCTTCAGGTGTACCGCCTTCACAATTTTTAATGTCTATGAGAAGAAGAAATTCTTTTTGTTGAAAGCGTTCAACAACCAATTTCAACTCTGTGGTTATTTCTTTGATATCGTACTCATTAAAATCTTCATCAATAGTGATGTAAACAATATTGTCAATAATTTATATTGAATGAGAGCCGTTTCTAAAATCCATTTATTTACTATTGTCTTTAACTAATTTATCTAATAATAACAAATACATGTCTCCAAAATACTCCGAATGAGTATTCACGCCTATTTTTTGGCCGCTACTGTCCTTAGAGTAGTCCGTTGTATGAGTTTTTAGTTTTGTTTTAAAAAATCGCTATTTCAAAAGATATCCTAACGACAAGTTGGTGCGTTAGCTATCGGTCATTCTTTAGGTCAACAGTTAGTCATTAACTGACATTGTTGCCTGAATTTGAAAAGCTAACTACTGCCACAAAACGGTCGTTAGCAAAGGTCAAATTTGAAGACGCTTTTTGGTCACTTTAAGTACGATAGCTGACGCTACTTATTAAACGTCAAGGACTGATGAAAAGATAATATAGTTAATAGAAATACTTTGTGTGTTCAAATAAATCTATTTTATTAAGTTTATCTGTTTTCTAGAGGTTATAGTTTTTTTTGCGGTAAGGCATAGTATATAAACTCTAAGATATAAATAAATTAAAAGGTCTTAAAATTGATCCAATCGAAGAATAAAAAATCGAAACTTGTCAGTCATTCCATTTATTTTACTCTACTGTTCTTCCAATTGAATAATAGTGCATTTGCTGATGTTATTGATGATTTTCTCCTCACCAAAATGAAAGAAAATCATATACCGGGATTACAGGTTGCCGTCGTAAAGAATAAGAAAATTGTCAAAGTCGCTAGTTATGGTCTGGCAAATCTTCAAGATGAAGTTAAAGTAGACGGCACAACTGTGTTTAACCTTGCATCGATAACTAAAGCCTTTACTTCTGTGGCTGTTATGCAACTAGTTGAACAGGGTAAATTAGAGCTATCAGCACAAATATCAACTTACTTGTCAGATCTTCCAAAAGCTTGGCAAAGTGTTACTTTAAAGCAAATATTGACTCATACATCCGGTTTGCCAGATATTATGAATGAACATTTTCAGTTAATTGATAGTGCAGGCGAAGAACAATCCTGGTTAGCCGTAAAACAAAGAAGTATGTATTTTAAGCCAGGCACGGCTTTTCGTTACAACCAAACTAATTATTTACTTGTTGGTAAAATCATTGAGCAAGTTAGCGGTAAGACTTATGCAGAATTAATAAGTGAACATCAACTAAATTCAGAAAGTTTATCTAGGACAAGCAGTTCTGGTTTCGCTCACTTTCAAAGTGTTAATTCACATCAGGCTAGAGATTATAGGTTTAACCCGCAGGGGGAGCTGACAAATGTATTAACCTATTTTCCGTCATTCATTCGAGCAGGTGCTGGCATGAGTGCTAATGCCAGTGAGTTAGCGTATTGGACGATACAGTTGGAAAATGAAGTGTTTTTTGAAAAAGCCACGTCTCTTGAAACTTTGTGGAAAAAAGCAGAGTTAACCAGTAATATTTGGGCTAAGGAAAATCCATCAATGCATCCTTATGCGCTAGGATGGTATGTAGTGGAACGGCAGGAAAACCTAAAAATAGTGACTGCGGGTGGTGGACAGTCTGCTGTAGCTGTTTATCCTAACGATGATCTTACCGTTGTACTTTTAACGAATTTAGCCGGTTCGAAACCAGAAATATTAATGGACCAACTTGCAGAGTTTTATATTGAAGACTTTGGCTTGTCTAACAATATCAAAGTATTAAAAAAAGAATTAGAACAACAGGGATATAGCAAAGCACTTACCATCGCTAAAAGTATTCAGCAAGAGCAAAATCTTTCATTTGATGCGGGTGAACTGAATCATTTTGGAAACGTACTTGTTAAACATTTGAAAAAAAATAGCGCTCAGCAGATTTTTAATATTAACAACCAGCTTCACTCGGAAGTTATTTTGAAAAGACACATTATAAAAAGCTACTTGGGTACTTATCAGTTAACTGGTTTTTCAATTAACGTTACTCATGAGGATAATGCTTTGTTTATTACTGCCACTGGAGAGGAGAGACTACCCATTTTTTCAAAGACAGAAACAGAGTTTTTTTTGAAAGAAGTTGACGCAACAATTTCATTTATCAAAGATGATACTGGGGCAGTAGCTGGTATGATACTTGGTATAAATGGTGAGCATTTATCAGGTAAAAAAATTAAAGGAGTTTAGCCTTTATATATTTTATGAAGTAACTATAAGCTGTTAACAAGTCGTTATCGATACAAAAGCTAATCTTAATCAGTTTTAAAGAACATCAGGTAACACTTGTAAAGTGGTAGTATCTAGTACCGTCAACAATGTCAGCGAATAAGCCAACATTAGCTTTTGTAAAATCATAAGCATATTAGGGACAATTTTAACCAAAAGTCACTACATGTTTGAGAGACGGGTGTAAGCTGAAGCGGCCTATGGTGTATGTCCTCTATAGTGTTCTAATAATGTTATCAGTGATGGTGCGATAGGCATCATTAAAACGTTGTTGATAAAAGTTATCATCTTGTTCTAACCAAGTCTCAACAAATTCAGGCGGACTCTGATATTGGTAGGATTTTGTTTTATTAAGATTTTTACCATTTTCGAGGTAATTAACCATAATTTTGGCTTCTAATGAGAGTGCTACTCTCCCATCACTAAAAGAGTTAAATTCTAGTAATTGAATCTGTATTGACACTTCATTGTTATACGGTGCGTCAACAACTATAAAGTTTCTACTTGCTTGTTTTTTTAATTCAGTTAGGAGGTTCTTTTGTGGCTCGTTGCTTTTAAGAAAAGTAGTGACTTTGTTTGTCAAAGCGGCTTCGTTTTCTTGGGAAAGTCCTGTTACGCCACCAACAACGGCACCTACGGCACCTCCACCCACTGCTCCAGTCAGAGCTAAGAAAGGAGCACATATTATAATCCATGGGCCGCACAACAGTCCCCCTGCGATAGCCCCACCTACAGCACCAGTTTTTCCACCAGTGGCAGCATCTTCACCCACACCTTTATTCGTAATATTAAAGGGCAAATTTTTGTCTGTATATGACTTAGTCATAAAAGCGACAGAATCGCCTTGTTTTATCACATTAAGTTTTGATGTACTGCTACATGCGGTAAGCGCAACCAAACAGACATAAGTAAATAAACGAAAAATCAGTGAATTTAAATTGAACATATATAGAAACTTCCTTTTATTGCTTATTAATTAGGCTAACACACTCCCCATGTGTTAGCTTATTTTATTCCCAATATGAAAAGAATAAACATAATATTTACGGTTTTCACATTCCTTTGCACATCACTCGTAAGTTCAGCAGGTGAATTCGATGGCCCCGATAACCCTTATGGAAGTAATAGTTCAAGTGATGCTGCTGGGGCCCTAGTATATATTGCAGGAGCTGCGGCTATTGGAGCGGGTATTTATTTTTTAGTGAAAGATGATTCAGCCAATAATGAGACCACGGCTAGAGTTATGGCTGATTATCAAAATGGTAAAGGTCTTAGAATAACATCGTATAAAAGTAACTATAATATCAGTCTATTTAAGCGTTTGACCAATCAAAACCACTTTTTCATTAATAACTTATCTATTGACTATAAAACAGATAATCAAAAGTTTAATTTAATTGCTTTATCAATACACTGGCAATGATTGTAAAATATATTATTTTACTTTTAATCTTTAGGTATGAATTCAACTAGCGAGTCCATGTATGACTGCTTCGCCCTTAGAGGGCTTTATACTTTCAAGTTGTCACGTCAAATACTCACAGAAGGAGTACAGTAATGCTTAGCTCTTATTTGAACGGCATATTTGGTGGCATTTTATATCTGTGGGGAACGTCCGCTAACGTATCATTGAAGAAAGCGTCATGCCTTCAGTGAAAGTTAAATATCTGTTGCTTCCGAAAGCTCAAGCGCATCATCTACTTCAACGCCAAGATAACGAACTGTACTCTCTAGTTTCGTATGCCCAAGTAATATTTGAACTGCTCTCAGATTTTTTGTTTTCTTATAGATTAAAGATGCTTTAGTTCGTCTCATGGTATGAGTACCATATAATGTGAGATCTAAACCTATACTTGAAATCCATTTTTTAACGATGCTTGCATATTGATGAGTAGTTAAATGAAAATCATTTTTTACTCTACTGCCAAACAAATAATCACCTGATCTAAGTGATTTTGGGTTATCCATTCTTGCAGTGACTTTCTAGTTTTAGGGGGTAATTCAAATTGAATCGAACTACCTGTTTTCTGTTGAATAAGCATAGCTCTGGACTGGATATTAGCTCCATGAGCAATATCCAAAACTTTTAGTTTAATAAAATCACAGGCGCGTAATTTACAGTCTAATGCCAAATTAAACATCGTTAATTCTCGCAGATTATTTGCCAGCTCTAACCGTATCCTAATTGACCATATTTCTTCGAGTTTAAGGGGAAGTTTTTGACCAACTAGTTTGCCTTTATTCTAGCAGGTTTTTCGTGAAGTTGATTTGCTGTTATGCATGATAGTGCTCCTTTTTTGAAGAGACTATAGGTATGGCTTTAAACAATAAAACTATTGATAGCAGACATTCTGCGGATGTAAGTGGATAATACTTCTCCTAGCCAAAAGTGATCGTAAACCGACTCCTGAAGAAATTGTTTTTTATCGTCTAAATTCATCAAGTACAGCGACATCATTTACTTGAAATCTCGAATTATCAAAATATTATAGCTAAAAAAATAACAATTAAGACGATGACAAAACCCTGCTGCACGACACTGAAGATATATGTGGTTGACGCTGTGGCTCATACCATGTGTATTCATGCCAATGAGTAAGTTAGAATTGAAGTTAATACTATAACGATAGATAAATAGACCCTATCATTTGCTTCCTGTTATAACTTTAATAACGCTTGAACCTATTAAAGTTTCAGTTGAGCTTTTATGACTAGCACATTTTATTTAGAAGGAGCAAAATAGCAGCCCGTTCGTATACTTGGTTAATAAAATGAAAATGCCCTATAAAATAATCCCAAAGGGAATCTTTTTGTCATTGATTTTTTCGGTTAGTTCAGCAGCAGAAGTGATCCACTTTAAGACTCAAGACGGTTTTAAATTAGAAGCACATTATAGCCCCGGAAGTCGAAAACTAGCAAAAGGTGTACTAATGCTGCATCAATGCAATCGGAATAAAGATATGTATACCAGTCTGGGGAAAAAGCTGGCATCAGAAGGCATTCATTCCCTAGCTGTAGATTTACGTGGTTATGGTGGCAGTAACAATGAAGCGTATGAAAAGCAAGAAGCGGAGATAGATACCAGTACACGAGAAAAGCTTATGGCTAATTATCGCAGAATGATGGAAAAAGTCTGGCCGTTAGATGTCGATGCGGCATATAAAACATTGGCTAAAAAAATTGGCTCTGACAATATTGCATTTATCGGCGCTAGCTGCGGAGGAGAACTGGCTGTTACTTTGGCTAAAATACACCCCCCTAAGAGTTTTATTTTTTTCTCAGCAGGAATGGCTTCAATGACTAAAAGTGTAGAGGATCACTTCAAACCGGTCAGTCATATTCCTTCGATGATCATAGTAGCGCAAGACGATGGTGTTAATTTTAAAACGGCCAATGAGCTCTTTCTAAATGCGAGAAATGAACAAAGCAAGATAATCAGCTACAAAGGTAAAAAACATGGCGAGCCTTTATTTGAATTGGATAAGCATTTAGAAAATACAATGCTTGCATGGTTAGAACAATCCTTAAATGAAATAAAATAAATAATGAGCACCAATGAAGTGGAAAGGGTCACTTGGTGCTCATTGCGGAAGCTTTTTGTATCAACACCAAACCTTCTTCAGCTAACCATAAGCGGTCATTGAGCTTTTGTTAATCCATGATGATATTCAGGGCAATATTAATCGAAACTTACTGCTCGTTTGTGGGGCAGGTTTAAGCTCATAGTTAACATTCTATTTTTGAATGTTAACTATGTGCCTTATAAGTATTTTATTTCTATGGAAAGGCTGACTCTGACGGACAATTTCTTGCCTACAAGTTTGTTATTCTTATATTTTTTAAATAAAAAACTTGTGTCAGATAGATGTAATTGTTCATAAATCAAACTAAACTTAAGAAACATTCATTTTTTAAGTAAAATTAGATTGTATAAAAAAATAAAAACACAATTAACCTTACCTTTTATTTCTTTACTTTTTGTAACGATATTCTTTTCTTCAATTGCTTTTTCTTTTGATGCAAAGCCGTCTATTCGCTTTAAGCACATAACTATTGAAGATGGGTTACCCCAAAATGCGGTACAAGCAACGCTGCGAGATAGCACAGGTTTTTTATGGATTGGCACAGAAGAAGGGCTGGTTCGATATGATGGCTATAACCTAAAAGTATTTAAACATGAACCTAGTAATAGTCATTCACTGTCTAATAATTACATACTTAGCCTTATTGAAGACAGCCATGGCAACCTTTGGGTGGGAACCCGTGGGGGCGGTCTTAATCATTTTAATCCCAAAACCCAGCAGTTTACTCATTACCGTCATCAAGCAGGTGATGTAAACAGTTTAAGTAATGATACAGTCAGAAGCCTTGTTGAGGATAGCCAAGGCAATCTTTGGGTGGGAACTCCTGGTGGTCTTAATCATTTTAATCCCAAAACCCAGCAGTTTACCCATTACCGTCATCAGGCAGGTGATACCAATAGTTTAAGTGATAACAGAGTCAGGAGTCTTCTTGAGGATAGCCAAGGCAATATTTGGGTGGGAACTCATAGTGGTGGTCTTAATCATTTTAATCTCAAAACACAGCAGTTTACCCATTACCGTCATCAGGCAGGTGATGCCAATAGTTTAAGTCATGACAATGTCATTAGTCTTCTTGAGGATAGTCAAGGCAATCTTTGGGTGGGAACCCGTGTGGGAGGTCTTAATCATTTCAATCCCAAAACCCAGCAGTTTACCCATTACCGTCATCAGGCAGGTGATACCAATAGTTTAAGTCATGACGATGTCTATAGGCTTCTAGAGGATAGCCAAGGCAATCTTTGGGTGGGAACCTTTGGGGGGGGGCTTAATCATTTTAATCCCAAAACCCAGCAGTTTACCCATTACCGTCATCAGGCAGGTGATGCCAATAGTTTAAGTGATAACAGAGTCAGGAGTCTTCTTGAGGATAGCCAAGGCAATCTTTGGGTGGGAACTTCTAGTGGTGGTCTTAATCATTTTAATCTCAAAAAACGGCAGTTTACCCATTACCGCCATCAGGCAGGTGATGCCAATAGTTTAAGTGATGATACTGTCTTTAGTCTTCTAGAGGATAGCAAAGGCAATCTTTGGGTGGGTACCATTGGAGGTGGTCTTAATCATTTTAATCCCAAAACCCAGCAGTTTACCCATTACCGTCATCAGGCAGGTGAT
>Ga0105354_1002101_pt1 | contig 11998 bp, 7 predicted proteins | sample GOMGulsemesocosm_FD_83658 | JGI IMG/M metagenome (GOLD analysis project Ga0105354, IMG submission 83658) | Methane-oxidizing microbial communities from mesocosms in the Gulf of Mexico - GOM9B Gulf of Mexico | ecosystem: Environmental > Aquatic > Marine > Cold seeps | place: USA: Gulf of America...
ACATTAGTTCTGGTTCGAGTGTTCCCTCGATATGCAGATGCAGTTCGACCTTGGGTAAGTTTTTAATAAAATTTTTCATCGCTAAGCTCTTAATGGATATTATATTAACTTAGCACTTTTCTACTGATTTATTGATGGATAAGTTGGCAATACTAATTTTAAACACATATTCCAAATACCAATTCCAGACAAAAATTCCAGACACAAATTCCAGACACAAAGAGAAAAGCGCTAATGCACTAAACTCTTCGTAATCAGGAGTTGACGGTTCCTGGTAGAGACCCCCAGACCATATCACTGGGGTTATACGAAGGGTAAACCGATTGTTAGTGAGTCACTGAACAAGCGGTATATCGGTAGATCTTGCCGTCTTTCGCTCGATTAGTCCATCGTTTATTTGTTCTAGTAGCTAATTACCGGTGCTTAGTTTGTACCAAAATAAACTGTGTCTTGGGTGTCTAACCACAGCGGGTGTTTGGTCATGACCTTAGAAAACATTTTGCTTTGCAAGTACTGATTCAGCCACTGCCTTACGTGGGGGTAGGGCGCTTGCAAATACCATTGGCGTTCGACACGGGCAAACTGGCGAATGAAGGGTAAAATGGCAATGTCGGCCAAACTTTCTTGAGCACCAATTATAAATGGCTGGTGGCTTAGGCGCTGTTCTAAGTCGTGAAGGTATGGTTCACAAGCTTGACGGCATTCAATAAGCGTGGCTTCTCGGTAACGTTTGTCGCACTTATATTGCTCTAATTTGCCTTTAAATTGACTATCGAACGTTGCGATTAAACTGTGCATTTGTGTTAACGCGCTAGCGTCGTGACTGTACAACAAATTGTCAGGGTCACTTTGCGTGAGCGCCCACATCATAATTTCGAAACTTTCTTCAATGACACTTGATTGAGTTAATGCTGGATCATGAGTCAGTACTAAGACCGGGACCGTGCCTTTGGGGGAGGCAGTTAACATGGCTTGGGGTTTGTTGCTTAATACGATATCGCGCAAAATTATTTTTCGCTGTGATTTATAGACAGCAATTCTAGCTCGCATGGCGTAAGGGCAGTTTCTTAACGAATAAAGTATCGGTAATGTCATGATTTTATATCTATTTTAACATCGACTTAGATATATCTATTTTAACGATATTCATCGGGCAAATATACGGGTAAAATCCCCCCTTTAAATTTATCAGATAACAAGTTGTACCAATGACTCAAAAAATTGAACTATTAGCCCCCGGTGGCAGTGTCGACGCGATTAAAGCAGCCATTATTGCTGGGGCCGACGCGGTGTATTGCGGTTTGGATACGTTTAATGCGCGTAATCGCGCCGCTAATATTTCGTTTGACGAGCTCGTGGGTATTATTCGACTTGCTCATCAATACGACTGCCAAATATTCTTAACCTTGAATATTGTTATTCTAGAGCGTGAGTTTAAGACCTTGGCTAAGTTGCTAAGCCGCTTGGCCAACACCACGCTCGATGGCGTGATCGTGCAAGACATCGGGATGTTTTATATTCTTAAAAAGCATTTTCCGACCTTAGATATTCATGCTTCAACCCAGATGACCAGCCATAACATTGGTCAAATTCCGTTTTTGAAAAAGCTTGGCGCTTCACGTGTTAACTTATCAAGAGAGTTAAACTTACGAGAAATCACCGCAATAAATGCCGTGGCTCGCCAAAACGATACCTTAACCGAAGTTTTCGTACATGGCTCGTTGTGTATTGCGTTTTCTGGATTGTGTTATTCAACGTCGGCCAGTGTTGGCAACTCGGGTAACCGTGGTCGCTGTAGTCAGGCGTGTCGTGAAGAATACGAAACGACCCCGTCGGGCAATAACTTTCCACTTAATATTAAAGACAACTCGGCATTTTTTGATCTGCCAGCCTTAATCGAAGCAGGGGTTGATTCATTTAAAATTGAGGGGCGTATTAAAGGCTCTAGCTATGTGCATACCGTGGTGGATAGTTTCCGCAAACAAATTGACGGATTTTTGAAAACTGGCGAGTTATTAGAAGATGGCGAGCGGTTGTATAAAGTCTTTAATCGCGATTTTTCGAATGCTTTTTTACGTGGCGACTTAAATCAGTCGATGTTTATTGATAACCCACGCGATAACTCAAAAAAGCACGCGCTTGATAAAGCGCAGCAAATATCTGTGGTACAAATCGAAGATCCAAGTCGCACATATTACGATGAAAAAAATGAAATCAATGCCACCGTTGACGATAAAATAAAGTGTTTAAGCATTGAAAAATACATCTTAACTCTGCACTTCTCAGGGCAACAAGGTGAGCCATTAACTATTGCCGTTACCATCACCAATAATGAGTCTGAGCAACATACATTTAGCATTAACTCAACCAGCTTATTGGCCAGCAGTGAAAACGCAGGTATTGATGCCGCGGTAATTGAGCAACGTTTTAAAACTTTGAACAATGCCGGATTTAATCTTACTGAGCTAAACCTAGCTGAGTTGGGCGCTGGACTAATGATCCCGTATAAAGAACTTAGTGGTTTGAAAAATGAAATCGCTTTTGTGTTAAATGACGACAAAGCAATTTTACCAGCGGTTGAGTTACCTAAATTGGTCCATCATCCAAAAGTTGACGGCGATGTTGCACCTAAGTTATCACTACTAATTTGTGACGAAGCTGATGCTGCATTATCCGATGTCACCGACGCTGACATTTACTTTAAGTTGCCAGATGCTTATAAGCGTGACTGTACCAAGTATGTTGATTTACTTAATCGCAATCCGCGCTTAATTCCATGGTTCCCAGCGGTTTTAATTGGCAAAGACTACGATGTTGCGGTTAATATTTTAGAGCAGGTTCGCCCTGAATTAATAGTGACCAACAATACTGGCATTGCGTTTAGAGCTTATGAATTAGGGATCAAATGGATCGCTGGGCCATTCTTAAACACTACCAACTCTTATGCATTATTGGCGTTTAAAGAAGAGTTTGATTGCAGCGGTGCGTTTATTTCTAACGAAATTAATCGCCCTCAAATCAAAAATATCGCGCGACCACAGAACTTTAAAATGCTTTACAGTATTTACCACCCGATTTTATTGATGACCAGCCGCCAGTGTTTCTTCCAGCAAAGTGTTGGTTGTGAAAAGCCGCGGATTGATAATGGTTGCATGTTGTCGTGTGACAAATCGACCAGCATCACAAACCTTAAGGGCGACTCGTTTGCTATCGACAAACAAAAAGCAGGTTATCCGGCGATTTATAACCAAGATCAGTTTTTGAACATGGAAATCATTGCCGATCTGTCAGGTTTGTTTGATGGCTTTATGATTGATTTAACCAATATCGGCGCTGGCGACAAACAATCACCAGACAAGGTCGCGTTAATTGCTCAATTTGAACAGTTACTAGCGGGTGGTGGCGATATGCCAACCGTAAATCATATGGTGCCCGACTCAACCAATAGCCAGTACCATACCGGACTTTAAATACATCACTTCATAGCAGTAAGAATACTGGTTATACCAATTCCATTATTTAAGTGATCTATTTTGTAGCGAGGAAAAACGAATTAGAACAAGGCGTTTATTTTCATATGTAGTTTTTCTCCATATGAAATAAACAACGCAGTTATCATTTGTTTTAACCGTGAAAAATGATCACCTTTTTAATGGAATTGGTATTATTATGGCTGATAGCGATAATGACCAGTGATTTTATAGTCAAACAACATATCATTAAGTTTTGGTCCCCAGCCGATATTGTGAACCACCATCGGTAAGCTATTTGCCGTGGCTGCTTTGGCGATGATGCCAATATGCGGCAAATTATTGTCCAGTCGCCAAGTGAGTATACCCGTGCTACCTGAATATACGTGATTTCAGCAAGTCGAGAAGCGTGCCAAATGCTAGGCATAATATGTGCAGTTTAGTCGTTCTAAATAAATATATTATAACGACGCAGTTGGTCGCTTATCGCCTTGCCCTACGGGAGCTTGGGTAGAAAATGATTACCGCGTTATGATTCATAATCAGGGAATAACCATGAATTAAAAATCATGCCTTGTACTCATATCCTACCCAAACTCTGAAACCTGTATTTTCAAGTGGCACGGGTATCTATCTCCTAGTTTGTACTGTTTTGGATCTTGCTTGGTTGTTAATACCTTGCCATGACGTTTAAAGAATGCCCGTAAATTTGGTACGCGGCGATGGTCAATATTGGTGTCTGGTCGAGTTAGTCCCCAAATTCTTTTCGACGGATACTGGCTAAAATGACGCTTAATGTCTTGATGGACTAGCTGTTGCAAGTCAATGCCCAGTGCGCGGTAAGTCCGAATTATCACATCGGTACAAACTCCCAAATATTTCGGTACATCGCCATTGGGATAGTCAATCGCGTAATAACTGCCTTTGTATATCACCAATGACTCAGTACGTTTTAAAGCAGCCTGAGCCAACTTGTTGGCAAACGAATCGTCAGTTGCAACCTCAGCGTAGCTGATGGTAGTAAAAATCAATAACCATACACTTAATAGATATTTCATAATTAACGTTGTGAGCAGTGGTTGTGCAGCAACCAATTTGTTTTCTTCGATTGACACAGAGTATAGTTCGATATTATTGGCATTATTGTGTTTATGTATGTATTTCAATAGGGCTTAGTTTGGAATCAATTCATTTCTAAATTAAGGCTAATCATTTTCACTATTGCTAGGTATGCTGTGATAACTAAATAAACAAGTGGTGTAGCGATGACTATTCAGATTAATTCAAAGTATCCCGGTGTGAGCGACTTACGCGCTAAAGCAAAAACGCGAGTGCCAAAGTTTGCCTTTGACTACCTTGAGGGTGGCAGTAACGAAGAATACGGCTTAGCGAAAAATACCAACGCGATTCGTGAAGTGGAATTACGCAGTAATTTGTTGTCATCGGTTAGCGATATATCACTTGAAACCGACATTATGGGTCATACTTATGCCGCTCCTTTTGGCATTGCGCCAATTGGCCTGCAAGGTTTAATGTGGCCGAATGCGCCGGAAATTTTAGCCAAAGCGGCGTTAGAAGCTAACATTCCATATGTCTTGAGTACTGTATCATCGAGCAGTCTTGAGCGAATTGCCCAAGTTTCACAAGGCCAAGCGTGGTATCAATTATATAATCCAACCAAAGATGATATTCGCGTTGATTTAATTAAGCGCCTAAAAGCAGCGGGTTATAAAAACCTGATGATTACTGTTGATGTACCGACCTTTGGTTACCGTCATAACGACATTAAAAATGGCCTGTCAATGCCACCGCAAATGACCATTAGCAACGTTATCCAAATGCTGCAACGCCCGCGCTGGTTGTTAAATACCGCGCTTGCTGGCAAGCCTGAAATGGTGACATTGAAACCCTACATGGATAAAAACATGCCAACCAGTGAACTGGCAAATTTCATGAACAATACCGTGATGGGCAAGGTGGACGCTGAAAGTCTAAAGGTTATCCGCGACATGTGGGATGGTAACTTAATCATTAAAGGGGTGATTAGCGAAGCAGATATTGCCAGCTCTATTGCCTTGGGCGCTGATGGCGTGGTGGTTTCTAATCACGGTGCTAGGCAGCTTGACGTCGGTGAGGCGCCAGTACGACCATTACAACGCATTAGTGAGTTATACGGTGATAAAATATCGGTGATGATGGACAGCGGTTTGCGTTCAAGCCCTGATATTGCTTGCGCGATGGCCAGTGGCGCCCAGTTTACTTTCTTAGGCCGCGCCTTTGTCTATGGTGTTGCGGCGCTAGGAAACCAAGGTGGTGATCACACTATTAACATGCTTAAAAGGCAGTTAACGCAATTAATGGGACAACTGCGTTGTGCTAAAGTCAGTGATCTACCAAAGCATTTAGTTAAATAAACAGATCTGCTTGTGTGCTCATATTTATCGGTCAGGTGCACCACTTGCGCCTGATTTTATAGATTCATTTTTTATCATCAGTGATCCGTGCTGGACTGAAATTGACGACAAAGGTGGTATATTTCCCTAATTCACTGTTGCAAGTGATCTTGCCTTTAAGCCGATTTCTAACAATGTTATAAATAATATTTAAGCCTAAACCGCTGCCGCCACCTTCGCGGTTAGTGGTAAAAAACGGATCAAATATTTTAGCGAGGTGTTTATCGGCGATGCCCGCGCCATCGTCAGTATAGGTAAGTTGAATAGCCTGCTCAACGACTTCAATTTTGATTGAGATCTCTCCTGATTGATGGTCTGGATAAGCATGAATGGTTGAATTAATTAAAAAATTAGACAATATTTGGGAAAAAGCCCCTGGGTAACTGGTTATCTCGAGAGTTTCATCGCAGCTGACACTGATAGTGATATTGGACTTCTTGGTGAGGTGAAAAATACTCAGTTTAATTTCGTCAATATATTCTTGGACGTTAAAAGTGCGTTGTTCATCAGAGCTTTGATCAACTGATATTTGTTTAAAACTGCGCACTAACTCCGCGGTTTTTTCTAAATTTCGATTAATAATTTGTGCTGAAACAATGCTCGATTGTAAATAAGTTTCAAAGTCTATTTGTGACATTTTCTTGGCTTTATATTTTTGGTCTAATGTCTCGGTAAGATCCATTAAATTAGTGATAGCGGTTAATCCGATGCCGACCGGGGTATTAATTTCATGAGCGATGCCGGCCACTAAGCCTCCAAGGCCGGCCATTTTCTCAGATTCCACTAAATGAAGCTGCGCTTGTTGTAGGTTATCAAAAGAGCGCTCTAACTCTTGGTGAGCGCGCTCAACTTCATTTTTCGCCGCAGCAAATTTTCTAAATACTATTAAGATTATTATCAAAATGAATATAAAGGCCGCAACGAGTTGATACAACACGCGATAATCTACAGCGGTATTAATTTCTCGTTTAATCCACCGCGCATAAATCTCTTGATGTTTCTCTTGTGGAATTGCAGCTATGACCTTGTTAATAATGCCAATGAGAATAGTGTTCTCACTTTTTACCATCATGCGGTGAGAATAACCATAATCGAGTAAGCCGACGATTCGAAGGTCGCTAAAATCGTTTTCCAATTGATTGGTTGCAACGGCCAAATGCTCAATAAAAGCATCAGCACGACCATCACGAACCATGGTCAGCGCTTGGTGGATATTTTTAGCGTCGATAATTTTTGCATTGGGGTATTTTTCTTTAACAAAGTAATAAGAACTATTGTCAGTGGGCACTGCAATGGTCATATCTTTTAGATCGTCGGTATCACTGACAAAGGTCGATTCGCCGTCCATTACAATGACAAATTTAATGTAGGCAAACTCATCTGATAGTAAGCCCATTGTTCGGAACTCTTCAAGATTTGAGACACCGGGAATATAATCGAGTTGATTATTTTTAAATGCTTCAATAATATCTTGCCACCGTTCAAATTTATTGAACTCAAATTTGATCCCCGTTTTTTCGGCAATAATGTTCATGTAATCTGCGATAAAGCCGCTAAAATGGTTTCCTTTGACAATTGACAGTGGGATCCAGTCTGCTTTTGAATAACGCAGTAGCGGTTGTGATTTAAGATAGATTTTTTCTTGCAATGAAAATTCAATTTTCTGTGTGAGATAATCAAAACTTTGGTAAACATCATATATAGTTGGGTAAAATGGATGTTGATTAAAAAATTCAATTTGTGGAATTAAATTGGCACTAATTAACTGTTTTTTTACCTCTTTATCATTGAAAAATACCCTAATGAAACCGACTTTTTTTATCGCGTTATTAACGAAATCAAAGGTGTCAAATTGTTTATAAAATTTAAACTCTTCACTTGTACTTTGATGCAATAATTCACTGTTATTATTGAAAATTTCAATTTTATTAATGTAAGGTAATAGACCGAATTTGTTAGATATCAACTTAATGGCTCTGTTATCTTCATCAAATATAAAAGGAGCCAAGATAGCAGAAATAAGCGATGTTAGTGCCATTTTTTTAGGGGCTATAGCTAACGCGTAATCATCAATAATATGTTGGTATTCCCCCGTTTTTTTCAGCTCAGCTAAACCGTGATTAAAAGTGTCTCTCAGTTGACGGCTACGAAATGCAACTTTGAATGGGTTGATATTCGAGGTTAAAATGTCATGAAATTTAAAGTGCTCAAGCGAGTTGTATCCAATTTGGGAAACCAGCCAGCGTAGAATGGTTTTGTCGATAATTATTACTTCAACTTCGCCAGATATTAATGCATTTAATTGTTGTTCTTGGTTGCTAATTTCAAGATATGTCCCTGAACCTTTGCTTGTCAAAAGCGCTTCTTTATATGTCGCTCCTAAATCTTGCAATGCGCCAGAAAATGCCATCACTTTTTTGTCATGTAAATCTGATAAGGCAGTAAAACTAAAATCGTTTTGCGCCAGTGATACCACTATATTGTTAAAATGGATAAAATCAGTTGAATAAAAGAAACCATCTTGCTGTTTTTTTACCGTCACGACGCCATCAAGTTGTGGGGAGTTTTTTAAGGCATCGGGTAACATAGCTAGTGGTAATTTTTTGGTAGCGGTAATATTAATTTCAGCGGCATCAAATATTTTTTTGAGCAGATCAAATTCAATGCCCTTTAAGTTGCCTTTATCTAAAGTAAAGGGGTCACGACCTAAGCCAAAAGCTAACATTATTTCATTTTTTAGTACGGTGCGCGGCATCCAGCGTGCGGTAGTTTTGTCTTTAAATTGTTGGGGAATATTATTCATCGATTTCATTAAAATTGATTGTAACAGCGGTTGATCTTTTGCTGACCAGAAATACAAGCCGCGTTCGGGCATATTTTGCTGCTTTAAAAGTTTGACATCATCGATTAATGAATCTTTTAAAATATATGAGATAACAGCTTCAACGCCAAATAAGGCATCAACCTGACCGTTAAGTAACAACGTTATTGCAGCGTCAATATTAATGGTTGGCACAATAGTGATGTCAGGAAACTTGGTTGTAATTGATTCTAACAGCGCGCCACCTTTAACTGCGGCGACTTTACGCCCGCTTAAATCATCAAACCTTTTTACCGAGCTAGTATTTAAAACATATAGCGCTGAGTTAATGTTTAAAAAATTATCACCAAATAAACCAAACTGTTGCCGTTGAGTGGTAAAAAAGCTAGAAGGTAACAAGTCGATTTTTTGTTGTTTAAAATCAGTGAGTAAGTTGTCCCATTCGTTAACCTCTGGTTTGAATTTTAACCCCGATATCTTTGATATTTGGCGTAATAAGTCGCCAACAATGCCAAATATTTCTTTGCCGTCACTGAAGATTATCGGTTGCCATAATTCAACGCCGACACTGATGTCCGGGTGGTTTTTAATGTATTGTAACTCGGCCTTATTAAAGATTGACGAATTTTTAGGAGGCTGCTTATGCCATTTGTTTAACAGTTGCTCATGTTGCAATGGTGTTATGGAATTAATGCCTTTGGCTAGAATACTACTGAGCACGGGGTTATTTTTAGAGCTGCCAATCGCAAACTCTCCCGCTTTTGAATAGTAAGAGCCAACAATCTTTAAGTTGTAACGGGTCAATAACTTGGGGTCCGAGGTGCCAAATAGTGCCACATCGGCTTCGCCGTGGTCAATGGCTTCAAAAGCTTCTTCATAATCTTTAATATAAACAAACTTAGCGTCAGGAAACTGGGTTTTTAAGAGGGCGGTGATGACATACTCTTTTACGACGGCAATGCGCTGATTTTTAATATCTTCAAAGCTTTTTATCGAGAGATTGTCCTCTCTGACGAATATTTTGTGAGGGTCAAAGTAATAAGGTGGAGAATAATTTAATAATTTTGCTCGCTCTTGGCTCCATGATAACGAAAAAATACCATCTATTTTATCGTCAACCAATGCTTTGAGGCCATCTTGCCAATAACGAAAACGTTTAGTTTTTATGTTGGTGCCAAGGTTTTTATTGATGGTGGCTAATAAATCGACATTGTAACCAACGGTCTGGCCATTTGAGTTAACAAAAATAAACGGGTGCCAACTATATGCGGTGGCAATTGTTATATCGGGGTGAGTTTGCAACCACAGTTGCTCGCTTTTAGTTAAAGCGGAAGTTCTAAGATCTTCATTTACAATCCAAATGTTTTCGAGCTCGGTTATTTCATTGATGGAAATTCTTTTCATGCCTTGGCTCACTAAAGCCTGTAATACCGGTTCTTTTTTAGTAACAACGGCGTGAATTTCATTGGTTAGTCTAAAGTCAGGTAATTTCTCATATTGATTAAAGTTGAGATGTTTAATCATTTGAAACCAGGTGGTAACTGACTCATTAAGAAAGGCATCAATGCTGCCATTCTCAACAGCTTGGACCATGGCATCTAAGCTTGCATAGGGCTTAACTTTAATGTGTGGAAAATGTTTTTGAATATAAATGTCATAATAGATCCCACCAAATACTCCTATTGTTTTACCGTTTAAATCACTCATTTGGCTGATTTTATTTTTTACATACTTTTTAACGTAGACATGAGCGGTGGTTTTATAAAAAGAATTAAGTAAGACTGCAAAACCAATATCCTGTTCACGTTTGAAAAAACCAATATGCATTTGGATTTTGTTTTGTTCAAACGCCACTTTAACCTGAGGTAAAGACAGTGGGACAAACTCTATCTGTCGATTAACTTTTTTTGCCCATAGGCGCCAATAATCAATCATAAAGCCTTGAGCTTGTCCTTTGCTATCAACAAAACTGTAAGGTACAAAATCCTTAAACATACCAATTTTAAGGATGGGTTGTGCTGGTGCTTGTTGTGCTAGCACAGGCAAGATAGAAAACAATAATGCTATCAAAAAGAGTAATCGCATCAATTTATACCTTATTTTCCTTCGAGGTTGAGACAAGCATAAAATTGTCGAGCGCGTGATAATCGTTGCTAGTTGAACCGAGTTAACCTTGTACAAAGTATAGTCGTGAGTATAGGAAGATAGTGGTTTTTTTTTCTTAATATATCACCTTATACCTGCGTAGATTAAAAGCGGTAGCAATCAAAAATCACTTTACTTTTGCAATAAACTTCAATATAAATGATAATCATTATTATTTGCGTTGGGGTTTTTTATGGGTTCATGGCAGTTATTATTAAAAAATGGCAATGAAAACTTTGCTCAAAAGCAGTGGCCTCAGGCATTAAACTGTTACCAGCAAGCTGTTGAGCTGCTAGATGAATTATGGTCTCAAGATCATAAAAATATAAACATTTTGATGGCTTGGATCAGCAGCTTGCATAATTTGTCGACATTATATGAAGTGCAGAGTAACTCGCCGTTGGCTATGCATTACCTGATTGAAGCACATCAACGCCTTAGTGAACTTTTATTATCACGAAACCATAACCATAACCATAACCATAACATTAGCACTGAGCTGCAGTTGGTGCTGTTGCGCGGTTTTAATTTAACGCTAGCGCCCATTTTGGCGTTAAATCAAAGGTACCCAGATTGTGTTAGCTGTCAATCTGGGTTGCGACACGCCAAAACCTTAATGCGGATTACCCAATCTCGGATGCATTAGCGGGGTAATCAGAAAACGTTTTAAACATAAGCTGTAAAAATTATCAGTTAGACATAAGGATTTAAAGATGAAGAAAATAGTTAATTGTCCACGTATTATCGCGCTGGCGAGTCTGTTGGTTGCACCAAACTTGTTAGCCCATACTGGGCACGATCACAGTGCAGCCGATTCGGGCTTAGTGCATTTGTTATGGCTTGCGCCATTACTGCTTGCTGGTGGTTTGCTCGCTTATCGTTATTTTTCCTCTCACTCACGTTCAAAGTCATCAGACACCAACGACACATAAACATCTATTAAAAGGTATTAAGCATGTTCCATAAGTTAGTGACAACGTTAGACAAAAGATTCAACTTTTCGACCGTTTCAGCCCATTGTGATATTCCATGTAAAATTTACGATCCGATCAGTGCACAAATTGCCGTGCTAACGATGATCCGAATGGTTGATTTATTAGAAGAGTTAG
>Ga0105354_1002108_pt1 | contig 11971 bp, 10 predicted proteins | sample GOMGulsemesocosm_FD_83658 | JGI IMG/M metagenome (GOLD analysis project Ga0105354, IMG submission 83658) | Methane-oxidizing microbial communities from mesocosms in the Gulf of Mexico - GOM9B Gulf of Mexico | ecosystem: Environmental > Aquatic > Marine > Cold seeps | place: USA: Gulf of America...
ACGCGGCTGTGAACTGGGACTTTAAATTCTCGGTCTTCTAAATCAAAACGGATTTTGTCTTCTTTAATAGTGTAAAAAGAGACTTCTGCAACTTGCTCAAGATTAATAAGGAAGTTTGATGTTACTGGTACTAAATGACGCTTTTCAAGACCGTTATGTTCCATGTAAACACCGGACTTTTTTTTGATTTTAATAAACATAGTGTAGACCTATTTCCTGCAGCTGTTCAAAAATATTTGTTGAATAGGGATGAATTAGCAGCTGTCTAAATCATCGAAAATATAGTTTTTATCCTTGGAGTGCTCACTAGTTAGAGTGAAAAACATTCAACAATGTTTGGGTCTCTTTGTTAAAAAGTATCAAATTGAGCGGCTCTACCCCAAGATTTATTTGAATGTTAACATAACAAAATTATTGCAAGGAGCTAAAATTGATAAATATTTCCTAAGTGTTCACAAAAATATAACCTTAAATAACAGTTTCAGTTTTATTAAGAGATAACGCAGTATCTAGCGAAAGGAATATTAAATAGTATAGAGGCTCATGATGGTTTGTTGAATGTTATTTGAAAGTGACAATTGGTGAATGTTACTTGGCGCGAATATGTTGGTGTGATGGAATATAATTTCACAAGTTAATGTATAAAGGTCAATGTTGGAAATCTGCTGGCGGTTAATTTTAGTTGTTGATAATATTATGTAATTGATCTTTGGAGTGAATATGACGAATTTAAAGAGCTTGGTAAAAAGTGTGGCAGGTGTGCAGTCTCATCTAAGTGGGGGGCACGGGCATAACTATGACGCGGCAATATTAATTCACAACAATGGTGTGGAGTCTTATATGTCAGTTCAGCGAGCTGTATTATGGAGCTTAGGTAGTCATAAAAATATGTGCTGGGAAGTGATTGATCAAGAAACGCACCAACACAATGGACGCAACATTGACGTGCTGACCATTGAGAAACGAAAAATGGATGATCAAGGGTTGGTGACCACTGGTACTCAGCAGGTGTTTTTTGATATTACTGAATTTGAAGATTAAATAACTTAACCACTTATATAAAAGGACTTAGTTTTGAAATTATTAACTTGTGCAGCTGTTGTATCATTGAGTATTGCTTTGTCTGGCTGCGTAAAAGAGCAAGATTATGGGAAGTTACTGTCTGCTGGGGTCTCAGTATTAAAAGCGTCTAGCTTAAAAGAGAGCGATGTTAAAAAAACGGCACGTTTAAGTGCGCAGCAAATGGATATGAAAAACCGCATTGCTCCTGCCTCTAGTGCGTATTCAAAAAGATTAGTACGTATCACTAAAAACTTACAACACTTTGACGGTATGGTGCTCAATTATAAGGTATACCTTAACAAAGAGCTTAATGCGTTTGCGATGCCTGATGGCACGGTTCGAGTTTATTCAGGTTTATTAGATGCTTTAAAAGATGATCAAGTACTTGCAGTCGTTGGTCATGAGATTGGGCATGTTAAGCTAAAGCACTCTTATAACCAAATGAAAAAACAGATGCTAACTGGAGCTGCTTTTCAGGCGGCTAGTGCTACGACCGGTGCAGTAGGGGATTTGACTTCATCACAATTGGGCTCTTTAGCGTATAAAGCGATTAACGCGAAATTCTCACAGACAGATGAATTACAAGCAGATCAATATTCTCTAGCTTTTCTCAAAAGCCAAGGTAAACAACCATCGGCTATGTTAGATGTTATTTATACATTTCAGAAAAAAATGGGCAATGGTGCAGGATTCTTGAGTTCGCATCCCAGTAATAGCCAGCGTATAGATGCCATTAAAAATGCGCTATAATCGTATTTTGTTACTTTGAATGTAGATTTTATGAATCTTTTGTCTGTACGTTGAATAAGCTAGTTTTTACCCGATTTAAACAGCTTTGTTGTATCTCGTAGGAATAAGAGAAAAATAAAGAGTTGAACTGATATTCAACTCTTTATTGGGATAACTGCATGTAGGGTTGGCGAAAACTCTTAATAAAGGGTTGACATAAGGGCTGTTGGTTTATACAGGTACTATGTTGATTGCGTGTGTCCCTTTGGGGCCCGGTTCCGTTTCAAAGTTAACCGTTTGGCCTGCTTTTAAGCTTTTGTACCCTTCTGCTTTTATTGCAGAATAATGAGCAAATAAATCTTCTTCTTGGTTATTGTCCGCTAAAATGAAACCGTAACCTTTAGCATTATTGAACCACTTCACTTTCCCTGACTGCATATACAACTCCACATGTTCCGTTGTGAATGATTTTGAGGTCGATACTTATATTTATAATACATAGTAGACTGGATTTGACAATAATGGCTAATACTTCAAAAAAATATTGATATTGGCAAGGTAACGTCTGCTTATATTGTTTAAAACTAGGTTTTTTATCCATTTATTTCCAAATACAATTAAAGCACACTAAGGTATGATAAGTGCAATTATATAGACTACTAACAGAGATAGAGAATGCCTGATTTAAGTTTAACTGTTAACAGCCAAGATTCAGATAAAGATCACCTGCATGATCGCGATGTAGTTGTTCAAGAAGAAAAACCCAAACTTAAAAAACCCGCTCTTTACAGGGTCGTTTTACTCAATGATGACTATACTCCTATGGAGTTCGTCATTGATGTGTTAATGATGTTTTTTTCTATGAACCAAGAAAAATCTACTCAAGTTATGTTAGCTGTACATACCCAAGGTAAAGGGATATGTGGTACATATAGTAGAGATGTAGCTGATACAAAAGCTGCACAAGTCAATCAATTTGCTAGAGATAATAAGCACCCGCTACTCTGCGAAGTCGAAGTCGTCTGAGGTAAATCATTATGCTAAATCACGAATTAGAAGAAACGCTCAGTAAAGCATTTAGAGATGCTAGAGATTTACGTCATGAATTTATGACCGTTGAGCATTTGTTATTAGGTTTACTAGATAATGCAGATGCACATAAAGTATTGGCGGCCTGCGGCGCCGACATGAAGAAGATGCGTGAATCACTGGAAGATTTTATTAGAGAAACGACACCTCTGTTATCAGATAAAGTGACAGGGGTTGAGACAGTGCCTACCTTAGGGTTTCAGCGAGTACTGCAACGAGCGGTGTTCCATGTGCAATCTTCAGGGAAATCTCAAGTAACTGGTGCAAACGTCATTGTCGCTATTTTTTCAGAGCAAGAGAGCCAAGCGGTTTATTTAATGCATCAGTACGGTATTGAGCGTATCGATATTGTGAACTATATCTCCCATGGTATTTCTGATATCGAGAAAGAAGACAACGAGGCCGTTGAAACACCTGCAGAAGCCGCAGGTAAAACTGAAGCTTCAGCATTAAGCAAGTACGCGGTTAACCTGAATGTAGAGGCGAAAGACGGGCGCATCGATCCTTTAATAGGAAGGTCATCTGAAGTTGAACGAGTTGTGCAAATTCTTTCGCGTAGAAGAAAAAATAACCCGTTATTGGTCGGTGAGGCTGGAGTGGGTAAAACGGCGATTGCCGAAGGTCTTGCTAAGCTTATCGTTGAAGATAATGTGCCGGATGTCATTAAAGATCACACGTTATACTCTTTAGATTTAGGCGCGCTTTTAGCGGGTACTAAATACCGTGGTGACTTTGAAAAAAGATTAAAAGCCTTGCTGACTGAGATAAAGCAGCAAGATAAAACAATTTTGTTTATCGATGAAATACATACGATTATCGGAGCCGGTTCTGCATCTGGGAGTTCGATGGATGCCTCTAACTTATTAAAACCAATGCTCAGTAGCGGTGACTTAAGCTGCGTAGGATCAACTACTTTTCAAGAGTTTCGCGGTATCTTCGAAAAAGATAGAGCGCTGGCACGTCGCTTTCAGAAGGTAGATGTTGCAGAGCCAAGCGTTGATGATACCTATGCCATACTCAAAGGATTAAAAAACCGCTTTGAAGAACACCATGCTATTAAGTACTCAGATGAGGCTTTAAGGTCCGCAGCAGAAATGGCTGATCGGTTCATTAATGATAAACATATGCCAGATAAGGCCATTGACGTTATTGATGAAGCAGGTGCTTATCAGCGACTGGTTGATGAAAGTGAACGAATTGAAGAAATAGGGGTAAACGAGATAGAAGCTATCGTGGCTAAAATTGCTCGTATCCCCGCAAAAACAGTTTCCATCTCTGATAAAGACCAGTTACAGAAACTAGATGCTAATCTGAAAATGGTGGTATTGGGGCAAGAAAAAGCGATTGCTTCACTAAGTTCGGCAATTCGATTATCAAGAGCGGGGCTGAACGATCCTAGAAAACCTGTCGCTAATTTCTTATTTGCAGGACCAACCGGTGTTGGTAAAACGGAAGTAACTAGTCAGCTGGCAAGAATTATGGGTATCGAGCTGATTCGGTTTGATATGTCTGAGTATATGGAAAGACATACTGTATCAAGGCTCATTGGTGCGCCTCCTGGGTATGTTGGTTATGATCAGGGTGGGTTGTTAACTGAAGCTGTAAATAAAACACCGTACTGTGTGTTGTTATTGGATGAAATTGAGAAAGCCCATCCTGAAGTTTTTAATATTTTATTACAAGTGATGGATAACGGTACGCTCACAGACAATAATGGGCGCAAGGCTGATTTTAGAAATGTTATTTTAGTGATGACAACCAATGCTGGTGCTGAAGATATTAGTAGACGCTCAATGGGCTTTACACATCAGGATCATAGTTCCGATGGTTTAGAGGCTATTAAAAAATTATTCACCCCTGAGTTTAGAAACCGTTTAGATGCAACGATTCAGTTTAAAGCGTTAAGTACAGAAGTGATTGCAGGTGTTGTAGATAAGTTCTTAACTGAGCTTCAAGCGCAGTTGGATGACAAGAATGTTATCTTAAATGTCGATGACAGTGCTAGGGCCTGGTTTGCTGAAAAAGGTTATGATGAGCATATGGGCGCTAGGCCTATGAAACGATTGATTCAAGATGCCTTGAAGAAACCTCTGGCTGAAATGATCTTGTTCGGCGATCTTGCGGAAAATGGTGGGGAAGTAGAGGTCTCTGTTGATGAAGACGGTAATATCTCAGTAAATGCATTAATCGACGCCTAGTTCACGGTTGTTGATAGGGTTATTAATGTAGGCTGTAATAGAGCTTTGCAAGGTTTCTGCACTATGTGTAAGAAAGTTGTTGTTTAAAAAAAGAGCGTTTATCTTAGATAAGCGCTCTTTTTTCTTGGGTATGGGTTGATTGATAGCGAGCGATAAAATTGCTTTGCGCTGTATCTATTAAATAGCCGCAGTATATCGCTCTAATTTATGTTACTTTGACGTTTTTATTATATTTATATTAAGTGGTTATGGCAGAGAAAAAGGATAACAATGTGCAGCGTGATACCCTGCAAAGTCCGATGGAGTTTACGGATTTAGTTGCGCGCATTGTAAAAGACAGTGTTTTATTTGTATTAATAGGTATTAGCTTATTCAGTTTAATGGCAACTCTAGGTTACGATGCAAAAGACCCTGGTTGGTCACATGTAGGTTATCAGCCTAAAGTTGCAAACTGGACGGGGCTTGTTGGGGCGCTTTGGTCAGATATTGCTTTTTCTTTTATTGGGCTTTTGGCTTGGGTTACTCCCTTATTGCTGCTCTATCCCTGCGTGCGTTTATATCGTCGAAAAAAAGTCTCCCTGCTTGATAGTTTGCCTTTTGTTATGCTGCGTGTGCTGGGTGTCATTCTGTTTGTCTTTAGTAGTTGCGCGCTATTTTCATTGCACTTGTCTAATGCATCGCTTGGTTACCCTTTCACCAGCGGTGGCATCATTGGGCAGGCATTCTCGGAATGGCTAGTTTCTTGGTTTAGTATTCAAGGGAGCTCATTAGTCTTGTGGTTAAGTACTATGATAGGTCTGACTTTCTTTATGGAGCTGTCATGGAGAGACTTAGTAGTAAAGCTCGGCGGAGCACTTTTATTTTCCTATCAATACTTAAGCAAACTATTTGCTAAGAATGAAACAATAGCAGATGAAGCTTTAGCAGAGCAATTAGAGCTCAGTTCGTATTCTGATAAAGACGATGATCAAACGACCAACGAAAAAAAGTTATCCTCTAGTTTGAAAGCGGCCCTTAAAAGAGAACCTGTATTACCAGAGTCCGCGAATATGGGCTTCGGTGCAAATGAGGGTAATCAAAAAGTAGCTGAGACCAGCTCTTTTGCTAAAAAAATGGTAGGAAAAATACCGGGTGTTAAAGAAGAGACGATTGCACCGAGTGTCGCAAATAAAAAAACATTATCCGACGATGTGATCAATGCTCACTTAGCGAAGCCATTGCCTGCGTTGAGCTCATTGAAAGAGCAGGCCTCTGAGAAGGTTTTACCGGTAGCTGAGGCCATATCTCCATTTTCCCCATCGAATAATACAGTTCAAAATATTGAGGTCAAGACAGTCAAACCGACTGTTGTTGAGCAGTCATTGACTGGAAATGAAGTAACTAAGCGCGCCTTAAAAATAGTGCCATTATCAGAAACTCATCAATCAACACTCGCTGAAGAATCGCCTTTTGCTAATCAAGGTAAACCTGAGAGTATAGTACCAGTCGCTACTGTGCCCAATGTAGATATCCTAGATGAAGCTGAGCCACAAACAGAAATAGGCTATACAGAAGAACAGCTTGAAGATATGTCGCGGTTACTTGAAGTTAAGCTAAAAGATTTTGGTGTGGTTGTCGAAGTTGTCGAAGTAAACCCAGGGCCTGTGATTACTCGATTTGAGATACAGCCTGCAGCGGGTGTTAAATCGAGCAAAATAGTTAATCTAGCGAAAGATTTAGCCAGGTCTTTGGCTGTTATGAGCGTGCGAGTCGTTGAGGTTATTCCAGGGAAATCGGTAATGGGAATAGAAATACCGAACATCAACCGTAAAATGGTACGCCTTTCAGAGGTACTAACAGCCCCTGTTTATCAAGAGGCAGCTTCAAGTTTAACACTGGCATTAGGTAATGATATAGCGGGCAATCCGGTGGTTGCTAATCTGGCAAAAATGCCCCATTTACTGGTCGCAGGAACCACGGGCTCCGGTAAGTCTGTTGGGGTTAACGCTATGATCTTGAGCTTATTGTTCAAGGCGGGACCTGAAGATGTGAGATTGATGTTGGTTGACCCAAAGATGTTAGAGCTTTCTATTTATGAGGGCATACCGCATCTGCTCACTCCGGTCATTACAGACATGAAAGAGGCAGCGGGTGGGTTGCGCTGGTGTGTTGCTGAAATGGAACGTCGATATAAGCTCATGTCGAAAATGGGCGTGCGTAACTTAGATGGCTTCAACGATAAAGTTAGAGCTGCACTTAAAGAAGGTACTCCCCTTTACGATCCACTTTGGGACCCAGAGGAGCACGGCCAAACTCCAGGCAGTCCAGCGCCAGCTTTAGAAGTACTACCGTATATTGTCGTTGTTATTGATGAATTTGCTGACATGATGATGATTGTAGGTAAAAAGGTAGAAGAGCTGATTGCCCGTATAGCGCAAAAAGCACGTGCAGCAGGCATTCATTTGATTCTTGCGACTCAAAGGCCTTCAGTGGATGTTATTACTGGCTTGATTAAAGCCAACGTGCCAACGCGAATAGCCTTCCAAGTATCTTCAAAAATAGACTCACGTACAATTTTAGATCAAGGGGGCGCTGAAAATTTATTAGGTAACGGCGATATGTTGTACTTGCCTGCAGGAACAAGTGTGCCTTCGCGTGTTCATGGTGCTTTTGTCAGTGATGATGAGGTACATCGCACGGTAGAGGCATGGAAAACTCAAGGTAAGCCAGAATTTATCGACATCCAATTGACGGAAGAAGGTACTGGAGCAAATGCTAACAGTTTATTTGAAGATGACGAGCAAGATGCGCTTTATGACGAAGCCGTCGCTTTCATCACATCCACGCGTAAAGCTTCAATTTCCAGCGTACAGCGCAAGTTTAAAATAGGCTATAACAGAGCCGCGAGAATAATTGAATCAATGGAAGCTGCTGGAGTCATAAGCTCAGCAGGGAGCAATGGGCAGCGTGAAGTCATTGCTCCGCCACCACCAAGGGATTAATAAAGGATACTAATGAAAGTACTAACACTGTTAAAAATTAGCATAGTTAATGTCGTGTTACTTTTCTCACTTAATAGCGTATATGCGGCTAGTGCGGTCAAACAGCTAGAGAGTTTAATGAGTGATTTTACTAATTACAGCGCGCAGTTTGAGCAATTTAGCAAAGATGAAAATGGACGAAAAGGTGAAGTCTCAACCGGTAAAATGAGTGTGTTGCGGCCCAATAAATTTTATTGGGAAACATTGACGCCTTTCCCACAGCTAATCGTTAGTGATGGTCAGTATATATGGATCTACGATGAGGATCTTGAGCAAGCGACCCGTAAAACAGTGAATGCAGATGAAACAAATGGTGCAGCCCTAATTTTAAATGGCAATGTGACAGCACTCAATAAAAAATTTAAAATTTCACAGCTGATTGATCAGGGTAATGAAAAGCTTTTTGAGCTAACCCCTAAAAGTGACAGTAATTTTGAGTCTATTCAGCTTTTCTTTGTCGGTAAAACCTTGCAGGAGCTAATGATGAAAGATGTTTTGGGCAAGCAGACGACGATTCTATTATCCAATGCAAAACTCAATCAGAAATTCAAGTCAAGTATGTTTAAGTTCACGCCGCCAAAAGGCACTGATGTCATGATTGATGAAAATTCTAATTAATAAAACTTCTGGAGTGAATGGCCCAATATTGTGAGTGATTTATTTGCGCAGCTAAAACCCAGCTATCAGCCGCTTGCCGCCCGAATGAGGCCTGCCTCGCTAGCCTCCTATATAGGACAAACACACCTATTAGGAAGCGGGAAGCCGCTTCGCCAAGCTGTAGAGCAAGGTACTTTGCACTCTATGATACTCTGGGGACCGCCTGGTGTGGGTAAAACAACGTTAGCGAGATTGTTAGCGCAAACCAGTGATGCACACTTTATGAGTATTTCGGCAGTGCTTTCCGGCGTTAAAGAAATACGCGCGGCGATTGATGAAGCTAAGCATGTTTCGTTGAGTAGTGCGCGAAAAGTTATCCTGTTTGTCGATGAAGTGCATCGCTTTAATAAATCTCAGCAGGACGCTTTTTTGCCCCATATAGAAGATGGTACTTTTATATTTGTCGGCGCGACTACTGAGAATCCGTCCTTTGAACTCAATAATGCACTGTTATCAAGAGCGCGTGTCTACCTATTAAAAGCACTCGAGCATTCAGAAGTTGCCGATGTTATACAACAAGCTCTGAATGATACAAAAAACGGTTTGGCGCAACTTAATTTATCTTTCCAAGGTGCGGCTTTTGAGAATCTCTGTTTGGCCAGTAATGGGGATGCAAGACGTGCCCTTAATTTACTGGAAATAGCGGCTGATTTATCGGTTGAAAAAGAGGGAAGGCAAGAAATTGGTGAGGCGCAACTGCAAGAAGTACTGCAGCACAGTGTTAAACGCTTTGATAAACAAGGCGATATTTTCTACGATATGATATCTGCTTTTCACAAGTCAGTGAGAGGCTCATCACCTGATGGGGCACTGTATTGGTGCTGTCGCATATTAGAAGGCGGTGCAGACCCGCTCTATATTGCGCGCAGATTAGTGGCGATTGCCTCTGAAGATATCGGCAATGCGGATCCTAGGGCAATGCAGGTTGCCTTAGCTGCATGGGATGCATTTGAAAGAGTAGGCCCTGCAGAGGGGGAGAGGGCGATAGCACAAGCGGCAGTGTATTGTGCCTGTGCTCCCAAATCTAATAAGTTGTATACGGCCTATAACCAGTGCCGAGCAGATATCAAGGGAGATGCAGAGGTAGACGTTCCTCATCATTTGCGCAATGCGCCCACAGATTTAATGAAAGACTTAGGTTACGGTGATGAATACCGCTACGCCCACGATGAACCTAACGCATATGCCGCAGGTGAAAGTTATCTACCACCTGAAATAGCGGATAGGCGCTACTACGAGCCCAGTGATAGAGGCTTAGAGATTAAAATAGGACAAAAGCTGAGCTACCTCTCAGAGCTAGATGAAAAGAGTGATAGACGCAGGTGATTTTATTGATGGCTGCCAATAACGTTAGTTTTTTCTCATCAATGTATATCTTAGTATAAAAGGTTAGAGTTTTGTTTAAACTGAATATGGTTCTTGGGGTTATGTTAGGTGCGTCCGCGGGTGCTCTGTTGCGTTGGTGGTTGAGTGCGAAGTTTAATACGGTGAGCGATCATTTGTTTTTAGGGACATTGTTAGCGAACGTACTTGCTTGCTCGCTGATGGGGTTTTTAATGGGTTTTGAGTCCTCGGGAACTGCGTTGAATAATGCGCTGCGTATTGCATTTTTGACGGGGTTTTTGGGGTCATTATCTACTTTTTCTACCTTTATAGCAGAGCTGCATTTCCAGTTAATATTACGTGATTGGTTTAAGTTGATACTTGGGTTTAATCTACAAATTGGCTTGGGTTTAGTCTCTTTCTATTTTTCAAAGTTATTAGGTCAATCACTACATTAACCTAGTTTTGCTTGTAAACGGTTAATGATAACCGGTATTGCCTTATGTTATCTGCATTTGCTAGGTTATCTAGATGTCTCCTTAAGTAAAAAAGTTTAAAAATCTCTCGCAAAGTGCATCCAATTTACCTTGGATACATTATACTGCCGCTATATATTTTTTATTACATAGAGACCTCTGCATAACGTTAAAAATGCAGTTAAGACAAGGCAAAAACAGGCGAAATAGCGAAGTTAGTATGCCTCGCTTTTTGGGTGCAGTGTGCCCCTATTGTTGGGTGTTACTGGTGTAATTGAGCATTCTAGATGAGTTAAGCATGACTTAATTCATCTTTTTGAAGCTGTTTTTAACGCCGTACCATCAAATGCAGTCGTTATGCTGAGGTCTCACATTGAAGGAAGTAGTGATAACTCATGTTAGATCCTAAAATTGTACGCGCCAATCCTGAAGAAGTTGCTGCGCAGTTACTTAAAAAGAAGTATGTTTTTCCAGTCGATGCTTTTAAAGCGCTAGAAAATCAACGTCGCGAAGTGCAAATTGCCACCGAAAATTTACAGAGCGAGCGCAATACTCGATCTAAGTCGATTGGTAAGGCTAAAGCTTCAGGTGAAGATATTGCACCGCTGTTAGCCCAGGTGAATGATTTAGGATCACAGCTTGAAGAAGCGAAATCGTCTCTACTGAAAATAAATGATCAATTAGATGATATCTTATTAGGCGTGCCTAACTTTCCTAATGCAGATGTGCCAGAAGGCGTGGATGAAGAAGACAATGTCGAAGTTCGTCGCTGGGGCAAAATCGCTGAATTTGATTTTGATCCACTTGATCATATTGAGCTAGGTAATACTGAGCAGGGAATGGATTTTGAAAGTGCTGCTAAAATTACAGGCGCACGCTTTGTTGTACTACGTGGAAAAATTGCTCGTATGCACAGGGCTCTGATCCAGTTCATGTTAGATACTCATATCAATGAACATGGCTACAACGAGATATACGTACCTTATATGGTCAACCGTGACTCTCTTATGGGGACTTCGCAGCTGCCAAAATTTGAAGAAGATTTATTTAAAGTGCCATTTGGTGAGCGAGATTACTACTTGATTCCTACGGCTGAAGTGCCGGTCACAAATATGGTACGCGATGAGATTCTTGATGAGTCGCAGCTGCCGATGAAGTTTACTGCGCATACCCCATGTTTCCGTTCAGAAGCCGGTGCTTCAGGTCGTGATACTCGCGGTCTTATTCGTCAACACCAGTTTGAAAAAGTAGAGATGATTCAGATGGTTAAGCCAGAAGACTCTTGGCAGGCTCTCGAAGATATGACAGGCCATGCTGAAAAAATTCTGCAAAAGCTAGAGCTTCCTTACCGTGTAATCAATTTATGTGGTGGTGATTTAGGTTTCGCAGCTGCTAAGACCTACGATATTGAAGTTTG